>JAABUX010009082.1_pt1 | contig 11328 bp, 12 predicted proteins | sample 5561851 | NCBI WGS metagenome assembly JAABUX01 (sample SAMN10711883, study PRJNA513361) | rock metagenome | isolation source: Antarctica rocks | place: Antarctica: Victoria Land, Richard Nunatak red sandstone | collected 2016-01-03 | reverse complement strand
TGGTCGAGGTTGATGCCGAAGGGCGCGGGCGGCGGGTGGTCGCCTGCTACGGAGCCGGTCCGAGATGACCCGCCATCGCCAGGTGCGGCTGTGCACTAAACCCTGCTGATTTCAGCTCTTCAAAGCCCAGCGTTTCCGGGCTGCTTTGGGTGCTGCCCGAGGTGTGCACCAATCTGTAGTATAGTGTTCAGCCTGCCAGGCAAGAGAGGGGCAGCGTGGGACGGGGCACGATCCAGGTTGCAATCTACGCGCGCGTGTCCACGGGCGAGCAGAACCCGGAACTGCAGCTTCGGGAACTCAGGGATTATGCCGAGCGCCGCGGCTTCGTGGTGCATCGGGAATACGTGGACCAAGCCAGCGGCGACGTGCGCCGCCGCCAGCGCGCGCCCGAATTTGACGCCTTGATGGCCGACGCGCGTCGGCGCCGCTTCGATTGCGTGCTGGTCTGGAAGTACGACCGCTTCGCGCGCAGCCTGGGGTAGACCCAACAGTCGTGTCACCGGCCGCCATTTGGAGCGGACCCGGCGCTTCGTAGGCCTTTAGTCCTGTTTTCTGCTGTTGCCATCCTGTACGGCGGCTTTGCAGAAAACCATCGTATAATGCAGAGCCAGGAGGGGTTGCCGCCAGCCTGGCTTCCGACTGTGTTCGGCGTGCAACAACTCATGCACCTATCTTTGGCCAGCAAACCCTATCCTGCTAAGGTTTGTGCAGCGGATGCGAGGTGGACGGTGCTGGTCGGCTACATGCGGGTGTCCACGGCCGAGCAGAACCTCGCCCTCCAACGCGACGCGCTGCTGGCGGCTGGCATCGCGCCGGAACGGGTTTACGAGGACACCTGCTCCGGCACCGTCACCAGCCGCCCTGGCCTCGCACGCGCGCTGGAGGTGGTCCGGAACGGCGACGCCCTCGTGATCTGGAAGCTTGACCGGATCGGCCGGTCGCTCAGGCACGTCGTCGAGCTGGTGGACGGCCTGCAGAAGCGGGGCATCGGCCTCAAGGTGCTGACCGGCGGCATCGACACGACCAGCTCCACCGGCCGGCTGGTGTTCGGCATTTTCGCAACGCTTGCCGAGTTCGAGCGCGACCTGATTTTGGAGCGTACGATGGCAGGGCTGGCCGCAGCCCGCGCGCGGGGCCGGACCGGTGGCCGGCCGCGGCTGATGACGCGCGCCAAGCTGCGCACGGCCATGACGATGATGGCTGACCGGGGCAACGCTGCCACCGGCGTCGCAGAACAGCTCGGCATTTCGGTCAGCACGCTTTACGCCTACGTGGACGGCGAGGGGCAGGCGAAGCCCCGCGCCCATAAGCTGCTCGGCCCCACCGGCCGCTGACACCAACTTCGGTATGCCGGTTTCATTCCTGACCGCCGAGCAGGAGCGCCGGTACGGCCGCTATGCCGGAGAGCCGACTCCCGACCAGCTTGCCCGGCACTTCCACCTTGACGACGCCGACCGCGAACTGGCCGCCTCGAAGCGGTGGGACCACATGCGGCTGGGCTTCGCAGTCCAGCTCGGCACCGTCCGCTTCCTCGGCACCTTCCTGGACGATCCCGCCGCCGTGCCGGCCGGCGTGGCGGGCGACCTCGCGCGGCAGCTCGGCATAGCCGACCCGGGTTGCCTGGCGCAGTACGACGTTGGCCGGGTGCGATGGCTGCACGCCGCCGAAATCAGGGAGCGCCACGGCTACCGCGAGTTCACCGACCCCGTCATGCGCTTCCGCCTGGCCCGCTGGCTCTATGCCCTGTGCTGGACGGGCACCGACCGGCCGAGCGTGCTGTTCGACCGCGCGACGGCCTGGCTGGTGACAGAAAAGGTCCTGCTGCCGGGAGCGTCGGCCCTTGAGCGCCTGGTGGCGCGCATTCGCGCCCGCGCCGCCCGCCGGCTCTGGCGCACCCTTTCCCAGGACGTGACACGCGAACAGCGCGCGCAGCTTGATACCCTGCTGCTTGCTGGCGAGGGCGGACGGCCCAGCCCGCTCGACCGATTGCGCGACGGCCCGTATTTGCGCAGCGGCGCCGAGCTGTCCCGTGCCGTAACCCGGCTCGACGAGGTGCGGGCGCTGGCCTTGGGCCTGCCCGGCACCGCGCACGTTCCACCGGGCCGCGTGGCAGCGCTGGCCCGTTTTGCCACGGTCGCCAAGGCGCAGGCCGTGGCGCGGCTGCCCAAGGAGCGGCGGGCGGCCACCCTGCTCGCCTTCGTTCGGACGCTGGAGGCGAGCGCGCAGGACGACGTGCTCGACCTGTTCGACATCGTGGTCACTGCCCTGTTCGCCGACGCGGCCAAGATCGGCAAGCGCACCCGGTTGCGGACCATCCGCGACCTCGACTCCGCGGCGCTCCAGCTCCGCCGCGCCAGCGGCGTGCTGATGGACGACACGGTGGAGGACGGGGCGGTGCGCCAGGCGGCTTTCGCCGTCGTGCCGCGCGCGGCGCTGGCGGCGGCGCTGGAGCAGATCGACGCCATCGTCCGGCCGCCGGGCGACCTGTACTTCACCGAGCTGCGCGCCCAGGCGGGCAAGCTCCGCTTCCTGCCGGCTCTGCTCCGTTCCGTCACCTTCGGGGCCACCCCTGCCGGCCAGCCCACACTGGATGCCGTGCGCCACCTGCGGTCCACGGCCGGCCGCGGCCCGGCCCCGTCCGCGCCGCTCGGCTTTGTGCCGAACGGGTGGAAACGGCAGGTCAAGGCTAGGGACGGCAGCGTGGACAGCCTGGGCTACCGCCTGTGCCTGCTGGAATCCATGCGGGTCGGCATTCGTCGGCTCGACCTGTTCGCCGCTCCCAGCCTGCGCTACGCCGACCCGCGGCTGGGTCTCCTGACAGGACCGGCCTGGGAGTCGGCGCGACCGGCGATCTGCCGTACCCTGGGCCTCTCGACCGACGCACCGGCCGAGGTCGCGCGGCTGGCCGGACGGCTAGACACCGCCTACCGGGACACGGCGGCGAACCTGCCGGGGAACGCCAGCGTACAGGTGGACGCCGGCGACCTGGTGCTGTCCGCCCTGGACAAGCTGGAGGAGCCGGCCAGCTTGGTTGCTCTCAAAGCGGCAGTCGCCGCACGCTTGCCCAGGGTGGACCTGCCCGAGCTGCTGTTGGAGATGCACGCCCGCACCGGCTTCGCGGGCAGGTTCACCCACGCCAGCGAGGGCGGCGCGCGCGCCGGCGACGTCGCCACCAGCATCTGCGCCGTGCTGCTGGCCGAAGCCTGCAACACCGGCTTCGAACCGCTGATCCGGGGCGACATCCTGGCGCTGGGCCGGTCGCGGCTGAGCTGGGTGCGGCAGAACTACATCCGGGCCGAGACGCTCACCCGGGCCAATTCCGCCCTGGTTGCTGCCCAGAACCGCATCCCGCTTGCCCGCGCCTGGGGCGGCGGGGACGTGGCATCCGCCGACGGGCTGCGCTTCGTCGTGCCGGTCCGCACCATCCACTCCGGGCCGAACCCGCGCTACTACGGCCAGGAGCGCGGGGTGACGTTCTACAACCTGGTCTCGGACCAGTTCACCGGCCTGAACGGCATCATCGTCCCGGGCACCCTGCGGGACAGCCTGACCCTGCTCTCGGTGGTGCTGGAGCAGCAGACCGAGCTGCAGCCGACCGAGATCATGTCCGACACCGGGGCTTACACTGACACGATCTTCGGCATCTTCCATCTCTTGGGCTACCAGTTCAGCCCTCGACTGGCCGACATCGGCGGCACCCGGTTCTGGCGCGTGGACGGCAAGGCCGACTACGGCGCCCTGGACGGCCTGGCAGCCCAGCGCATCAACATCGCGCTCATCGTCCAGCACTGGGAGGACCTGCTGCGCCTGGCCGGCTCACTCAAGCTCGGCACCGTGCAGGCCGCCGGGCTGATCCGGACCCTGCAAACCAAGGACCGCCCGACCAAGCTGGCCCGTGCGCTGGAGGAGCTGGTACGGCTCATCAAGACCCTCTACCTGTTGCGCTTCATTGACGACGAAGCCTATCGCCGACGCATCCTGGTGCAGCTCAACCGCGGCGAGGGCCGGCACCAACTCGCCCGTATCGTGTTCCACGGCAAGCGCGGCGAACTGCGCCAGCGCTACCGCGAGGGCCAGGAGGACCAGCTTGGCGTCCTGGGACTGGTGGTGAACGTCATCGTGCTCTGGAACACGATCTACATGGATGCGGCGCTGAACCAGCTCCGCGCCGAGGGCTTCGACGTGCGCGCCAAGGACGTGGCCCGGCTGTCGCCGCTCGGCTTCGACCACATCAACATGCTCGGCCGCTACGCCTTCATCCTGCCGGATGGGATTGCCCGAGGCGAACTCAGGCCGCTGCGCGACCCCAGGAACACCAAGGACGAGGACTGAATTGCAGTTTCGGTTCCGCTGCTACCGGACCCCCGATTCGCCGATCCTCGCAACCGTGCCTGGGTTGCACTCCAAGGTCTGGCTGTCGAACCCGCAAGCCAACACCTATGGCGGCTTCTATCTCTGGAATGACCGCTCCTCGATGGAGTCCTTCATGGCGTCCGACCTCGTCAAAGCCGTGGTCGCCAGGCCGTTCCTGGAGGGTGTGCATTCCGAGGACTTCGCCGTTCCCGACGACGCCAGCCGCGTAACGAGGGGGCTTCCGATCGCAGCATAGAAGGCTGGCCCATAGGCCCTTTAACAGCAGCCAAGGCCGGGCAGCGCCCACGCAGCCCGGCCTTGGACGTAGGGAGGTTGTTTTGAAGCCTGCCGTCTGGATGTTCTTCCTCTGCCAAGCCCTGATGACGTCCGTGACAGTCGGCCAGGTCGCTATGGGCGCCCTGGTCGGCCACACGCTGGCATCTGACAAGTCACTTGCGACCCTGCCCATGGCCATTCAGATGACGGCCACGATGGCCGCCTCGATCCCAGCCGGATTCGTCTTTGGACGCTTCGGGCGACGGCCAGGGTTCTGGCTCGGCTGTGCAGGCTCCTTCATTGGCAGTCTGGTATTCGCGGCAGGCATCTGGACCGGGAGCTTCAGCTTGTATTGCCTTGGCGCTGTGCCCGCCGGGCTTGGATTCGGCATCGCCCAGCACCTGCGCTTTGCGGCGGCCGAAGCTGCAGAGCCTGCAATGCGGCCCAGGGCCATCGCCCTCGTTATGGCCGGCGGCCTGGTCGCAGCCGTGCTGGGGCCGGAGTTGGTCAAGCAGACCAAGGACGCTGCCGGACCGCTGCTTTTCGTGGGAACTTACCTGGCATTTGCCTCACTGCCGGCAATCTGTGCCGTGATCCTGGTGTTTGCCGATCTGCCGAGGTTCATCCAGCCGCCCACTGCTCCTGTTCCGCTAAGCCTGCTTGTGGCACGGGCGGACTTCATCGTGGCGGTCCTGGCAGGCCTTGTCGGCTATGGCAGCATGAACCTGGTCATGACCAGCACTCCAGTGCAGATGATACTCTGCGGCTACGGCGTGGACGCGAGTACCGACGTGATTCGCGCCCATGCCGTTGCGATGTTTGGTCCTGGGTTCGTCACCGGTAGGCTCATCCATCGCTTCGGCTGCCAGAGGGTCATTGTGGCAGGCGGCATGCTGAGCATCGCCTGTGCCGCGCTTTCCCTGGCAGGCTCAGCCGAACTGACGTTCATGACGGCACTGGTCCTGCTCGGGATCGGCTGGAATTTCATGTTCACGGGTGCCACGGCTCTGCTGTCACAGGCGCACGACCCAAGTGAGCGGATCCGTGCTCAGGCGCTGAACGATTTCATCGTGTTCGGCACCGTCGCTGGGACGGCGTTCGCATCGGGTCTACTCCACGACAGGCTGGGCTGGATTGCTCTCAACGGCGCCATCGTCCCGCCGATCCTGGTCGCGTCTGGCCTCGTGATGTGGCACCGGAAACGCCGCAGATTGCTGACCGTAGCGGCATGAGGTGATGCCGTGGGCTGTGGGCAGCGATGGCGCGCTTATTCAAGCACGATCGATCCCGAGCGCCTGTGTGTTCGCTTCCCACGCCCGGTCGTATTCGATCACCCGTGCCACCTCGCCCTGGGCATCCCGGCCGTAAAGGCGGCCGATGAGGTAGAGCGTCGCGTCAATCGCAAGGGATACGCCGCCGCCGGTGACGATGCCTACGTCCACGACCAGGGCCTCGCGGGGCTGCACGTCCGTGCCCAGGCCTGCCAGGACCTGCAAGGGCGCCTGATCCTCCTGCCCCACGGCACGTCGCCGGGTCGTTGCGGGCAGGCCGTCGAGCAGCCCGGACGCGGCTAGGATCAGGGCGCCCGTGCAGACCGATGCGACTCGGGCAGGGGCCTGCCGGCGCAAGAACGCCAGCATGGCGGCATCGTGAACCTGATCCCGCCAACCCGGCCCTCCGCAGACAATCAGAATGTCGCACTCCGGCGCATCCGCAAACCCGTGCCCGGCCACCACCGTCAGCCCGCCCGCGAGCAGGACAGGACCGGCCTCGGCTGCGATGGTGACGGCCGTGAGGCCCGGCAGCACGCGCGCCGCCATGGACACCACGCCCACGGTGCCGCCGATGTCGATGGGCTCGACGCCCTCGTAGATCACGACGCCGATCCGCGCCGCAGCCGTCCGGTCCCTCACGTGCCCGCCTCCGTCATTGCATCGTCCCATACAGGCATGTGACGGCAGCCGCCTCGCCTCCAGGTCCGCAGCGGTGTACTAGCAAACCGGGGTGGGAGCGGCACACGGGTATGGATGACACGAACGCGCGGGACCGCAGTGACGCCGGGAGCAGCGAGCAGCTTGAGGCGCTAGCGTCCGAGCTGCGGCACCAGCGCCGGCGCCAGACCCTGTCGCTGGAGCAACTGGCGTCCCTGTCCGGGGTCAGCCGCTCCATGATTTCCAAGATCGAACGCGGCGAGGCCGTGCCGTCCACCGTCGTCCTGTCCCGCCTGGCAGAGGCGCTGGGTGTGACGTTTGCCAAGCTGATGCTGCCGGCGGCCGAGCGCGAGATCCTAGTGATCCCCGCCGCGGTGCAGCCGGTGCTGCGCGACCAGGCCAGCGGCTTCCAGCGCCGCTGCCTGTCGCCGGTGCTGCCGGGCCGCGGCATCGACTGGGTGCTGAACACCTTGCCGCCGGGCGGCGCCACGGGCGAGTTCACGGCTCATCGCCGGGGCGTGGAGGAGTACATCTATGTCCTGCGTGGGCGGCTGCGGGCGACGATCGGCGAGCGCAGCCTGACCCTGTCCGAGGGCGACTCGCTCTACTTCGAGGCCGACTTGCCGCACGCCTTCTCCAACCCCGACGCAACCCTGTGCGAGTACTTCCTGGTCATCGACAGCAACCGCGCACGCTGACACCACTTCCCCTCTGCAAGAAACTGTTCCACGATAGAGGCAGAACCCAAGCCCGTCGAGGCCGCCGGGCGGTTTGGTGGAAGGTGCATGGGATGGTGGATCGGACGATCGTGCAAACAGGCAAAGCGCCCGCCGCCGTGGGTCCCTACGCCCAAGGAGTATCGGCAGCCGGCCTGGTGTTCTGCGCCGGGCAACTGCCGATTGACCCGGCAAGCGGCACGGTGCCGGAGGGGGTCGAGGCGCAGACCCGCCAGTCCCTGGCCAACCTTGCCGCTGTGCTGGAAGCCGGCGGGGCCAGCCTCGCTACGGTCGTCAAGACGACGGTGTTCCTGAAGGACATGGACCAGTTCGCGGCAATGAACACGGTCTATGCGACGTTCTTCCCCGCCAGCCCGCCGGCGCGGTCCACCGTCGAGGTCGCCCGGCTGCCGCGGGACGTGCTGGTGGAGGTGGAGGCCATCGCGCTGCAAGGTGCGGCGGGATGAACCAGATCGCCAACCACCTCCTCGCGCGCTCCCTGCCCCGCACCAGCGGCGCCGAGGGGTGGCGCGGCACGCTGCTGCACATCCACATCTGCGAGGCCGCGAGCTTCGAGATGGAGGAGCTGGCCGAGGCGCGCTGTATCGCCGGGCGCGGCATCGAAGGCGACCGCTACTTCCTGGGCACCGGCACCTACTCGCCGAAGCCGGACGTGCGGGAGGTCACGCTGTTCGAGATCGAGACGCTGGAGGCGCTGGCCCGCAACGACCCGCCCTTGCAGGGCGGGCCGCTCACGCTGCTGCCGGAGGAGCACCGCCGCAACCTCACCGTCCGCGGCGTGCCGCTCAACCACCTGGTCGGGCGCACCTTCCGGGTGGGCGAGGTCGTGCTGCGCGGCGGACGGCTGAACTTCCCTTGCAAGTACCTCGACGAACTGCTGGGCAAGCCGTTGTTCCTGCCGCTGTACAACCGCTCCGGCCTCAACTGCTCCATCGTCACCGGCGGCACCATCCGGCCCGGGGACGAGATCGAACTGGTGGAGGAGCTATGACAGCGCGCCTGGTTATGAGGCTGCGCGTGGATGACGTGCAGGCCAGCACGCCTGATGTCAGCATGTTCACGTTCCGGCATCCCAAACGAATGTACCTGCCCGGCTTCACGGCCGGGGCGCATGTGGACCTGCGGCTGCCCGATGGGCGCATCCGCCAGTACTCCTTGTGCGGCGACCCGGCCGACACCACGGCCTACCGCATCGCCATCAAGCGGGAGGACGACGGGCGGGGCGCGTCGCGCTGGGCGCACGGCGCGCTCACCCCTGGCGCCCTGGCGCTGGTGTCGGCGCCGCGCAACAACTTCCCGCTCGCGCCCGGGGCGGACCGTCACGTCCTGATCGCCGGGGGGATCGGCGTCACCCCCTTCCTCGCCATGGCCCAGCAGCTCCGGCGTGAGGACGCAGATTACGTGCTGCACCTCTGCGCCCGCAGCAGCCAGGCGCCGGTTCTGGCCGAGCTGCGGGCCGTGTGCGGGGACCGGCTCGTGACCCACTTCACCGATGATCCCGCAAGCACCCGCTTCGATCCCGGCAGCCTGGGCGATTCCGTGCCCGGCACGCACATCTACTGCTGCGGCCCGCAGCGGCTGACCGATGCCGTCCGGGCCGCGACGGCGCACTGGCCGGAGGCGCAGGTCCACTTCGAGGTGTTCCAGGCGACGCTCGACGAGAACTTCAAGGCCGAGCCGTTCGACGTGACCCTGGCCTCCTCCGGCGAGACGCTGCGCGTGCCGGCCGACCGCTCGGCGCTGGACGTGCTGCGGGCGCACGGCCTCGTGCTGCCCAGTTCGTGCGAACTCGGCGTGTGCGGCGCCTGCGAGTGCGGCTACCGCGGCGGCGTGGTGATCCACCGCGACAGCGTGCTCGGCACAGGCGCGCGCCAGGACCGCATGATGCTGTGCGTCTCGCGCGCGCGCGTCGCGGTGACGCTCGATCTTTAGGCGTTTGTAACGAAACTGGGCAGTCCACGGCGTGTCCTGGCTTCAACGGCCAGGGCTGATACCTGGCACGCCGATTGCGTCTCCGATGATGGACATGGTTCCACTGTGGTGCCGGGATGGAGGATGGTTCGATGCAGCTGGGCGCAGTGGCGGCACCGGGTGTGGATACCCGCACGGCAAAGGAACGGTCGGCGCAGATGCGGGCCATCGTCTGGGCCAGCGTGATTGGCACCACGGTCGAGTGGTACGACTTCCTGATCTACGGGACGGCCGCGGCGCTGGTGTTCAACAAGCTGTTCTTCCCGAGCTTCGACCCCCTGGTCGGCACGCTGGCGGCCTTCGGCTCCTATGCCGTCGGCTTCGTGGCGCGGCCGTTCGGGGGCGCCATCTTCGGGCACTTCGGCGACCGCACCGGACGCAAGACGATGCTGACGCTCACCATGCTCATCATGGGCGCCGGCACCTTCCTGATCGGCTGCCTGCCCACCTACGCCAGCATCGGGGTGTGGGCGCCCGTGCTGCTGATTGCCCTCCGCCTGATGCAGGGCATCGGCATTGGCGGTGAGTGGGGCGGCGCCGTGCTGATGGTGATTGAGCACGCACCCGAGGGCCGGCGCGGCTTCTACGGCAGCCTGGTGCAAGTCGGCTTTCCGCTCGGCGTCGCCGCCAGCACGGGCACGTTCCTCTACATGTCGCAGACCATGGCGGAGGCTGACTTCTTGAGTTGGGGCTGGCGCCTGCCGTTCCTGCTCAGCGCCGTGCTGATCGGGGTGGGGCTGTTCATCCGCCTGCGCCTGCAGGAGACGCCAGCCTTCGCCCAAGTGCAGCGCGAGGGCGTGGCCCGGGCGCCGCTGCTCGACGTCATCCTGCGCCAGCCCCGCACCTTCCTGATCGCGGTCGGCATCAAGGTGTCCGAGGTCGCCTGGGTCTATGTGCTGACCGTGTTCTCCATCGTCTATGCCACGACGAAGCTCGGCCTGCCGCGCACGCTGATCCTGAACGGCATCCTGCTGGCAGCGCTGGCCGAGCTGGTGACGATCCCGCTGTTCGGGGCGTTGTCGGACCGGGTGGGCCGCAAGCCGCTCTATGTCGCAGGCGCTGTGCTGTCCGCGGGGCTGGCCTTTCCCGTGTTCTGGCTGCTGGAGACGCGCGACCCCACCATCGTCGTGCTGACCTTGGTGGTGGTGATGAGCCTGACGCATGGATTGATGTTCGGCCCGCAGGCGGCCTACATGCCCGAGCTGTTCGGCACCCGCACCCGCTACAGCGGCGCAAGCCTGGGGTGCCAGGTGTCGGCGGCGCTCAGCGGCGGCTTCGCGCCGATCATCGCGGCGGGGCTGCTGGCCTGGGCGGGGGCGACGTGGCCCATCTCGCTCTACCTGATCGGCCTGGCCGCCATCACGCTCATCGCTGTGCTGGCGTCCAAGGAGACGGCGGACCTCGACATCACGCGGGGGTGAAACCGCGAAACGCCGGTTGGCACGCGTTGTAACGAAATTTCACTCGAGTAAAGGTCTCCTATGAAAAACTCCCTGAAGTTGCTGATCGACGGACAGTTGGTGGACGGTGCCGGACGGATGGCCGTCGTAGATCCAGCGACAGAGGAAGTCGTCGCAGAGTGCCCCAAGGCTTCAGCCGAGCAGTTCAACGCTGCCGTAGCTGCGGCGAAACGTGCGTTCCCGACGTGGTCGGCGACCCCCATCGGGAAGCGGCGCGAGTGTCTCGTCAAGATTGCCGAGGCGATCGAGGCGAACGCGGACGAACTCGCGCACCTGCTGACGTCGGAGCAGGGTAAACCCCTCGCGCATGCCCGGGGCGAGGTGGATATAACAGCATCGTTTTTCCGCTATGTGTCGGAACTCGAGTTCGAGCCCCGCGAGATCGAGAACAGCCTCGTTCGCCATGCGGAACTGCACCGGCGTCCACTCGGCGTGATTGCCGCGATCATACCTTGGAATTTCCCGCTCATGATCATGGGCTCGAAGGCCCATCGCTGCGAAAACGTACGTTAAGGCGGGCCTCTGACGGCCCTTTTGGCTGATAGCTGGCATGAACTGAGCATTTCCAGTCCGATATCATCACGAACTAGCCGTTTATTG
>JAABUX010009081.1_pt1 | contig 11330 bp, 15 predicted proteins | sample 5561851 | NCBI WGS metagenome assembly JAABUX01 (sample SAMN10711883, study PRJNA513361) | rock metagenome | isolation source: Antarctica rocks | place: Antarctica: Victoria Land, Richard Nunatak red sandstone | collected 2016-01-03 | reverse complement strand
ACTTTACAAAGTTAAAGACTGTTCTCTGGCCAGTAACAGGGAAATCAGCGAAGCTTTCTTTTAGCCAGTCATGCATTTGTGCTGCCGGCGTTGCAGGGTGTACACTCCTGGCTAGGTTTTAGTCTTTTTGGCTTGGTTTACTGTGTGTGTTTTAGTGGTGGTGTACTTTTTCTTTTTTGCCTCCCGGGCATGTAACTCAAAGGTAGATTTCAGACTCGCTTTTAAGCAATGCTGTCTGTTTTTCTTTGTACCAGTTTTTCCATCTTTTCGGTAATACACCACACATTTGATGCGCCTGATTAGGAGTATAATAGTCGCAGGAAGCATGTGGCCTGAGTTCGTTGTAATTGGTAATACTACGACATGCCTGTTGCTTCATTTCCTTCATGGTACTGAAGATTTTATCCATACCAAATTCTCTTTTCAAGATTCCATTTATCCGCTCTGCTACTGGGTTTTCATAGGGATCACTTTTTTCTGTCATGCTAACTTCGATCTCAGGGTGGGTGAACAGGAGGGTGATATAGGCATCTGAAGCGTACTGGGTCCCCCTATCAGAGTGGTGTATTAGCGGAAGAATGATCGTAGGTTCCAACGTTTCTAGAGCCATTCGCAAAGCTGTCGCCGGGCCGAAGGTCGTCAGGTCGTGATGGACATGGTATCCTAGAATACGGTGAGAGTAGGCATCGGTGATCAGGCTTAGGTAACAAAAGCCGGTCGGTGTATAAAGATACGTTATACCCGTCACCCACAGTTCGTTAGGTCTAATGGTAATCAGCTCCTTTACCAGGTTTGGATAACGCTTAAAGCGGTGCCTTGAGTCTGTTGTGGTAGGTCCTCGCCTGGGCTTATGTATCTGAAGTAAGGAGTGGTAGCGGAGGAGATCATACAATGCGTCTCTACCAGGACATTTTCCTTGAAGCTCAGGTTTTTGTGCAAGCATATGCAGCAGCTTAGGCACGCCGATGCCGGGCAGATCTTCCCGAATAAGCTTCACACTTGTAAGAAGCAGTGTTTCTGTTTCATGCTGCTTTATTTCATACCGAATGTGATAATAATAGGTTTGCACTCGTTTCCCCAGCAGCTTACAGATACATTCAGGGTTGGAATATCCTGGTGGCGCTGCAACACTCCAATTTACTGCTGGGGTAAAGGCTTTTTTCGGATAGGAATTAGAAGGTCTAGTTCTGCGACTTCGATGATTATTTGTAAAGCTTCAGAGCGTAATTTTTCATGTGAAAGCTGCTCCTTTAACGATTTGATCTCCTGATTGAGGGCCAAAGTGCTTGCTACCACGACGGAATCTGATTTCACGCTGCTTTGTTTTCGCACTTTTGGCGGTACTTCACCCACTGGTTCAAGGCTCTTCTTCCAGTTAGCAATATTGCTTCTCTCGAAGCCATAAAGCTTTGCCGCCTTGCGTTCGCTGATCAAACCTTGTTGTATGTCACTTAAGACCTTTCTTTTGAAGGTGTCATCATACCTGTAAAACGGCTGGCCAGGCAGGTTTACATACTTCTTTGCTGAACTCATAGTGGTTGAAAGTAGGCCAATTACGACTAAAACGAATTTAGGATTCTACAATCTGGACAGGGTAGAATTTATTAAGGAGAAAGTTTCGGGTAATGTTCCGTGGCGACAGCGGAAGATTGGGCCACTTCTGAGGTTAATGAAACGGGGTGACGTTATTCTCTTATCGGAGTTTTCCCGGCTGGGCCGCAGCATGCTCGAGTGCATCGAGATCATTTCGCTGGCTGTGGATAAAGGAATACGAATCTATACGGTCAAGGGCGGCCTTATTTGACGTTCGAGTTGGGTGACCCACCGCTTAAAACAGGAGAACCTCCGGGAAATTTGATTCTTTTGACCTTAAAGGATCTATCGACTTAATAAAGTCGACCTGAACAAAGATGCTTTCGCCGCCACATTGCTTATTGACGAAGGAAGAGGTACACAATAGAGTGCTTGTGCTATCATATACGTTGAGTAGGCACCGCCAAATGGCATAAGCTGTTTTTTGGTGACAGTAACAGATATTTAGACTGGAAGGCAATCAAAGGCGCCAAATTAAATGATAAAGTGTGCGAAACGCTCCATCTCTTCCAGTTGGGGGCTGCATTGCAGCAGAAAAAAGTCAAGCCCGGCTGCTTCAAATTTTCCGATTTGATCTTTGACCTTGGCGGGTGTTCCTATCAATCCACTTCGCAAACCGCGGTTCGAAACCGAATAGTCATATAGGGAGACCCGCTCGTCGAGCTGAGTTCCATCCAGCCATTGCTGGTAGTTTTTATAACCCGAAGAGCCTTCCCGAACATTGGTTATGCGGTCAAGCTCGCGTTTGACCTCCACATCTGACTCGCGGAGTATACTATAAGCCGCAAGACCAAATTTTAATGGCGGCAGGTTTTTCTTTTCCCTTCGCTCTTTCATCTCCCGAATGCGGCCCCCAATCAGTTCGGGTGAATCACCATGCATCACGTAGCCATCACAGGTCGACGAAATCAACTCCCTGGCAGCTTCTGATTCTCCTCCCGCGTAAATGCGCGGCCTTGGAACTGACACTGGCTTAGGCTGTAAGACGTTGTCGTTTACCTTATAATACTGCCCTTCGAAGCTGTAATGATCCTGCTTCCAAACATTGTCAAGGACCTCGAGCCATTCTGCGGAGCGGGCGTAGCGGTCGTCGTGCTGTTCAAAAAAGATCCCGTATTTTTCGGCTTCGGCTCGCCACCAGGAACTTACGAGGTTGAGTGAAATACGGCCGCCACTGATATGATCAATATTTGCGGCTTGTTTTGCAAGCAGGGCTGGGTTGTGAAAGGTGGGTCTCACCGCCACCATGAGCTCCTGCGTGGAGGTGACGGCGGCAAGGGCGGCCGCTGTCGACCAAGCGTCGAGTGAAGGCGCCTCTTCGCCTTTGATGTCATTTAAATTAAGCTCTGCGATAAGCGCAAGGTCAAAACCTATTTGTTCACTCCTGAGCGCGAGCTTTTTCACGTACTCCCATGTGGGCTGCATATTTTCGTCTTCAACGTTCCGCAGCCAGCCGCCAAAGATCGGAAGCCAGTAACCATACCTCATTGCCCGCTGATCAAAAAGTCCAGCGATTCACTCTTGTTGGTCTTCATGGCCGCCTCTTTAGCCAGGTAGGCGGCAAGCTTGTCATGCGGGTTGAAACCGATCACATTTATGGCATCAGCCACAAAATTTGAAAGCGCATTGATATCGTAATACAAGGTCTCGCCGCTTCGGTCGTCCACCATATATTCAACACCGCCTACGTCAATGCCGCACTCCCGCACGAGTCTCTCGACCGTATTGATGACCTCTTCCGAAGGGGTGAACGCTTCGACCGTAAGGCCGTTCTTGGGCGCATCCAGGGCACAGGCGTTACGAAAGAGATCCTGACCGCTTGTTGTCTGACAAATGTCTGCCGGGCAAAGGTTAAAGCTCTCACCAGAGGTGTAAACACGTATTGCGTACAAATATTTACCTCCCAGGGTTTCAACGCGGGTAATGAAACCTCCCCGCGCAGGGATAAATTCCTGCAGCAGCGCCGTATGGTCAATCCCGAGATCAGGTGCTTTGGTCAAAATACCAGCTCTTAAATCTTCTACCGTGTTAAACTTTTCGATGCCTGCACCGCTTCCGCCTATATTCGCCTTGATAACGATCGGAAAACGCAAACCAATGATCGCCGCCTCGATCTGGGAGACATGATTGATGACCCTTGATTTTGGATAATTTATGTTTTCACGCTCCATCAGGATCAATTGAAGGGCCTTTGAGGTCTCATAGGTGTAAGCCTTATAGCCGTTGATGACTCGCACGCCGTTTGTTTCTAGATGTTTAAGGTAATTGAGGGTATAGAATGTTCCCTGAACACCGTTTCGGAGATAGGCCGAAGGGCTCATCCGGTTAAAAAGAAGGTCAAAAACTGGATTAACAACTTCTATGGCGAAATGATGTTCAGTGGGGTTGGAGGTTTGATAGGGCACTCCTTGATTGTCAAGCGCAGTGAAAAGAGGCTTGAACCAATCAGGATGTTCGTGAAAGATTTGTATTGGTTTCATCGTTTAAAGGTATTAACTATGATTGGGAATGATGTAATCGACCTACAACAGGCGCGTCTTGATTCAAATTGGAGGAGGCCCGGCTTTAGCGCTAAAATTTTTACCTCTCGTGAACAGCAGCTTATTAGTGAGTCGTCCGATCACGAATTAATGGTCTGGCAGCTTTGGAGCATGAAAGAAGCTGGCTATAAAATCATTAACCGCATGACCGGGGAACGCTTGTTTGCGCCTTTGAGTTACGAATGTTCACCGAGGGCCATGGAGCCGCATGAGACCTTTGGAACCGTTTTACACGCAGGTTTATGCCTGTATACGCGTACAATTTATAGTCAGCTTTGCCTGAACACCTTGGCGCTGACATCCTTTGAAGCCTTTAGCTCTGTTTATGAGTTCTTTGACAGTCAGGTGACTAAAGACTCTTTATTCTTTACGAACAGGGCATTATGGGACTTGAACCATGGATTCGTCAAAGCCGGGGGGATATATCCTGAAGTAATTGATCGGCAAAGAAAATGCCGTCAAGCGTCATTGAGTCACCATGGCAGTATACTAAGCCTCGTAGTTCTAAAGGGAAATCTTTGTGGGATTAAGTTATAAGTTCTAAACTTGAGCCATGATCCCAAACCACGATTTTGTAACTATCCCTGCATCAGACGGGACAGAGCTTGACGCATATATCGCTATTCCGACCGGAATGGATTCAAAAAGCCCGGGTATTCTCTTGTTTCAGGAAGCTTTCGGTGTTAATAGTCACATGAGAAATATTGCCGAGCGGCTCTGCAGTGACGGGTATGCAGTCATTGCCCCCGACCTGTTTCACCGGAGTGAAAGACGGGTTGAAATCCCATATACCGATTTTAGCGCGGCCAAACCGCATCTATCTGCGCTCACAAAAGAAGGTCTGTATGCCGACAGTCAGGCGGCCTACCAGTGGTTTCAAAATCATGAAAACGTCTTACCAGACAGTATAGCCTCCCTGGGATTTTGTATGGGTGGCCGGGTTTCTTTTCTTGCCAATACCTGGTTTCCATTGCTTGCAGGCGTTTCATATTATGGCGGCGGGCTGGATGCATTAGCCGGGGAAGCCGAAAAGCTTAACAGCACTCAGCTTTTTTTCTGGGGCGGAAAGGACCAGTCCATCACCCCTGAGAAGATCGATACGATTATTGGCGCGGTTAAAAACGCCGGGAAGAATTACATCAGCACTGTAATTTCATACGCCGGTCATGGATTCAATTGTGATGAGCGGGAAAGTTACAATGCCGAGGCCGCATCAGAATCCTGGAGCATGACCCTTGCTTTCTTATCCAATAAGCTCAACATCGCCGAGTCTTAACGCTCTTCGTCTTTATCGCTTACCTGCGATTATTCCTTTGGCGTGGTTCAGATCTTCTTTAAGAAATTCGAGGAAGATGGGATTAAGCCAGTTTGTTATACGAGAGTCCTTGTTGCTCAAAGGTGCGCAAAACGACATCATGACCTTGACCTGAGTTCCGTTAAGACCTCCTTCCTGATCATTTAACTCATAAGCCCTGCCATCTTTAGTGGTTCGGCGGCATTTGAATTCCAGCTTAGTCTTTTATCTTCTATTTCTTCGGTAATACTAGTCCGCCAGCTTAATTCTTTAATGAAAATGCTTTCCCTGGCCTGCCATAGATAGTCGCCCGGGCCTATCGATGACACCTTGTATAGATGGCGAAAAAGCAGCGGATAATTTTCAAAGTCTCGCAGGAACGAATAGACTTCAGAGACTGGCTTCTCAACGTTATAGTTGCTTTTAACAACTAAAGGAATGAGGTCGTCAAAAGATAAGCTCGTATTTTTTGAAGTTCTGACTCGAGAAGACCAGCATTTTAGCCGTAACTTATAAAACCATATCAACGTAACCACCGAAACAGATACTAAGGTGATGACGAATACTTTTCCGGACCGGTCCATGTGATTATAAACATAAAGAAGTGCACGCTAAAAATGCGGGCGTCCTTTGCAGACTTTTTTCAGGGCATTTGTATCTCGATCCTTTTAGCGGGATGTTCAATCCCTAGAATTTATGTCCCGGCAGGTTATCATCAAGATATAATCTATCAACCTAAACCAACGTCTCGAGACACCGTACGTTCGGCAACGTACCTCTCTGCCGGATTTAAGACACACAGCAATCCTAATTATCAGGACCGCCTTCTAAGCGGGCAGTTGGCGTTGAGCCGGGGTTATGTGTTCAATCATTTCAACATCGCTTATGGCTCGTTTTTAGAACTCGGAGAATACAGGACATCGGGCATGCTCGTTGCTGACCCGGACTTTTTCCAAAAGAAGTACTTTGGTGATTTTGGAGCTCACTTGTCGGCGAATTTATTCGCTACCTCTGGCCTGGCCGATATTAGATACCTTGGTCTGGAAGCGGCCTATAGCCATGAATTTGGACGTTTCGCCCAATTTAGAAAAATGGTTCTTCAAGACAATACATATGCGGTAGACCCAAGGCAGGATCTTTTTTCTCTGGGGCTCACCAGCGAAATAATTTTTAGCCGTGAGACATTCCAGTTCGGATTTCGCGAGTTCGTTGGAAGCACCTTCGGTTCGAATAATCTAGACCGCTTCAATTACTCCTACAGAAAATTGACAATTTACCATGGGTATACAGATAAATTAAGAAGCGGTTATTGGAACAACGTTTTCCCTAAATCCAGCTTTTTCGTAAAAATTCATCATTACTATGGGACTATTGAGTTTGCCCACATGTGGTTATTCACTTCAGGCTACTCATTCTGAAAAAGCGCGACGCGCGTTAGACTCATCCATACTGGAATCACTCGGGCTGGTAACGGTTGAGCAGGTTAAGCAGCACACCATTGGTCCAGCCGAAGCCGTCCTGCAACGTGTATTCGCCGCCTCCTGCTTTAAGGTGAGTATCAATGACATTATATTTTTCAACGAGTTTACCGGTTCGCCTAAAGACCTCCAGGTTAAGACTGATCCACCGGGTTGCGATAGTCTTCGACAATGCGTTGAACCCATACTTTCTCAGACCGTCAATAGCAATGTATTCCAGGGGTGCCCAGCCGTTTGGAGAGTCCCATTGCTGTCCCGATCGGTTAAGAGTAGTTACAAGGCCACCTTCCTGCAAGAACTTTGACCTTACCGTTAAGGCGACTTTTGCAGCCTCGTCAGCGCGGGCAATTCCAAACTCGAGCGGAAACATTCCGGCCAGGGTCTCGATTTGCTCCCCCTGGCCAAGCTTGAAATTGTAGTCTTTAAACCAGCCCGCCTTAGGATCCCAGCAGTACTTCTGGATAGCCTGGCCGCGGGCTTCGGCCTTAATCTTAAACTTACTCTCTCCTGACTTGTCGCCAGTAACACCATACGATCTCGAAATCGAATTCTCAAGGTGAAATAGAAGGCAGTTAAGGTCGATAGCCGCAAGATCGGTGGTGTGAATAGTTGCGAGCGTACCCTCAGGGCCAAACCAGCGCGTACTAAAATCCCAGCCAGATTCGGCAGCCGCACGAATGTTATGATAGTATTGCGACTTATCTTCTTTGGTGAGAAGCACCGAGGCCGCATCCTGTTTATACGATTCTTCGCGGGGCTGGTTCGAATTGTCCCAATACCGGTTGAGGTAAGCGCCATCGGGCAGGTGTAAAACTCTAAGCGTATCGTGGCCACGCCCAAGACTCGCAGCACCCTTCATCCAAAAAGCATATTCTTTAAGCAGCTCGGCCTGGTAGGTAGCAAACACCTGCTCGCCTTTGTCTTTTACGAGAAGATCAAGCATAACCGAAAAAAATGGCGGTTGAGACCGGCTGAGGTAATACGAGCGGGTTCCATTGGGGATAAATCCATAGCGGTCTATCAGATCAGCGAAATTTTTGATCATGTTGTCGATCACTTCGGCCTTCCCGCTTTCCTGCAAACCAAGCATCGTAAAGTAGGAATCCCAGTAATAGATCTCTCTAAACCGCCCTCCAGGTACAATGTAGTCGAATCTAAGGGGTAGAAGGGATGATCGGCTTAGCGTATCATGACGTCGTGAAAGTACCTGCCAGAGCGTATCAATATGAAAGCGAACACCTCGACGAAGGTCTGTCGTGAAATTTGCAGCGCTTGTATTTGGAAGGCTGAATTTACTGTAAACGAAGGTTTTAAGATTGAAATCAGGATTAAGTCTTTGAGCGTTGTACATCTGCATAATAAGCCGCGGATCCACTTTCGGAACCATGTCTACGAAGGTCTTATTATCTGGAAAGACATCACTTTGCTGGACGGCCTCAAATAAACTGGGATAGGTCTGGCGGGGAGTCAGTATTTGTCCTATCGTCATTACTGCCACGAGACACAGACAGAGCGTTATTACCGTTAACTTCATTTTTAAATATAAATTCTTTCGCGGTTTGCACACAAGTTTGAACGATGATCAGGTCATGGTCAATCTTGTCAACAACGCGGTGAAGCACGCGCCGGAATCAAATTTTATTGAGGTTGAGGTAGCTCGTGGTGCTGATCTGGTGAAAATTTTTATACGGGATACGGTCATTGGCATAAGCGCTGAAAAGATTCCCCATTTATTCGACCGTTTCTACCGGGCAGACTTGAGGGGATTTCAATTCTCCGGACTGGGCTTGGGTCTATACATCTGTGCTGAGATCATCCATCGCCATTGCGGCGAACTAGGAGTGAATAGTACAGTGGGTGTCGGAAGTGAATTTTGGTTCACCTTACCCCTGAATGACTAACCGCATCTTTTTTGCCTGGGTATAAATGTGATCATTTAAAAAATCGTTCGTGAATTTCCCATGGGGGTCATAAGTCTTTACCAACTGTTTAAACTGTGCAAGTTTTTCGTACTTGGATTCTAAAAGCGGTGCCGGCATTGTGAATAGCTTCCCCCTGAATGCTCTTGCTTAAATGCGAAACGGCGCGTATCGCTTCGACGCCATGTCGAAATAGGACAAAGTATCTTGATTGCACTCTCCACTGTTAGAGTTTTGAGCCGTACTTGCTTTGCTTGGCAAAAGCGTCGAAATCCTTGATATTTATAATATCGATTAAAGCCAGACTTTTGTCCTTTGCCTGGTTGTAGTAAGCCTCACAAATCTTGTAGCCGACATAATACCCCATATCAGGTGGGTAAGGCCGGTCTTTCATATTAGGGTTGTATAGCCAGTGTTTATGATAGTCCTCGTCGGCAATGGCATCTTTCTTGAAATAATTCCAAACTTCCTTCTCGTGCTTGGAGCCATACTCATACTGGAGTTTGTTTAGGTGGCCACCGGCTATTTTTTCACCGATGAAGTCAGCAGCACCTTCATGAAGACAATATCCCACCAGATTTTTAGCGGTACCAGTCTGTTGATCATGCACGATCTCATGGGAACAAACAAGTGCGATTTCGCTTACTTGTCGTACGGGATATTCTTGAATGGTCGCAACGTCAAATTCTGACATAATTGGGTTTTCAGGTGCCGCCATACTTTCGGCCCCAATGAAAAGCCCGTCTTTAAACGAATACCCGGCAGCAGTGAAATCACTGATAACAAAATAAATATTCGGGAAAACCGCTAGAGGATAAATGTGCTTAAGTTGTGTTAAAGCCTTTATTACGGGAACCCGGTAGTTGACAATAGATAACGTACTATGTCTGATTGATGCTAGGTACTGCGGATACTTACGTAACAGGAGCACGTGTCTCATACCATCCTCGACTGGATTTCTTCCTTCACGTTTTTCTTTAAATACAACAGACCCTCGATCAAGATATTCCGTTTGTATGAGGCGAACGCTATCTTCAATGGTGTTAACAGACTTTAATCGGTCGATCACTTTCCAATAACGGTCAATGTCATCGGTAACAAACCGAACTTTATTGGGATCGTCGGTAGTTTTCACCTGCGCTATTACCCCTTGAAAGGTTAGTATCAAGAGGGCTACTGTAAACAAGCGATTTTTAGGAGTGATAAGGTTCATGGGACCGTTTTTTCAGAATAGTATGCAGTTTTTAAAGGTGCCCTTATAATGTTTTGTATTTGTAAAGCTTTAGTTGAACTAGTGTTAAGTTAACTATAATCTGACGTATTATGTCTTCCCATTGCGTATCTTTGTTAAACCACTACGAGATGATACGCTATACGGTAAAACTAACAAAACCCGAGGTCGATGAATTGATGGAAATTATCAATAAAGGTTATCATACATCACAAACGTTTCGCATCGCCTACATTCTTCTGAACTGCGACGAGGGGAAGTATTCTCAGAAAGTTACTAACGAACAAATCAGCCAGGTGCTGAAGGTTAGTATGCGTACGATCGACCGGGTGAAGAAGAAGTTTATCGAAGAAGGTTTCGAGGCCTCTCTTGAAAGGCGGGAAACTACCCGGGTGTATGACCACAAGGTCGATGGAGATGTGGAAGCAAAGCTGGTCACGCTGTGCTGCAGTGAACCGCCCAAAGGATTTGCCAAGTGGTCGCTCAGACTACTGGCCGATAAGATGGTGGAGCTGAAGTATGTTGACACTATATCTCACGTTACGGTTCGTAACGTGTTAAAAAAAACGAACTTAAGCCCTGGCGGGTTAAAGGCTGGGTCATCCCGCCCGAAAAAAGTAGTGAGTTTGTAGCAAACATGGAAGCGGTGCTGGATGTCTACAAACGGCCTTATAACGAAGAAAACCCGGTTATCTGCATGGATGAGTCACCCAAGCAGCTGATTACAGAGCTGCGCAAATCGGTTCCTATGCGCCCGGGACAAGAGGCCAGGGTGGATTACGAATACATTCGCCAGGGAGTAGTTAACGTATTCATAGCCAATGAACCGCTTAAAGGAAAACGGTATGCTGAAGTGACTGAACTGAAGACCCGGAAAGAGTGGGCCCTGTTCATGAAAGAAGTAGCAGACAAACACTACCCATTAGCCGAGAAGATCACTCTCGTCATGGATAACTTCAAGACGCATTCGGCTGCAGCCTTCTATGAAACGTTCGAACCTAAAGAGGCACGGCGACTGTGCGAGCGGTATGAGTTCGTTTACACCCCAAAGCATGGCAGCTGGCTAAACATGGCCGAAATAGAACTTCATGTCTTAAACCGGCAGTGCCTTGCCAGGCATATCAATACCATACAGAAGATAACCGAAGAAGTAAACGCCTGGCAGCATAGCCGCAATAACAAGAATGCTAAAATAAATTGGCAGTTTACAAACGCAGACGCAAGGGTGAAACTAAAGCGACTTTATCCGTCAATTCAACGTTAACTTAACACTAG
>JAABUX010009080.1_pt1 | contig 11331 bp, 17 predicted proteins | sample 5561851 | NCBI WGS metagenome assembly JAABUX01 (sample SAMN10711883, study PRJNA513361) | rock metagenome | isolation source: Antarctica rocks | place: Antarctica: Victoria Land, Richard Nunatak red sandstone | collected 2016-01-03 | reverse complement strand
AAGGTGTTTGCCAAGACTGGCCATGAGGCTGCCACCGGGAGCGGGTGAAGGACGAGGACCAGCTGGGCGCTGCTTTACGTGCTGGGTACTCGGGCACTTCGACGGGCAGGATGTTATTGTGGTGGCATCGGTCACGTGCATGGCATGCATGCCCGCAGGACACTGAGCTAGCTGAGCTGTACACAGCCAGCTATATGGTCCACTGCCCCAGCATCCGCTCGGGCGTGAGCTGCATGCCGCAGGAGAGCCAGCGCCGGGCCAGAACGCAGCTCAGATGTCGCGGCGTAAAGTGTGTAGAGTGGTCGGTTTCAGGCTGGCTGACAGCGTGCCCTGCATCGGGAGTGCAGGAGGGGGAGCGGGGGGCCCCGTGAGTGTGCTCTAATAATGCTACTCGCAACTGACCGGGTCCCATCCAAAATATGTCGGTTGGCCCGAGTGGGCATGGATTAAACACCGCCTCCACGGAGATGGTCCGCGTCGCATTTCACACTGCCAGCTGCCAGCTGCCTCTCAAGCCGTGTGTGCCTCTCAAGACCCTCGACGACACCAAAGTGCCAAGAATTTGGACCGCTAACTCTCATTTGACAGCGACACGCTTGAGCAAAGGCAAGTACTTGATACAGCTCCTTCACCTGGCCAGCTTTCAATTGCTACAACGTCCAGAAAGCCGCCTCTTTACAAGCAGATATAGTCGACGTCGAATCAAACGGGGCGATAATGCCCCGTTGCCGTGTTTCCCCGTCGTGGAGTGGTTGAATTTTTCTGGTCGCGATATTTGAAAAGCGAGGAGTGGTCAGTCGAACACATACACAGCCGCGACCCAGCAGTGCCCGTGCTGCAGCAAGCTGCTCCAGCGGTCCTCCAGCCTCCAGCCGTATATCGCAGGATCGTACGGGATCATCGCATCCGAGCCCCGCAGCTCGGACTGGAGAGCGCCTGGGCCTGTCATTCCCCGGATCACGGCCGGTCTCGGGAGCTGAGAACCGCCGCTGAGGGCACGGACCAGCTTCAGGCGCAACTGACAGCAGCGGGCCATCCAAGGGCATCTCGACGCTCGGTCGGGCATGCGGTGGAGCCGCGCCGCGATGGGTCCGGATGTGTCCGGAGGCAGACGGGGCAGGGTAGCGGTAATCATCGCGCCGGTGGCCACGCTCATCGCCTGTTTGGTGCTCTTCTTCAACCTGGTACGCTGCACTCGCCCAACGTATCCCTGTGGCCCTCCCCCACTCTCAGCCCCAGACTGACCCGTGGTATCATCATGTCTAGGTCAGCACTGGCTTGTGCTCATGGCACGATGATCCAGAAGCTCCGTCGTGCTGTCGCACCAGCGAGAACATCCCATCTGCATGCCCCAACTGACAATCATGGTAAGACAACACAAGCATGCGCTGACGCGGTGTCTTGTGGCCTGCAGGCGCACGACTGCGGGGCGGACTGCCGCGGCGGCCAGCAGCCGCATCCAACCAGCGCCGTGAGCCCACCGCATCCCGTGCCCCCTCCCAGCACAGTTATACGTGCCCTGACAGCACACACCGGGTTGCACGATACCACCGCGGATCCCTAGCCCCTATCCCTGACCCTAACCCTGACCCTAACCCTACTCTTAATGCTAACCCTAACCTGACCCTAATGCCGACCTGACCCTAACCCTAACCCTAACCGCAGTCATGCCTGCGTCGCCGCGCGCAGGTGACGTTTGCGGGGGAGGTGCTCGCGGAGCTGGCGGACAGCTACGGCCTCACGCCGGACGGCGGGCCGTGGTCCTCCCTGGTCACCTACACCTCCGACCTGGGCGATGCCTGGCGGAACGACCCCAACCACAACGCCACGTGCGTGTGACCACCAGCAGCCTCGTTCCAGTGGCTCGCAGTTTTGATATTACCACCAGGTCGGGCGGGTGTTCCCGTCGGGGCAGGATCCACACGAGTCGTGGCTCTCATATGTGACGATCATAACGCCTTTGGTTCAAGCCCGACGGCGAGTCAGCCACCCCGCCAGTGTCTTTCCTGCTCGGGTCTACAGCCTTCCGCTCTGTCAGACTGCTCGGACGCGCCAGGTTGTCCCCTCACAGTGCGCCACCGTGTGGCCCGCTGCGAACACCATTTCGCCTGCCGCCGCGTGGCCCCGCGGGCCTGCTCGACGCGCCTGCGGAGTGGGGTCTATGCAGCAGACGAGCCCGTGACTAGACTCATGATTGCTGGCCCTGACAGCCTCCGGTCGCCGCCGCAGGCACACGTATCAGATCGTTCACAATGTGAAGGCGCATCGGGAGAACCTCGTGTACTACGTGGATGAAAACAGCCGCACCGAGGTGAGACTCCGCAGCCCGTCACCCGTACGTAGGCGCACTTCGAGCTGTCTGAGAGCCCATTGGTGCAAGTCCACCAGCATGCGGCAGGGCGGGCACTCGTCGTCCCTTGTGCAAGTGCTGCGTACCAAATTGTGCTGCTCGACGATCGCCCTAGAAACTCCAATGGTGTCGCCCAAAGGAGTCGGTTGTTCAGAGACTCTCGTGCCCGTTGTGCCTGAGCGCTGCTACACTGGCATCTCACGCGCCGGCTGGTGCTCTGGCCATTCCCGTGTGCGAGACCGCAGCATCGTACTCTGTGGCTCCACACGAGCATCGCCAGCTTGGCCGCTGTCCTGATTCTATTCTTTACCGTGAACCCTCAGCCATGCACTCACCCACTCCTCATGTTCACCTCGTCGCTGGAGCCAACTTTGATGCTACCTATGTTCACGTGGCAGGTGGATCTCAAGGACGACACGAAGCTCCCCATGATGTGGGGAAAGGACCGGCCGCGAAGCTTGATCAACATGCGGCGGCAGAATGCCACCGCCGAGAGCAACCCCCTGCGCACGTGCGTCACAGCGTGCTTCCCCCATAATCATCTGCCAACCAATCGAGTGCAGGGTGGCTTTGTTTGGACTCATACACGTGCATGGCTTTGGTTTGATTGCATCCATGGGCTGTCTTGCCACCCGCGCCGCTGCAGCGAGCTTGTATCTGCGTTGCATCGGCATCGCATAGGGCATTATGGCCCGCACCAGGCCTGTTTGCAGCCCTTAGTCACCTGCATAGGCGTAGTGACAGGCTATCCTTGAGAGTTTCAAACAGCCCTGCGCTCACACCAGGCGACAGTAAAATGGTGTGTCTGCACGACCTGCGCAGGTCTGCATCACTTACCGCGCACAACTGCACATGCACATCTGCCCAGGTGCTCGTCGTGGGTCAACAAGCCGGCCATCCGGTTCTACTTCTCCAGCCACGAGAACCTGTTCCACTACCTCAACGACGCGCTGCTGCTGGTCCTGGACACCCTCAACGACACCGGCCTCACGCCGCCCGCTGTCCAGAGGCGCGTGGTTTCTGTGAGGCTTCAAGGACAGCAAAATGCTAGTGTCGATTTGTTGTAGTTTCGTCAGAAAAAAGCTTGCTTTGGAAGGTGTCTGGGTCACAGTTCGGGGTCACAGTCCGGTTACAGCTACCCCAATCATGACCCTAGCCCTGCTGGCCGGTCCCGGCCGTGCACGCATGCCTCCCGGGGATCCATGGTTTTATCATGCAGCGGGTGCCACGTGAGCACGTGCCCAGGGTCATGAACGCAGCCGTGCGCCTAGCCCTCACTCAGAACATGATTTATAACCCCAGCCTGTGCCGACCCCGCAACCAGAACCTCCGACACAGGGGTACCCTGTATCATGGATGTACCCCGTATCATGCATGCGGTCCCCATGGTCCCTAACCCTAATCCTGAAACCTAGGTTCATGACCCAAAACCCCGGTGCAACAGGGTCTTGGACGCGGCCCGCCGGCGGGACCCGGCCGTGAAGACGTGCCTGCTGCCGGAGACGACCGACATCATGCTGGTGTCGCCGCCCGAGGCGATGCGCTTCCCCTGGCGCTTCCTGTTCGACTACCTCACCCTGGAGCATCGCACGCCGCAGGAGGTCAACGGCCGCTGCTTCCGCACCCTCATCGTCGGTGCGAAAGTCTGTCTGATGCCCCGACTTTTCGGAAGAGGTTTGCCATTTGAGCTGAGTATATGGATAGCTATGCCCACACAACCCTGGGGTAACGTGTTGAATGCGCGGAATCGCGTCCAATACGCTACACGGGCTGCACGTGCTGTGCAACCCTGACACTCGCAACCCTAGCCCGCCCTTATATCCTGCCCCTCCTTGCAATTGCAGCGGGAAGCGTGTGTGTTTGCTCAGTGTTGGCCTCACTGTGGCCAGAAACGACCGCTTCAGTGTCAGCGTTTTACACGGCGTCACGTGCACAGCGCTGAAAGCCATTCTGCGTGCGCAGGGGAGTCCAACGAGATGGACTTCAGATACAGGTGCGGCTCGCTTGCCCTGCATGCGTGATGGACTTTCGCTCTCCTCGTTCCTCGTGCTGTATGCTGATTCGTGTCGGCATTGGCCGAGCAATGATCATTGGTGCACACCCCACGAGCTGCAGCCATCCACGACACATCGCTGATTGCTTCGCACAAAAGCGGCTTGAACGTCTCAGCCTCAGTGTTGTTGCTGCTGCTTGCCAACGGCTCGGCTACTGAGGAGCGAGTTCCTGAACGATTGACCCAACAGCTGGTGCCACACAAGCTGGTATCCCATGCCATAGCAAGCAGGATCCGACGTCGCTGTCGATGCGTCATGCAGGACTCCGTCGCAGCCTCAGGGTCTGCGGGACTTTCAGGCCTACGCGTTCCGGGCGGCGCTCACGCGGCGCGTGCAGGGCATGCCGGCGGCGCCCGCGGCGGCGCGGCACGAAGCGGCGCGCCGGGAGTGCGCCTTCCTCGCAGCTGCCGGGCAGGTGCCGGCCCCAGGTGCGCGCGCGAATTGCCTGACTTCCTCACCAAAGCATCGCCAGGCCACCCCGCACCCCGGCATGCCCTGATGCTCGGCCGCTGATATACACACTGCATGTACGTCTGTGGGACGAAGTATAATTTTCGACCGAGGGCGTGTATCCACACAGGCAGCTTTGTGTCACACACATCGAGTTTGTGGACCTTTGGAGGCGATAAAACTTTCTCAGATGTGTGATAAATCCAACCACGCATACAAGTTTTGTGACACCAATTCCGCTGCGTGGAAACACGCCCTCACTGTGAAATGGCAGAGGCCTGACGGGACAGGGTCCGGTGCAGGGTCCTGGCACTCAGGCGGGGCGCTCCCGCGGGTGACCTTCGCCGTGCGTCCTCCGCCGGCCAAGCGGGCGGTCCGCAATGAGGACCAAATCGTGGCTGCCATCAGGTGAGAGTGGTTTTTAGACGCACACGGCTGGCTTCCGGTGATAGCAGAAACTGTCACGTACTCATGGACGGGACCTTACCCTGAATGACGAGTAAGAAGGCGGAGGAGCCATCTCCAGGCCCCGGATCACCTGCTTACGCAGCTGACTCCAAGATCGGCCATTGCCTGGAAAACTCTGGTCTGCGGCGAGTTTTCGGTGCCCGAGCCTGAGCCAACCCTACACACTCATATTGAGGAATCCTTCTTCTCCGTTGAGGAACCTGATCCCGCCTCCGGCACTTATGCCGCAAAGGTGGCAATGTTTCGAGCCGACCAACTGGCTGGCCATTGATCTGCCTCCTCCTGAGTCACACATCTAGATGTGGGCTTGTTGACTTGAACCTAAAGTTCGATCTTGATCCCGCAACAGCAGGGATCTGTACGACGTAGACCCTGAAACGAGGCGAGTTCATGCCCGAGAGCCTGAGCCAACCCTAAATTCAAATCCAGCATTTTTCTCCGGAACCGTTTGCAAACCCTAACTCAAACCCTAATCCTTAACCCGGACCGTCCGCAACGGCAGGGAGCTGTACGACGTGGACCTGGTGCTGACCAAGTTCGACGATGACGACATGTACGACACCATGAAACTCATGCAGAGCACGGACCTGTTCATGGGCATGCACGGCGCCGGCTTCACCAACCTCCTCTTCATGCCGCCGGTGTGCGTCTGGTCCAAGCACTGTCCGGGTCAGGGACTGTCCGGGTCAGGGCCAGGGTGCAAGGTGCTCTGCAGGGACTCACGAGTTGGGAGCAGCGCGACAGCCGGGTTTTCATAAATTTGGCTCTTTTCATCCGGATATTGTCCTCAAGTCTGTCACTGAGCCCGACACCTATACTCGTCATGGTGACTGCCTGCCCGGGGCCACCTCGTGCCTCGGTCCGTGACTGCACCCGACTGCTGACGAGCGCCTGCACGACATGGCCGGCAGCAGATTGGGTCTGCTAGGATCGTTTCTTGCAGTATGCTGCGTCACGGCCCATGCTTGACTGCCCGCTCTTGTCAGCTGACCGACGCGTGAACACAAACTTATGTGGGATTAAAAATCCCACATTGCTCCTACTCTCAAAGCTCTCAAAGCTTTCTTCTTCATCTTTCATACACCACATGAGCTGATAATCAAAGCTAGTAGGAATACACGTAATGTTTCTGAAATAATGAGAATGCCGAACTTCTAGTAACATCCAACCGATTAAGCGGATGCGGCGCAGGGCGCGCACGTGCTGCAGCTGTTCCCCTTCGGCTGGATGAAGGCGGATGGGACGCCCCACCGGGAGGAGATCTACCTCAACATGGTCGAGGCGGCGAACTGCACCTACACGCGCTGGACGAACAAGCGCTGGGACCACTCGTACCTGCGCAAGTGCGGGGGGCAAGCCCAGCAGCCGGCTCTGTTGGTGTCCCTGTTTTTGTCGTGTTGGCGGTTGTCGTGTGGATGTCCCATGGAAAGCCATTCTGGCACGTACCTCACTGGCGCCTCTGCATGATGACTCTGGGTTGGTCGCTCCCGCAGCCCAAGCCTCAACTTGCAAGCATGTGCTGACCTACGGCGTGCCTCCAGAGTCCAGCAATGTGACCCCGAGTCTCCTGGTAGAACGGCCTTTCCAGCACCTAGGCTTCAGGGCCCAAATCCGAGGAGCAGGCCGCTAGCTGTGCGTGCCACATCCTCGATCAGCAACACCATGCGTCCAGGCTATGCTGTGCATGAATCTGTCAAGCGGGTTTTGACCAGCTGTGCATGCCCTCCAGAGAGGACTACGTCTTCGACAATTCCACCGAGCCATGGACGGAGCATCCGGACCCCGAAATGATTGACCCCCTCCACGGCATGTGGCAATCGACCCAGCAACATGCGAACCAGGTGGGATCACCGCAGCGTCTCCGCATTCGCACGCTGTCCATGCATGAACCTGCACACCGGTGACATGATAATGCTGCATCCTAAATGACCCTCATTGCCGACAAGGTGTTGCCTGTGGCTGAGCGTGCCGGCGATTGTCGCCACATGCGTTTCATGCGTGTGCAACCTGCGAGCCTTCAGCCGTTCTCGAGCCTGGGTCTGCCATCTGCGCGTTGAAACCTTGCAATTGTGCTGGCCCAGTGCGACTAGATAGAGATCCAGTTGGCTGACTGCACGGGTTCTTCAGCTAAAACACGCCTGACATGAACACGGAGCGCTTTCGCTGACGCCTCAACCGTGGACCGGATGTTCCGCAAGGGCCAAGGTCCTAGGAAGCCTTCTTCCCAACTTGTGCCTTAACCCGCAACACGCGCTGTGCCTGTGTCTGAGCGTCAGTGCTGCTGACCTCAGGCCACGCTGGTGGACATGGACGACTTCCTGCCAGCACTGAAGGAAGCGTTCGAGGGGGCTCGCATCCCTCTTCGAACGGCAGCCGCCGAAGCACCGGAAGCCGCCGTGATACGTACGGAGGCGCAACGATAACTCAGCATAGCGGACCACCAGCATAACCTGATATAAGCAGGCAAACGGAGCACCTAGACATAGCGACGGATCACGAAACTATACCACGGGACTGTGTCGAAACTGACGTGGTTTTAATAACACCGGCAGACCTGCTGCTGAGCTTGGTCCAGCGGCAGGGCTACGGGCCGAGCCAGTAGCCTGAGACGGGTCGGGTCCCTGATGCGGGTTGCCGCCTGAAGTGGGCGCCCAGTGGAGGGAGCGCTCATTGCGCGTAGACCTGATTTGACGAAGTCTTGCATGCCATTCGGTGAAGTACTGCTGTGGTCGATCAGGAGTCCGTATGCCTATGTGATGAGTTTTCGAGTCGGCGGTCACTTGCAGCGACCGCAGCATTGCCTCAGATGTGTGGGCGGCAAAGTCCGCCTCCTGTCCCTCCCGAGTCTGCGCCGACCGTTGGTCGAGGAGCAATGAAGTGATGATGATGATGATGTGCAGGCTGGATCCTGCAAGCACGCTGCCAGACAATTAGTTAGCACAAGGACGCCATGTAGGCTGTGATACAGGCGTCTTGGGGCTGGCTCTGATTTCCAGCGGAGTTGTGGGTTGGCGGGGGTGAGGCCCCGGCCCGGGTGCCTGGGCCAGGCACTACGCCCCCGACCCAGCGACGCTGCGTGCTCTGTAATTGTAGTTTCGGCAGGCACACCGTCAGTGACAGCCTGTCCCATGACATGCCTTGTCTGGCCACGGCATCGCAGCCTGCGCACAGAGCCCTACTCCTGGGGCTCACCGGCCGCAGCATGTGTTAGCCGTCTAGAGTAAGACGGATTGGTGATTTCGATGCCGTCGGCTCAAGAGCTTACCTGCGAGCATTTCATCGCACAGAGTTATGGCTCCACGCCTGGAGGGCGCCAGAACACAGAACGTCCACGCCTTGCTGTATGGTCCAGGGGTCCGGCACAGTGCGCTGCATTCAATACGTTCATAAGGGGAGCAGAGCATGGGTCCTGCGCCTTCCAGCTTTTGCCTTCGGTCACCCTCACTTACCACAGCTGCAGGCAGCCTGGATGCTACAAGTACTTCTCTGCAGCGGCTGCAGCGGCTTCTTCGGCACAGCAGACCATGCCAGCGCCCATGTCCGTGCCCGCTATGAGTCCAACAGCACGCCGCTGTCAACATGGCGCGCCCGTGAGCTGACCTGGCCCGCGGACCTCACCATAGAGAAGCAACAGCACGAACATCTCACACTGTGTCACCATCATGGGCGGCGCCCGCTTCTGTCGGATGTGCAGGCTGGGTTGTCCGCCAGTGTAACACGCGTGTCCTGCCATTGAACCTGTGATCTTGCAGCCGCCACCCACGCCGGCGGGCTTACGGTGCGGTGCTGCGCTGTGGGCTCTGGCCCATCGGCGGCGTGCCCGCCGCCTGCTGCTGTTATCACATGCATCAGCATCAGGACTTTCGTTCTTCTTGGCCATGAATGGCTGCGCAGACACTCCCCGTGCTGTGCGGCCTTCGGTGCATCGCAACCTCCATCGCCATGGCGCTGATGTAGCAAGCTGACGTATGTAGTGTCTGCTCACGAACTTCAGTTGGTCACGCATCAAAACTTTTATAGGCGTCACGTGACTTCCCAGAACTTGCTGAGTCACAGGGACAGACCTTCTACAGTTGCTGAGGCGTCGGCAGGGAGCGATGCCTCGCATCGACGCCTGGGACGTCCAGGCTCCATTGGCGGAGGAAGTCGATGCCGGCTTTCCTCGCGGCTTCGAAGAGGCCTACGAGCTCGGCTCTCAGCTCGGCTCCGGCGGCTTCGGCACCGTGCGGGTGGTCCGGGAGCGCGCGTCGGGGGCGGAGCTCGCGGCGAAGACCATCCCGAAGCGGCTCAACGTGCCCAACATCAGCCCGGCGAAGCAGGCGCAGCATCTGGAGAACCTCAAGCGCGAGGTCGAGGTGCGCACCGATGATGCTGGGGCCGTGTCAGCCTGATGCCCACGCTGATGGCCGCGAGGTCGCCGCCGCACGGGTCTGCAAGTGGTCAACGTTGCGATAGACACGCCCTCTCGCCGTGGATGGAGCATGGTGTGTGCTTTGCGTCTTCCTGCACAGACCTCGCGCTGCACGACAGGTGCTGTGGCGGCTGCGCGCCAGCCTGAACGTGGCGCAGTTCAAGGGCGTCTACGAGGACGGCAAGGACGTGCACGTGCTGATGGAGTGGTGCAAGGGCGGTGAGCTGACCAGCCACATCGGCCGCAGCGGCCACTACAGTGAGCGCACGGTGCGCTGGGGGTGCAGGGGCTCGTAGCAGAGCCTTGCTGCCATTGGGGCTGTTGACAGGATCTTGACAGGCCGCGTCTGCTGAGGGACCGGGTCGCGACACTGACTCTTACAAATTTCTGCATCACAGCCTAGCGAGCTGGGTTGTGGCACGTGGGATCCACAGCGCTGGCGACCTCTGTGCACGCCGCAGACCACAACTCTTGCACCGATGTCGCAACGGCGCATCGCTGACGACCTTCCGAGTCGGCGACTCATGCGTGTCGCTCGCAGCAGCCGCACGGCGACAGCTCTGAACGACGCTCACCGTGTTGACTCCTGATACCAACAGACCTTGTGCGTGACCCGTGATGCCTGATCCTCGGTCTCCGCAGGTGCCCACATGTTTGCGCGCCGTGCCTCTGATCCTGCAACCTACACCTTGGTGTGGACCCCAGAAACCTGAGGCACCTGAACCAACCCGGATCTAGCAACTCGAAATCGGCAAAACCCTGATCTGACATCACATGCTCCTCAGGTGGCGAGCTACATGCGCGCGGTGCTGCGCACGGTCGCGCAGTGCCACTCGCACCGCATCCTCCACCGCGACGTGAAGCCGGGCAACTTCATGCTGCTCCACCCGGGGCCCCGCGCGCCGCTGAAGGGCATCGGTGCGTGGCGAGCCGGCGGGCCGTGTCTCGCTCAGCCCGAGCAGTGTGTTGTGTCCATCAGGCCTGCGGGGGACCAGGGGACATGGGCTTGCCAGCTACGGGTACCTTGAGATAACCCACGGAGATGCACCGCATCCCTGCATCCTTCTTCACAACTCACTATGTGAAGTGGTTTTGATGTGCTGCCCGAAACGGTGTGTGAGCTACATCAAATACTGCAGAGATGGTTGGCTGACTCGTCTCACTGCTGCGCGCCGTGTCCCGCAGACTTTGGGTTGGCGGTGTTCTTCGATCCCGACAAGCTGCCGCGCACGGACCTCGGACTCGAAGGCACGCCCTGGTGAGCATTTGCGTGATTGCATGTGTTCCGCCGCCCTGTTGCCGCCTTCTTCCCTTCCGCGGGTTGTGCCCAGACGCTGCGCCATGCAGAGGGCCATACGCTGCCACGGCTGCTTTTCCGAAGGCTTGTTGGCGCTCGCAGTATCGCAATACCGCACTCCAAGCACGCAGCGCAGAGACAGTCGGGGTTCGCCAAGCATCGAGCATGATGCTATTGGTGTGCAACTCTGTGGCGCGGGGTCAGTGTACCCCAGCACCTATCTTGCTTCCAAACGAACTCATCACAAACATCCCTTACGATACCACGATAAGATCACCCGCAACTCAATGTCAAGCCCGCC
>JAABUX010009079.1_pt1 | contig 11331 bp, 8 predicted proteins | sample 5561851 | NCBI WGS metagenome assembly JAABUX01 (sample SAMN10711883, study PRJNA513361) | rock metagenome | isolation source: Antarctica rocks | place: Antarctica: Victoria Land, Richard Nunatak red sandstone | collected 2016-01-03 | reverse complement strand
GCACGCGCTTTCTCTTCGGCAGCCGATCGCATTCCGCCATCGACGATCGGCAACGAGGCGACGAGCGTGACTTGTCCACCGGTATGCCCGAGCTGCGGCGACGACGTTCCGTTGTAGGATTGCGCGGACAGCGTTGCCGTCGGCGCATACGCGCCGCGTGCGGCCGCGACCGTCGAGCGAGTGGCCTCCTCGCGTAGCTGCGCGGCGAACACCATCGGGGCTTGCACGAGCGCTCGAGCGATGTATCCGTCGAGCGTTCCGTCAAGAGATGCGACGTCGAGAGCCGTCGCGATCTGTGGCGGCACGGACGAGTCGAGCGCCAGCACGACCACGAGATCGTTGACCGCCTCGTCGCCGTCGGCGGCAGCATCTTCGCGCGCCTGTTGCGCGACGGCAACCGCCGCACGATCGCGCGCGAGCAGATAACGCGGTGCTTTCCCAGCACGAATGCGCTCGGACGTCACGTCGAGATGCGCTTGCTGATCGCGCACGCCTGCGGCGCGCGCATCGACGACGGCGAGCGCGAGCTGCGCGCGGCGATACGCTTGCACCGCTGCGAAAAATGCGTCGTTGCGCGCCGCATCGAGATCCGACGTCGCCGCGTCTGCCGTTAACTCCGACGCGCGTGCGGTCGAACCGATCGAGGGCGTGAGGAGCGGCAGCGAACCGGTCACGCCGACGTAGGCCTGCGACGCGACGGGCATGCCGAGCTGACTGAGGTTCGCGTTGAGTGCCGTTGCCGAGATCGCGAGTTGCGGCCGCAGTCCCGCTCGCGCCGATGCGACGTCGGCACGTGCCAAGCGTGCGGCTTCGATTGCGGCGAGCACGTCGAAGCTCGCGGCTCGCGCGCGATCGGCGGCTTGGGCGAGCGTCAATGACGGCACCTTCGGTTGCGATTCTCGCCGCGATTGAGATCGAGTGGAGATCGTCGGTTCTGCGAAGGACGCAGCCGTCGTAGTAAGCGCGAGGATGAGGCCGACGACCGCGATGTGCACGCTATTCACCAGCTGCTCCGAGCGTCGGACGTGGACGATCGGAAGGCGCCGCGCGTCGCGTCCACCGGACCGCCAGATCGTCGAACGCTTCGTGCAGAACGGGCACGACGAAAAGCGTGAGCAGCGTCGAGATCGAGAGGCCGCCGATGATGACCGTCGCAAGCGGCGCGTATGCGTCGATCCCCGTTTTCGGAAAAAAAGCGACCGGCACGAGCACGATGAGGCTGACGATCGTCGTCATGAGGATCGGTCGCAGACGCACGGGGCCTGCGGCGAGAATCGCAGCGCGCGTGGTGAGGCCTTCGGCGCGATTGTGGACGACGAGATCGATCAGCAAGATCGCATTGCTGACGGCCATGCCGTTCGCGACGACGATGCCCAAAATCGAAACGGTCGAAAGGCTCTGATGCGCGAGCAGCAGCGCTGCGCTGATGCCGAGCAGTTCGAGCGGAATTGCGAGCAGCATCACCAGCGGCTGGACGAACGACCGGAACTGCGCGACTAGCAACAGGAAGATGAAGAGCACCGCGATCTTCATCGCGCCGAGCAATCGATCGAAGCTCTGCGACATCTCGGTCATATCGCCGCGCATCGCGATACCGTAACCCTCGGGAAACGGCACTTGCGCGAGGGCTGCCATCATCGTCTGCATGTCGAGCAGCATCTCGCCACTCGATCCTTTGCGATAGTAACCCAAGATCGAAACGCTCGGCCGCAGGCCGTCGTGCTCGATGACGGTCGGGCCCACGCCGCGTTCGATCCGGGCGAGCGAAGTCAGCGGAACCACGGTGCCGTCTTTGCCGGTGATTTGCGCGTAGGCGAGATCTCCCGCGGTCGCGCGCTCGCGCGCGTCGTAGCGCACGAGGATCTGCGAGTGTCGCACGCTGCCCGGATTGAAGTACTCGTTCGTGTATCCGCCGTGCGTCGCGTAATAAGCCTGTTGTTGCACGTCGGCCGGTGCGAGACCGAGCTGCGCGGCCTTCGTCCGATCGACGACGATGCGTTCCTCGGGTTGCGTGAGCGCAGTCGACGTCGCGACCTGGACCATTCCCGGCACCGTCCGCGCGATGTCGGCGACTCGGTCGGCTATTTTATGCAGCGTGCCTTGATCGCGTCCATATATTAGCAGCTCGACCGGGGCGTCGTTGCTCGCCATGACGTCGGAGCCCATCTCCTTGAGTGCCAGCCGTCGAACGCCGGGAATGTCGCGCAAGCTCTGCGCGTACACGGCGTCCATGACTTGCCAGATCGTCCGTCGGCGTTCTTCCTTGGGTGAAAATGTGATGAGGTACGAGGCCGAATTTACACCGTTCATTGCTTGACCCGTCACGTAGCCCGTTGCGGACGCCTCGCCGATCTCACCCGAGACGCGCTCGACTTCGGGCTGCGCGATGAGGATGCGCTCGAAGCGTTTCGCTTTCGCGTCGGTCGCGGCGAACGACAATCCGGGCTCCGTCTCGAGGTACGCCGATCCTTGTCCGGTGTCCGCGAGCGGCATCATTTCGCTGCCGATGAACGGCAGCAGTTGGAGTGCCACGTAAATCGCGAGGACCGCGGATCCGATGACGAGGTAGCGGTGATCGAGCGACCACATGAGGCCGCGGCGATATGTTGCGTCGAGCCAAACGAGCACGCGACGCGCCGGCGTCAGCAGATACCGAACGCGATCGTCCAGGCGCCTGCGCCAGCGCACGGATGGCGATTGCGCTCCGCGAAAGAGCGCGGCTGCGAGCAGCGGCGTGATCGTAATCGAGACGACGAGCGACGCGACGAGAGCGAAGACGATCGGCCACACGAGTCCGACGAACATGATCTGCGTGATCCCGCCACTCATCAGCAACGGCACGACGGCGAGTGCCATGACGCCGGTTGCGGCTGCGATCGGCAAGATGACCGCGAGCGTTCCTTCGACGGCCGCGCGTGCGGGCGAGAGGCCGTCGTCGAGTTTGCGATGGACGGAGTCGATGACGACGATCGAGTCGTCGACGAGACGGCCGATCGCGAGCAGCAGCCCGACGAGCGTCGAACTGTTGATCGAGAATTGCATCGGCCAGAAGAGCAGCAGCGCGAGCCCGAGACACGTCGGAATCGACGTCATGACGATCGCCGTCGCGCTGAGATCTTCGAGAAAGATGAGAAGCACGAGTCCGGCGAGGAGCACGCTGACGATCAATTCCTCGACCATGTTCGCGGTCAGTTGCCCGACGAAACGCGAATTATCATAGGCAGGCGTGAAACGAATTCCGGGATGCGCCGCTTCGATCTCGGCGAGCTTCGCGTTGATGGCGGCGACGACACGCGGCGAGCTCGCTTCGGGATCAGCGATAACGGAGAGCTCCACGGCATCGTGGCCGTTGTAGCGATACGCTTGGCGTACTTCCGCCGCACCATCGTGCACGCTCGCAACGTCGCGTAGGTAGACGGTCCGATCTTTCGTCGTCGTCAGAGGATACTCGAGCAGTTGATTTGCGACTTCGACGCGTTGATCGCCGCGAACCACGGTCTCACGCGGCCCCGCCGTCAGCAATCCACCCGAGCGGCTCACGTTCTGGCGATCCAGCGCATCACGCACATCTAAGAGCGACAACCCCTGCGCTGCGAGCGCGCTGCGATCGGCGATAACTTGGAGCTGGCGTTGTAAGCCTCCGAACGGCACGACCTGTTGCACGTCGGGCAAGCGTTTGAGTTCGTCGACAACGTCGTTCGCAACGAACTCGCGCAACCGAACGGCATCCCAGCCGGCACCGGTCACCGCGAGCTGCAGTACCGGTGTATTGAGCGGATCGACGGGAACGACGTATGACGGTTTGAGATTCGCGCGATCGTGTGGCAGATCGCCTTCGGCTTGCTTCGCGAGCTGCTGCACGTCGATGAGCGCGCGTCGCATGTCCGTCCCATACGGAAACTGTAGCGTGACGATCGAGAGATCGGGTTGCGAAATGCTCCGAATGAAGCGGACGCCCTTGAGGTCCGTCATGCGCTCTTCGATCGGCTTGCTGAAGTACGTCTCGACTTCTTGTGGTGAATAGCCGGGCGTCATCGTGACGACCGAGATGAGCGGACTCTGCACGTAGGGCATCATGCGTGTCGGCAAGATGAAGAGTGCCGCCGCGATTGCCGCGATGACGACGCCGAGAAAGACCACGAAGACGGCGAACGGATTGCGCAACGCCCACGCGGGAATACCGCCGTTCACCTTTAGGTCCCCCGCGAATCGACGATTTGGCCTTCTTCGAGCGTTGACGCCCCTTCGACCGCGACACGCGCGCCCTGCGAGAGCTTGCCGATCACGGTCGCCGTCGTCCCGTCGTCGCTCACGCTTCGCACCATGACGCGATGAGCGGCTCCGTTGACGATCTCCCAGACCGCGGCGTCGTTGCCGGATCCGACGAGCGCCGCCGAAGGAACCTCGATCGTGCCACGCGTCCTGGTACCGGCTGCGTGAAAGACGACGTTGACGAAGCCGCCGGGAACGAGCGCCGCTTTGGGATTATCGACGATGGCTTCGACCGTCGTTGTGTGCGTGGTCGCGTCGGCGACGGGTGAGATGGAACTCACGCGCCCGTGCACCACGTGACCGTTCGGTAACGTCGACTGCAACGGCGTGCCGATCGAGATACCGGCGAGGCGATCTTGCGAGACGTTGGCTTGCACGCGCAAGCGATCGATCACGGCGACGCGTGCGATGATCGTGCCAGCTTGCACGAAGACGCCGGGATCGACGAGACGCTTGACGATGACGCCGTCGCTCGGCGCCACGACGTCGCGGTAATTTGCCAGCGTGACCTCGCTCGCCGCCGCAGCCGCGGCTTGCGCCGCACGTGATCGCATTTCGGCCGCTTTCGCGCGCATGATTTCGACGTTCGCTTCGGCGTCGCCAATCTTGGTAAGCGATGATGAGAGTTGGGCCGTGAGGCTACCGACGCGATCGCGGGCGACGGCGAAGTCGCTCTGCGCCGTCGATGCCTGCGCACGTTCGTCGGTAAATTCTTGCTCCGATACAGCACCGGCGGTAAGGAGTTGCTGTTCGCGCGCGAGTTCCGCGCGCCAATAGGCGGCACGCTCCGCTTTGGCAGCGACGTCGTGACGCGCGGCGTCGAGGTCGCGTTGCATCGCACCCGACTCGTCGCGCGCGACGAGAACGCCGTTCGGCGCGTGGTGCCGTGCTTCGACCGCGGCGCCTTCGGCTGCGGCCTGTTGCGCTCGCGCATCGGCTGTAGCCGCACTCGCGCGACTGCCCAATTCTGGTTCGTCGAGTCGCGCGATCGATTCCCCCGCACGTACACGGTCGCCCGCGTACGCGGTAAAATCGACGAGCAACCCGGACGCGCGCGCAACGATATCTTGCACGAGATACGGTTGCACCGAGCCCGGCGCCGAGACGTTCTGATCCGAACCGCCGGCCATGTTCACGCGGGCGACGGTCACGGGAATCGGTGCCGTGCCGTGGACGTCGGACATCGACGTCATATCCGACGTCAGCCCGCTCATCGATGCCGCGGGATTTGCGTGGTAGAAGCGGTCCTGCGCGAACGCAAAGCCGACCACGACGACGCCCGCGATGCCGAGAAAGACGAAGAGCGGTGCCGTGCTTCGACGCAGACCGAACGCGATCGCGCCGATGAGGACGATGCCCAGCAACGCGAGCGCCGCCGTCTTCCAACCGTCTGAACTCGGGTTGCCCATAGACGCCATGCCGCCCGCATCGCGTTGCGTCGCGTTGGCAGACGTCGCCGTCGCAGTACCCGCTTTGCCGACGGCGATGTGGTAGGTCGCCGTGCCGCTAACGCTCCCGGCAAATTGCACGTTTATGTCCCACGCCGCTGCCATACCGAGCATCGCGTCGAACTCCCATCGGCCGCTCCCCGTCGACCGTGCTCCGCCGGCGGGTCCATTCATGGACATGCTCGGCATAACGGTGCCGAACGATGCTCGCGTATGGGCGAGCTGTTCTTCCGACGCACCGGTCAGCGTAAGAACCGCATGGACCTTGCCAACTTCGGGCGGATCCGGTGTAATTTGCAGCGTGGCTCGCATCGAGCCTATCGCCACCGAGAGAGGTTCGGCCATCGTTGCAATCGGCGTCGATGCGAGAAAGACCGTGACGACGAGGGCTAGCCACTTGGTCACGAGACGATTTACAAACATGCGCCACCGTCGTCGCGCTGCTAACATAAGAAACATTCGTTTTTAAAAGAAACCGTCAGCGCGCGAATCGTGATAGTCCCATACTGCATGGCTGCGGGTGCAACACAGCGGCACTTGCGGGCGCCAGTCCGGCGCCGAGAATTGCGACGAGAACGAGCGCGAGTGCCGCTCGATGGGCGATCGAAACTGGCGCGATCGGCACGTCTTTCAAGAGAAGATCGAGGCGAGCGCGGACGCCGCCATCACCGGTCAACGCGGCAAAACCGGTTGCGGCCGTGCGACTTTTTGCGAAGGTCAAGAGCGCACCGGCGAGATCGTCCGGTTTCACATGTTGGAGTGCATGATGGTCGGCCGCAATTTCGCGAGCGCGACGGTACACGCCGACGAGATCCGCCGCCGGCAATGGCAACAAATCGACAAGAAAAGACAAGGAAGCGGCGACGAATTGATCGCCGCGGTGCTCGTGACCGCGCTCGTGCAAAAGCGCAGCTTCGAGTTCGAGATCGGAAAGTCGAGAGAGCGCACCGCTCGATACGATGATGGTTGGCCTCCACGTTCCGGCGAGCGCACAAAACGGACGCTCGTCCACAATGGTACGTGCCGTAACGCCGCTCCGCTGCGCCGCAACCGCAAGACGGCCCGTGGCGACATTCGACCACCGAACGAGGGTCGAAGCCTCTTGCGAACGTCGTCTGCCGAGCACGAGCGCACGTCCCAAGCCAAAACTGCCGACCAGGATGATCGTTGCGAAGAGGACGCGCCCCACGAGCGTCTCGAGGCAGGCGGATTGAACTCCGCCCGCCGTCGCTTCGACCCCGAGCAGGACGAAGAGCGCCCCTGGAATCGCCGCAGCCGCGGCCGCAAGCGGTGCTTGCCACCCGGGATCATGTTCGAGCCGGGCGATCCGTGGCGCGACGATCCGCACGGCCAGCCATGCGAGTGCGGGAACGATTACGAGCGCGCACACGGAGCGGAAGAGCGTCCCGGTCGACCAGCACGCAGCGAGAAATTCGAAAACGTCACGCATCGGCGCGCTCCGCACGTTTCTGCGTTAAGAGCCGCTCGAATTCTGCGTAGCTCTCATCATCCGCGGCTAGTTCACCGGCAATGTGAGCGAGCAGCGGGTTCCGTTGCGTCCGAAGCAGTGGGCCCACGACATCGTCGATGATGGACTGACGAAATTCATCGCGGCTTCGCAGCGCTTTGAATTCGTTCGCTTTACCGGCCGAACGTTTCTCGAGATGGCCTTTGTCGGCGAGGTTTTGCAGGACGGTCTTCACCGTCGTATAGGCGAGACGCTTCTCGCCACGTTTGTACCTCAACTCCGCAATAACGTCGTTTACGGAGGCCCAGCCCGCGAGAGACCAGGCGACATCCATCACTCGCTCCTCGAGCGGACCGAGTGCAGTGGCGGTGCCCGCTTCGTTCACACGGAAAATACGTCCAGCCATATTGCTATCATGCTTAGCAGAAGGCGCCGGCGAAGTCAATGAGTTGCAACCTCGAGCGAACGAATTCGCTCTCATCACGACGGCCCACCATGTCGCGGTACGAGAATCGCGGGCGCGAGGCTGCATGCGAACTTTCGACCGCCGCAATCGACAGCAGGGCTTCCCCATTCGCAAATCTGCGAGTCTTTTTTTTCGATACTTATAGGGTAGGGCACTATGCTATATTGAAGTTCTGGGTATGGGCCATACCGTCCGCGACAAGAAAAAACTTCTCGCACGCGTGCGACGCATTGCCGGGCAGTGTGCGGCGATCGAACGCGCGCTCGAATCCGAAGCGGACTGTAGCACGACGTTGCAACTCATCGCCGGCGCGCGCGGCGCGATGAACGGCTTGATGGCCGAAGTACTCGAACAGCATCTGGTCTCGCACGTCTTGGGCGGCACGACGGCGGCGGTGCGCGATGCTGCGGCAGGCGAATTGCTCGACGTCGTGTGCGCATACCTGAAATGATCGACGACGTCGAACGCGACGCACGATCGATTGCCGCGACGCACGCTTCGGCCCCGCATCGGGACGGCCAAGGTTACGAGCATGAGGGTCATGAGGATCATGGCGGGATCGATCCCGTCGAGGTCGCGCGCGTCGCGCTCGTCGTCATTGCGGCGGTTGCCGTTTGGTATCGCGTCTGGGAACCGATCGGCGGGGCGAGCATTATCGGCATCGGCGCGACGCTCGTCGGCGGTTATCCGATTTTTAAAGAAGCCTTCGAAAATATCCGCGAGCGACGGATGACGATGGAACTCTCGATGACGATCGCGCTCGTCGCCGCGCTCTCGATCGGTCAAGCTTTCACGGCGCTCGTCATCACCGCGTTCGTGCTCGTGGCCGAAATTCTCGAGCATCTCACGGTCGCACGCGGACGCGCCGCGATCGGCGACGTGCTGCGCTTCCTCCCCCGAAACGCAATCGTGCGCCGCAACGGCGCGATCGTCGAGATCGATGCGAACGCACTCGCAATCGGCGACACGGTCCTCGTGAATCCGGGTGCCTTCGTCCCCGTGGACGGCACGGTATCCGCGGGACATTCGTTCGTCGATGAAGCGCACGTGACGGGCGAAGCGACGCCGGTTGAGAAGACCGCAGGCTCGCACGCCTATGCGGGCACCGTCAATCAACGTGGCGTTCTCGAAATAACGGCGGAAAAGCTCGGCCGCGACACGAGCTTCGGCCGCATCATCGAAGCCGTCGAGCACGCCGAGCGCTCGCGGGCGCCGATCGAACGACTCGCCGACCGGTTCTCGGGCTATCTCGTATACTTCGCGCTCGGTGCGGCGGCCCTCACGTTTCTCATCACGCGCAACATCGTGGCAACGATCTCCGTCATCATCGTGGCGGGCGCGTGCGGCATCGCCGCAGGTACGCCGCTCGCCGTGCTCGGCGCCGTCGGGCGAGCCGCGCGCGCCGGTGCGATCGTCAAGGGAGGTCGATATCTCGAAGCGCTCGCCGAACTCGACGTCGTCGTCTTCGATAAGACCGGAACGCTCACGTATGGCGCGCCGAACGTACGCGCGATTCGCCGGGCAATCAACGTGACGGCGGAGACCGTTCTCCGCGCCGCCGCGATCGCCGAATGTCGCAGCGAACATCCTCTCGCGAGCGCGATCGTCGCGCGCGCGCGCGATCTGGGCATCGAAGTCGACGAACCGCAAGCATTCACGTATACGCCCGGCCGCGGCATTCGTGCGGCACACGACGGGACGGTGCTGCACGTCGGCAACGAGGCATACTTCGCAAGCGAAGGGATCGATGGCACCGTCGCATCGCAGGACGGCGACGTAACGAGCATGCACGTCGCACGCGACGGCATCTATCTCGGCACGATCGACGTTGCCGATACGATTCGCGCCGAAGCCGCCGCGGCTGTCTCAGCGTTACGCGCGATGGGTATCCGCACGGTACTGCTCAGCGGCGACGTCACGGGCGTCGCGGCCGCCGTCGGCCGGGCGCTGTGCGTCGATGAAACGGTCGCCGAACGACTGCCGAACGAGAAGAGCGCCTTCGTCGGCGAACTCGTCGATGCCGGCAAAATCGTCGCGATGGTTGGCGACGGCGTCAACGACGAGCCCGCGCTCGCGCGTGCGACCGTCGGCGTCGCGATGGGCTCGGGAACCGACGTCGCGCGCGAGAGCGCCGATATCGTGTTGCTCGGCAGCGACCTCTCGCGCTTCGTCGAGACGGTGCGCATCGCGCGACGCACGAAGGCGATCGTCGTGCAGAATTTCGCGGGCACGATCGCCGTCGACACGATCGGCATCGCGCTCGCGGCGTTCGGTCTCCTCAACCCACTTGTCGCCGCTTTCATTCACGTGACCTCGGAGCTCGCCTTCATCCTCAATTCGACGCGGATGCTCGCGCCGCGCGAACGCGCCACTACATCGGATACGCCGGCGCTTCGCCCTTGACTCCGCCCGTGATTTTGGCGGCCGTTTCCGATGGAACCGGGCACTTAGGACCGAAGTCTCGACGATAACATGAACGATCGTAGACCGTATCCTGCGTGGTGGGTCGCTCGCTCGAAGGATCGACGCGCGATCCTCTCTGTTGCCGTCGAACGGCTTCGTGCGGTCGTCGCCATCGATGAAACGATCGTCGCGGCGCTCGTATTTGGGTCGTTCGCGCGAAACGAGGTCGGACCCGAAAGCGACCTCGACATCATGATCGTAACCTCGATCGGCGCCAACGGCGACGCGGGATTACGGTACTCGCGCATCGTCGAGCGACTGGATCTCGGCGTTCCTTGCGATCTCCTCGTGTACGAGGTCGAAGAGTTCGAACGCATGAAGGCGACGCGAAATTTTGTCGCTCGAGCGGTGCGTGAGGGGATTTGGATCGATGCAACAACACCCGCATGACCTCGCGACGAATTGGCTCGCGCAGGCGGAGCTCGACCTCGACTCAGCTCGGTATCTGTTTGCGGGCAAGCGTTTCGGGACAGCCTGTTTCACATGTCAACAAGCCGCCGAGAAAGCCCTGAAGGCTTGTCTCATCTAGCTTGCCGGAGATCGACCTCGCACCCATCTCCTCAGTGTCCTCGGCGCGGAAATTGCGACCCATCGTGCAAATGCGCTGACCGCCCTCGGCGATCTCGCCGCGCTCGATCCGTATTATGTGACGACGCGGTATCCCGATGCGGTGGGTGGTGGCGTTCCGGGCGCGAGTTTCTTCGAACCCGAAGCGCGACTTGCATTGGATCGTGCGGCTCGAGCGGTCGCGTATGCTTCCACGATTTTACGCGAGTCGTAGCGCCGCCACCAACTCGAGACGCCCGATGTACCTACTTGTCGTCGTCGACCGGCAAGTTCGCGGGCGTCCGCTTCGACGTTTCCTTCGAGATCAGGACGCGTTTACTCACGTCTTGCAGCAGAACGCCCGAGAGCGGCGGTACCGGCGCTTGCGCGTAGTTGAACATGTCGCCCAGGTCGTCGGCGGTCGCATCGCGACCGGCGAGCCCGGCTATGCACGCTGGGCAGCCAGGGCGCGGCGGTCTCGCGGAAGGCCGCGGAGGCTATCCCTCCGGTTCTGTCGCAGGCAATCTCGATGCAAGCCCGTGGCGGTTTCCGGATTCCCGCCCTCGGATGGGTCTTCGCGAGCCTCTGTACGGCCTTCGCCGTCGGCGGTCAACTGCTCATGGAATCGTGCGGCGCGTTCGGCGAACGCGAGACGGCCGTCGACGCGC
>JAABUX010009074.1_pt1 | contig 11332 bp, 6 predicted proteins | sample 5561851 | NCBI WGS metagenome assembly JAABUX01 (sample SAMN10711883, study PRJNA513361) | rock metagenome | isolation source: Antarctica rocks | place: Antarctica: Victoria Land, Richard Nunatak red sandstone | collected 2016-01-03 | reverse complement strand
CGCGGGATCGGCGTGGCCGTCATAGCCAGTACATGGGGGTTGTAGCCCTTCTGGCGCAGCGCGCCGCGCTGTTCCACGCCAAAGCGGTGCTGCTCGTCGACCACGGCCAGGGCCAGCCGGTCGAAGGCGACGCCTTCCTGGATCAAAGCGTGCGTGCCGACCAACAGAGGGATGGAGCCATCGGCCGCGCCCGCGTAGACGCGCTTGCGCTCGGGACCCTTGACCGAGCCGGTCAGCAGCGCCACCTCGACGCCGAACGGCGCCAGCACGCGCGCCATCGACCGCGCGTGCTGCTCGGCCAGGATCTCGGTCGGGGCCATGATCGCGCCCTGCAACCCCGCTTGCGCGGCCACCAACAGCGCGGCGGCGGCCACGACCGTCTTGCCCGAACCCACGTCGCCCTGCAGCAGACGGCTCATCGGGACGGAGCGCGCCATGTCGCCCAGGATCACGCGCAGCACGCGCCGCTGCGCGCCGGTGAGCGCGAACGGCAACTCGGCCTCGAAGCGCTCCAGCGCGTCGGGGTCGTGCGGAATGGGCCGCGCGGGCGCGCCCTGCTGCCAATCGCGCTTGCGCCGCAGCATACCGATGCTGACGCACAGCAACTCATCAAAGGCCAGCCGGTGCGTCGCCGCGCCCTTCTCCTCCTCGTCCGCCGGCATATGATAGGCGCGCAGCGCCTCCTGGAGCGGCGGCAGGGCGTGGTCGCGGCGCAGGTCGGGCGGCAAAGGGTCCGCGACGAGATGCAGCGCCGCGTCGAGCGCCTTGCGGATTACGCCGCGCAGCCAGCGCTGCGTCAGCCCCTCTGTGAGCGGGTAGACGGGCACGAGCCGGCCGGTGTGGATCGCCTCATCCTCGTCGGGGAACTCGTAGTCGCGCGGCACAAACTGCAGGTAGTTGTTGTAGAGTTCGGTGTGGCCGCTGACGGCGATGCGCTGGCCGATGTGCGGGCGCAGCGCGCGCGCCACATGCTGTTGGTTGAACCACGACACGCGGACGATGGCCGTGCCGTCGGCGATCTTGGCCTCGACGATCGTATGGTTACGCGCCGTCTTGCGCACGTTAACGGTTTGCAGCGTGCCCACGATCGTCGTGGTCATGCCCAGGCGCAGCTTATTGAGCGGCACGGGGTTGCGGCAGTCGTAGTGGTCGCGCGGCAGATAGTAGAGGGCGTCCTCGACCGTGCGCAGGCCCAGCCGCTCCAACTTCTCCCACTCCTGCGCGCGGATCTTGAGCACGGCGTTCAACGGCTGCGTGAGGCTCTCGGCGCGCGGAGCAGGGGCGCCCTCGCCCCCCTTATCGGGCGCGGCCTGCGACTGCCTCCCCACCGCGGTGGGGACCCCGATGGCAAACGACGCCGACTGCGGTCGGTTGTGCGGGGACGCGGACGTTTCGCCCGTCCCCGGCACGGCAGTGCCCGTGGTTTGCCATGCGACCGCAGTCGCAGGCTCCGCAGAGAGGTGATGGGCGCCGCCGCGCACCCGCGCCATGCTCTCCGCATCGCCGCGATGGTCGGGGCTGACCGGGCCGATGGCGGTATCAAGGGGCACGGGCGCGGTCGTGATCCAGGCGGGGTCTTCCAGGCGGCGCAGCACGATCTCGGTCTGCGTATGACGCTCGGCCACCGAGCCCGCGCTCTCGTAACGCTTGAGGTCGCGCAACAAGCCTTCGACGAGGGGCGTGGTGCGCTCGTCGAGCGTGTGCTTGCCAAATTGATGCTGGAAATAGCGGTGCAGGCCGCCGGTCGTCGCGCGGTTCTGGTAGCCCTGCTTACGCTCAAGGGCGATAGCGCGCCGCACCAACTCGACCGTCGCGGCAAGCGGCGGCGCGCCGCCCGCGCTGTCCCGATCGGCGCTCACAGCTCGGGGTGCTCCGCCACGTAGGCGCGGGCCAACTCCTCGCCGTGCGCCTTGTCGTCCTGATCGAGCGCGCCGTCGAGCACGAGGTCGAGCAGGTAGGCCTTGAGCTTGCCGAGCCAGGGGCCGGGCGGCCGCCCGAAGAGCAGCATCAACTCGTGACCGTCCAGCGGCGAGTGCATCTTAGCGATCTCGGCCTGCTCCTCCAACTCGCGGACGCGTCCCTCCAGGCGATCCACGTTGGACATCACGGCCTGCACGCGCTCGAAGCGGTGGCTGGTGATGTCGGCGCGCGAGAGCGCGAAGAGGTCGCCGAGTTGGTCACCGGCCTCGCGCATGAAGCGTCGCACCGCGCCATCGCTCCAGTCGCTATAGGTATTGATGCGCATATGTCGGGCCACCAGCCCCGCGACATAGTCGACCGTGGCGCGGTCAAAGTGCAGCCGCGTCAGGATCTCGTGCGCGCGGCGCGCCCCGACCACCTCATGCCCAAAGAAGTGTACCTGCCCATCCTTGTAGGAGAACGTCTCCGGCTTGGCGATGTCGTGCAGGAGGGCGGCCCAGCGCAACGCGAGCGTGGGTGGCGACTTATCGACGACCTGCAGCACATGCGCCCACACGTCCTTGTGACGGCGCTCGCCCGCGCGCTTCATCTCCACCATCGGCATAACCTCGGGGATGATGTAGCGCATCAGGTCGAGCTCCACCAGCAAGCGCAGCCCGCGCGAGGGCTGCTCGGCCAGCAAGATCTTATTCATCTCCTCGGCCACGCGCTCGCGGCTGATGTACTGCAGTTCAGCCGCCTGCTCCTTGATCGCCGCGGCCGTGTCGGGCTCAATGTCGAAGTCAAGCGTCGTAGCGAAGCGCACCGCGCGCAACAGACGTAGCGGATCCTCCGCGAAGCGCTCGGCGGGGTCGCCCACGGCGCGGATGAGCCGGGCGTCAAGGTCGGCGCGGCCGTCGAAGGGATCGACGAGCGGACCGCCGCGCAGGTCATGCGCCAGGGCGTTGACGGTGAAGTCGCGCCGCGCCAGGTCGTCCTCCAGCGATACGCCGAAGGTCACCTCGGGCTTGCGCGACTTAGGGTTATACTGCTCGCCGCGGTAGGACGTGACCTGGACCGTGTGGCCCTCCAGCGTCGCGCAGATCGTGCCGAACTTCTCGCCGACGGCGTAGACATTCTCGGGGCGCGCTACGGCCAGGAGCAGCCGGATCTCGGGGGGATGCGCGTCGGTCGTGAAGTCATAGTCGAGGCTGGGCCGGCCGAGCAGTTCATCGCGCACGGAGCCGCCCACAAGGTAGAGCGACTTGCCGGCGGCGCGGAACGCGTCGTCGAGCCGGCGCAAGGCCGTAGCGGAGAGAGTAAGAGTAGCGGTCACAGTCATAGGCGTAAAAAAGCAGGCAAGATCATACTAAAAACGCGGGCGCAGCGGCCCGCGTCACTCTCTGCATAGTATAACAGGGGCGCCAGACGTTCTCCGCGCCGTTATCCCTGATTAGCCGGCGAGCCTACGCCACCTCGGCCCGCGCGGGCAGGTCGCTCGTGTAGACGCGCGGGGTAATCAGCGCGCGGCGCCGTCTCCCATCCAACAGTATCTATGAATCAGTCCATTGACCCACCCGGACAGCAGCGCCGAGCCTCGCCGGGTCGTCGTGGGCGTAGGTGTAGGAGCGCACCCCATCCCGCGACGACGGGTCGGGCTGCGGGAAGCGCTCCAGAGAAGGGGTCGTAGTAGCGCACGCGCAGCTAGTACCACGGCAGCGGCCCCTGGTCCAACACGTAGTTGACTAGACGCCTTTAGTAGACGAGTAAACGCTCAAGGCGATCGTCCGCATAGCCGCATGGCCAGTGTCCTGCCTCATACCAAAACCATTCCGCAGCTAATTGCGGAGGTATGTTGCGGCCTAATAATATGTGACATCCTACCAGTCCAGCCGCATATGCTGCGTCCCACACGCATTGAGTAGGGCCGTACCAAGCATCTCTTTTAGAATCGTACGGCACCTTCAATGATGCGTGATCGAAAACTACCTGCTGCACATGCTTCCACAAGTTTTGCGCGACATCGCGTTGGTTGCCCGCGCTAGCGAATATCGCGTCGTGCCAGTATTGAGACTGCTCCGTCAAACCTCTAACGGCGGTATCCTCGGGTCCCGGCCATTCGCTCCAATTCTTGATTCGCTTAACGTCATCGTCTCGCTTATTGGGGCGTCCAAGTTGTTCAAACCAAGACAAATGTATAAGACGGTCTAAAAATGTATCTGTCGACATGTTGTCTTCCATGTGTGAGCCCCTCTCAGCAGACTCGAACGTTGGGTTATAGCTCTCGGATACTGGCAAAATGGTCTATTGCCGACCGTCTACGGTACCCCTTGAAAGGGTGCCGCAACCAGGAAGCGAAAGGGTTTCTCCCGCTTCCTGGGCGCAAATCTATTCTACGACTATTCGTCCAGTATCCCTGTTCCCATTCAACAAGCTTCGATGGCTCATATCATAGTTGCTCTGTTCTACCGTCAGGATGCAACAGCGTTGTGCCACGAACGTCCTGAACAAGTACACGCCCATCGGGATAAAAGACACGCACATCATAGGGGTCCGCAATTACCTGGGGTATTCCCGCATATCGCGCCAGCACCTTGAAATATCGCTGACACTCCGAGCACAGGACACGCGACACAGCCATCGGTTCATCGGGAGCGATCTCGCTCATTTGTGGTTCGGCGTGTGACGCGTAGTAGCGTCCTGGGATACTGCGGTCAAACGCGCCAGCATCTCGGAAATCAAAGCCCATTCTCCCAGCTTGCGCCATGACCGTTTCATCCGCAGGCGATGCATATCCCGATCCATCTCCCGCTTCATGTTCCCACCCACTAAGGGTACGCTGACCGTATTGCGTAGCAGCAACGGTCTTGCCCTGCGGCACGTCGCCAATTGCCCATCGAGCGGCTTTGGCTGAAGCAATAGCAGCATCCAGATTAAAGCTATCTGTCGGATCAGTAACACCAGCCTGATCGCCGCTAGTATGGACAATCGCGGCATCGCTCACCGCGAATTCGTCGAACAAGGGCAGCTGTTGATACGCGCCGCCTGGGGGCTCGACGGCGCTTCCACCCGCGCCACCCGTCGACGCGGCCGGGACGCCCTCGCCCGGCGCGAACGGCGCGCCCTCGCCCAGCGGCATCCCCTCCAACCCGCTCGGGTCGGCCAGATCGACCGGGTCGTCGTGGGCGTAGGTGTAGGAGCGCACCCCGTCCTGACTGCTCGGGTCCGGCTGCAGGAAACGCTCCAGCGCCGGGTCGTAGGGGCGCGTGGTCAGCCAGTACCACGGCAGCGGCCGGTTGTAGGGCGTCGCGTACGTCCCGTGTCCCGCCGTCCACAACCCCGCCCCGTCGTACCACCCGTCGTACCAGTAGCCGCGGTAGCGCAAGGGCTGCGGCACGCCCTCGCTCGTCACCGCCGCGCCGCCCTGGTACACCACCGGCTGGCCCCACAGGTCGTAGCGGTAGCGGTCCACCACGCTCCCCGTCGCGTCCACCAGCGCGACCACGCTGCCCTGCCCGTCGAGCACGTACCAGTAGCGCGCCAACGGCCGGCCCGCCCGCTGGTAGAGCAGTTCCAGCGGGGAGCCGTCCGGCCGGTACAGGAACGTCTCGGCGAAGGGATCGGCGGCGTCGGCGACCGTGACTTGCCCCACGCGATCGCCCCGGTACTGCACCGTCTCGGTGAAGCGGGTGGCCGCCTTGCCGACCGGACCCAGGGGCGACCACTCTTGCGGCGCCGTGTCGGTGACGGCGATGCTCGCCCCCAGCCCCCGCGCGTTGTAGCCCATCGTTACGCTCAGGCCGTCCGACGTGGACACCCCCGCGAGCAGCCCTTGCGCGTTGTAGCCCAGGTTCTCGCGCACCGTCGGTTGGCTGCCGGTGGGCGTGATGACGATGGCGGTGGTGGCGCCGCTCCCATCGTAGCCGTAGGACGAGGCCAGTGGACCCGTGCTATTGTAGTAATGCGTGGCCACCAGCTCGTTGGGCAACCAGCCCGCCGGCTCCGAGCCGTCCGCATTGGCGTAGGTGTAGGAGAGGGCGGCCGTGTTCGAGACCGCGACCGAGGTCACGTTGCCGTTGCCGTCGTAGGCCCACCGACTGCCGCCCGTGGCCGTGAGGCGGCCCCGCGCGTCGTACCCGAGCGTCTGCACGAGGGACGGCGCGGCGAACTGACAGCTGTTCGCGACGTAGGCGCTGATGGCCGTGGTCACGCCCAGCGGGCTGTGGGCGTAGCCGAAGCTCTCCACGAGCGGGACCTGCGCGCCGAGGGGGCCGTCGGCGCTGACACAGGTCAGACGGTTGTCCGCGTCGTACTGGCGTTGCTCTTGCGCCTGGCCGGCCGCGCCGGCGTGGAGCGTCGTGGTGACGGGCAGGTCGGCGGCGTTGTAGGTGAACGTGCTCGCCGTGGTCGCCGGCGTCGCCCCCTGCGCGCCGTCCCGCGTCTGTGTGACGCGCCCTGCTTTATCATACAGGTTGACCTGTCCCGCTGTGAGGCCGCCCGCGCCGACGGCCAGGCTCTGACCCACGCGCCGCCCGGCCAGGTCATAGGCGTTGTAGGTCGCGCCCAACCCGTCGTCCTGGGCCAGCGCCCAGTCCGCCGCGTTGGCGCGCGTGGTCGTCGTCGCCGCCGCCGCCGTGCCCTCCTGCCGGGTCGCCCGCACGACGGCGCCGGCGGCGTCGTAGCCCAGGGTGGTGGTGATCGCGGGGGTCGCGCAGCCGCCGCAGGACGGCTGGTCGGTCTGCCCCGTCAGGCGGTTGGCGGCGTCGTAGCCCAGCTGGCGCGCCCGCGTGTTGAAGTCGCTCTGGTAGGTCAGGTTGTCGACCGCGTCGAAGCCGTACGCCTCGCTCGCCGGCGGCGCGACGGAGCCCGTGGGCGGCGCCGTGAGCAGACCGGGATCGACCTCGCTCCACTGCGGACGGTCCAGGATGTCGTAGGTGTGGTAGGTCACGTCGCCGTTGGGCGCCTGGACCTGCGCCACGTTGCCGTCGGCGTCGTAGCTCGTGGTCGTGGTTTGCGACGCGCTCGGGCTCGTCTCGCCGATGCCGCCTACGGTGTCGCTGATCACCCGGTTGAGCGCGTCGTAGCCGCGTTGCTCCACCGTGTTAGCCTGGCTATTGTTATAGTCGAGCGGCGTGGTGATGGCGGCCGTGTTGCCGGCCGCGTCGGGGCTGTACTGGGTGTGCACGCCCGTCGGGTCGGTCGTCCCGATGAGCCGGTCGGCCCCGTCGTAGTCATAGTGCGTGGTGTGGCCCATCGTGTTCTGGACGTCGGTGAGGACCGGCCCGCTATACGCGTAGATCGTTGAAGCCCCGACGGGGTTGATCGTCCGGATCGTACGCCCCAGCGCGTCGTAGACGGCCCGCGTCAGGTCGCCCGCGCCGTCGGTGGCGGTGATGACGTTGCCGTCACCGTCGTAGCCGAGGCCCGTGTTGATGGTGACCGTGGGGCCGAGCACGGAGAGCGCGACGCCCGGCCGCGTCGTACGTATGGGGCGTCCCAGGTGGTCGTACGCCACGACGACGGGGGCCCCATTGGGCGTGGTCGTGGTGATGGGGTCGCCATCTTGGTCGTCGGCGTAGCCCGTGGTGACGGGGGCGTTGACGCCGCGCGTGGTCGTGATCGGCGCGCTGCTCGCGTTCGTCAGGTCGCCCATGTCATTGCCCGCGGCGTCGGTATAGGTATACTGCCGCGTGTAGGCGGCGGCGACGGCGTTGGCGCCGGCCACGGACGTCGCCGTGTCCTCCGTCGGGGCCACCGTGACGCCGCGCGCGTCGGTCGTGCCCGTGATCTCCCCGAAAGCGTCGATACTCGTGAGTTGACCGCGCCACTGCGCGAAGGTGTGTTGGCTGGTCCCGCACGCGGCCGGCGCGGCCATGGCGCGCGCGACGAGGATGGCGGCGCGGCGCGGCTGCGCCACCGACGGGCGCGCCAGTTGCGCTTGCTGCCCGCCGCAGCCTGACGATGTCGTGTTGACCAACTCGATCGTGGCGACGCGGCCATGGTGGCCGTCGTAGCTGTAGCGCGTCTTACCGCCGCCCGGCTTATCGGCTTATCCACGGTGGGGTGCGCCCCACGATTGTGAGGAGAGTGGAACCCTACCTCCGGGCACGGGCGAGATCAGCGCCCAGAGCGTGCGCGGAGGAGGGAACCATGGACAGAACAGAGCTGTCCGAGGCCATCATACAGGAAGTGGGCGAGATCTTGGAGGAGGAACTGCGCGCGGCGGGGCCGGAGTTGCTGACGGCGGACCTCGATGGGATCGAGACGCGGCTGCAGGCGCTGAGTCGGCGGGTGTGCGGGGCGACGTTGGAGCGGGTATTGGCCGTACGGGCGATCCCGCAGGGGGAGCGGCCGCCGTGTCCGGCCTGCGGGGGACTGCTGCGGTTGGTGGAGCAGGCGCGGAGGCGGGACCTACAGGGGCTGACCGGCGACGCGACGCTGGTGCGGCCGACCTATGTCTGCACGCGGGCGGACTGCGGGCGGGGCCACGCGCCGCTCGATGCGGAGTTAGGGCTGGGCGCGGAGACGCTGATGCCCCGGTTGGCGCGGGTGGTGTGCCGGGCGGGTATCACCGGGGCCTTCGACGAGGCGGCGGCGCAGGTGCGCGAGGACCACCGCGTCGCGGTGGGCGGCGAGACGGTGCGCCGGGTCACCGAAGCGGTCGGCGCGGTGGCGGAGGCGGCGCAACAGGAGGAGATCGCGCGGGCACGGCGGGGCGACCTGACCCGCCCGCCGGGGGGCGCGCGCGACGTGGTGGTGGCCGTCGACGGCTGCCAGGTGCATCTAGAGGACGCCTGGCATGAGATGAAGGTAGGACGTGCGGCCCCGCTGGGGCCGGCCTTGCGCACCGACCATCGCGCGGGGCGCACCTATCTGGCCTGGGGGAAGGCGGCGATCTGCGCCGGGCTGGAGGGGGCCGAGGACTGCTGGTGGCGGGTGGCCGTCACGGCTTGGCGCGCCGGGGTGGGCCAGCAAACGCGCCGGGTGATCGTGCGGGGCGATGGCGCGGAGTGGATCTGGAACAGGGCGGCGCATTTCCTGGGCGGACCGGGCATCGTCGTCGTCGAGATCCTCGACCTCTATCACGCCTATGAGCACCTCTGGGCGGCGGGCCGCGCGGTCTTCGACGCGCCCGACGCGCTCACGGCGTGGGCCGAACCGCTCAAGGACGCCCTCTATGAGCAGGGCGCGCCCGCGGTCCTCGCCGCCCTCGATGCGCTCGTCCCGCCCGGTCCCGCCGCGGTGGACGTGGTGCGCCGCGAACGCGCCTATTGCGCGGACAACGCCACGCGCATGGACTATCCGCGCTACGTGGCGCAGCAGTTGCCCATCGGATCGGGCGCGGTGGAGAGCCTGTGCAAGACGCTGATCGAGGCGCGCGAGAAGGGAGCCGGGATGCGCTGGACGCAGGCGGGCGCTCAGGCCGTGGCCACGCTGCGCGCCGTGCGCGCCTCGGGCGACGGGGCCGCCTTCTGGGCCACCCACCCCTTGCGGACGCGCCTGCGGCTGTGCCCTCCGGCCCGCCCACGCCGACGGGCGACCGCTGTCGCGCCCGCCCCGGCCGAGGATAGCCGGCCGCTGGCCCGGCCCGCACCCCCAGCGGCGGCTCCGCCGTCCGCGCCCGCGCCGTCGGTCACCGCAGACCCCGCCGTCCCGGCACGCCGCCCCGCCGCGACGCATCCGTGGCGCCGCGCGCCGCTCGGGCGCGCCCGCTGTGCCTGACGCGCTCACAATCGTGGGGCGCACCCCCGGCTTATCGACCCCTACTGCTCAGGCAGGAGAATGTTGATCCCTGCCAGCGCCTCCCGACTTTCGCCGAGTCCCTCGTCGCCCTCAGCCGTTAAGACCGCCATCTCCACATCGCTCAGCAAGATCGAGATGCCTATCGTCGTCATGCGGCGCCCGAACAACGAACGCAGTAGGGCAACGTGGTCGGCGGAGAACTCGCAGTCGTCCGCCCATGCGGTCACGGCGTCCTCCGTCGCCATGACCTCCTTGTCAACCACATGGGCGCCGTGCGTCACGACATCAGGCCACGGCTCGGCGGCGGTCAATCGCTCCCCCTCGCCCCAGAACGCGGCTGTGATGATGGGTTGAACTATCCCCTCGTGCTCTTCGAGCACATAGCTCAAGGCTTGGTCCTGAGCGAGTGCTCGAATCTCCGCCGGCGCCACCGCGAAGAAAGGGGCCATATCGTAGGGCTGTTGTGATCCGAGCGGGCTCCGGGGACTATGTTCGTCGCGGAACACGCCGACCGTGCGTCCGTCGCCGAAGGTGACCGTGCCTCACGTTCCCATGCTATCCTGACGGCTGTAATTCGGGCCATCCCACGACAGTTCCCACGACAGCGCGGGGTCGGCAGCGATGAAGATCGCATGCGCTATTGTGGCTAGCGCCGCACCACGCCAGAGCCGTTCCCGCGAGGGAAAATCGTTTCGCGCCATTGTCATGGTCAGCCCTCTCTGCTCATACCGCATCCAAATTGATACTGTTGGATACTCTGAACTACACGGGTGATCTGGATGTAACAGATCCTGCAGCTGTTCCCCGGCTTCGTGCTCAGGGATAGGCACCAATTGCATCCCGCCGTCCTCAGTCCATGGATTCACTCTACTCGCCTCATCTAAGACGTTTCGTTGCACCCAGCCGTTCAGCAGCGTAATGCAAGAGTCTACTACCTATACTATCTTTGCACTTTTCGATTATTGTCAAGTAAAACGGCTTCTGCCCGCTAGATATTGCGATCGTCGCGCTTGGCGAACAACAACATGTGGTAGTCAAACAAAAAGTGTAAAGATAGAGTACCTACTATTCGCTTGTTGGCTTGGCCACCTGACTGCAACCGAGCAGGCGTTCGAAGGTCTGCGCAATGATGGTGCGACGTTCCGCCTTAAAGTTGCCGCGCGGGGCGAGGTCATCGATCTGATTGTCGAAGATCTGCAGGTAGTTGTCACGCCACCTAACAATGGCGCCTTCGTCAGGTGGATCAGCTCCACATTGCTCGCACAAGAGAGTGAGAATCCCAACGATTGGCATTACGACCGCCTCGCCCTCCTCATCCAAAGCCGCGCGGGTTTTGTCAGTGAGGATTACGGTCACCATTGCCGTTAGGCGGTCAACCAAATTGTTGACATAGTCCGCAGCTCCATCGTTATCAAAATTTCCGATTCCCCATGTTCCCATACTCCCTCTCCATCCGTATAACGCTTGTTGCGAGTTATTTAGGTAGCTACGACACGCGTTCGGTGTCTTTGTCTGCTACCTCCCATGGCATAGGGGCGTCAGTACAACTCAGAATATCTGGGTCAAGGTAGCGCCCCACTAAACCGTGGTCAGGCGACAGCCTCCGCAGGAGGTGCTTTGACGCGCCCACGCCGCGCCGCCCGCGCGCGCCCAACCTCATCTGTCTGGTGCGGCGTGGGCGCACCCGTCA
>JAABUX010009072.1_pt1 | contig 11334 bp, 15 predicted proteins | sample 5561851 | NCBI WGS metagenome assembly JAABUX01 (sample SAMN10711883, study PRJNA513361) | rock metagenome | isolation source: Antarctica rocks | place: Antarctica: Victoria Land, Richard Nunatak red sandstone | collected 2016-01-03 | reverse complement strand
GCCGCAACGCGCGGCGCGTGGCTCGTGACCCGGCTGCCCGGCGGGTTGGTGCTGAGCCTCCTCTTGCTGTGCAGCGCGGAGCTGGGCGCTGATCCGTAGCGGTGCCAAGGGCAGACCCAGTGCATAGGAGGCAGGCGAGCGCGGCCTTTCTGAACGGACGCGACAGACAGAGGCGCCGGGAGGGCACCGGCAGCGCTGAGGAGCGGCCGGGGCGTTGCGCGCAGGTGGTGGCGGACGCGCTGCAGCAGCGGGCGCCGGGCGGCGTCGACTCCTCGACGCAGGAGGGTGTGCAGGCCTCTTGCTTCCCGCTCCTGTGTAACAAGTGCGGCCTCCTGCCTATTGCGCGTGTGTGACAAGCAGGCAGAGAGGAGGCGCTGCGTCATTTTGTTCTGAGGGACAGAGGTGCACGACAGGGTTCTTGCCAGGAGGCGTGCACACACAAGCAGACGGTCTGCGAGCTGCCTGTGCCTCGCATGCTGCGCGAGTCCAGGCGACAGCATAGCATACGGGCATGTCCATGCGATGACGCGAATTGCTGCAGGTGTAGGATGCGTGCAGTGCGCAGAGAGCCTGACGCCGAAGGGTTTTGTCCCAATGTTCCAGCAAGGGCGCCAGGGCTGTCGGGGTCTTGACGCTGGGCCGCCGCGCGCGCAGGCCAGGCGGCGCACGCGGCGCTGGCGGCGGAGCTGGGCCCGCGCGCGGCCGCCAAGCGCTCGCAATACCGCGGCGTGTGCTCCAACTGGAACCGCTGGCGCGCGCAGATCTACGTCGCCGGCCGCCGCCGCGAGCTGGGCTCGTTCGGGAGTGAGGCCGAGGCCGCGCGCGTGTACGACCTGGCCGCCATCAGGCGCGCGCGCCGGCCGCCGCGCAGGGCCTCCAGGGTCTTGACAACCCGTCGGGCCTGGCTCTGGCAAGCCAGGTCGCAAACCTGTCACCCGCGCGGTGTCTTCTTGCCTTAGCACGGGGCCTGGCGCCAGGTCACGCATCCGTGGGTTGGCCCCTCAGCCGGCTGTCCATGCACGGCCCTGCCCTGTCCTTAACCCTAAGCCTACACTATACATGCGCACACAGTGTCTACGGCGCGGACAAGGCGGTGACCAACTTCCCGGTGGCCCAGTACACGGCGCGCCTGGCGGCGGCGGGCATCCAGGGGCCCGCGCCGCCGCCCGGCGCCGGCGCGGACACGACCGCCGTGCTCATGGCCGCGCTGGCCAGCGCCGTGCATGGCGCGCCTGCTGGCCCTGAGGGCAGCGACATTGCCGGTGCGCCCCTGGTGTCTGCTAGCTGACATTAGGACGAGGAGCGGCCACAAGGACTGCTGGGCTGCCACCAGTGTGTTCGTGCTGTACATGACTTGTGGTGGGATGCGTCGTGTGGGATGCAGGTGCAGCTGGGGCAAATGGGGATGCTGGGCTCGGCGGCGGCGGCGGCGGCGGCGGCGGCGGCGACAGCGGCGGCGGCGGCGGCGCGGAGGGCGGGCCGGCGGCGGCGGCTGCGCATGGCGCAAACGACATGCAGGCGCCCGCGTTTCTGGCGCAGATGATGGCCGCGACGGCGGATGTGGGCACAGACGCCGCGCCGCCTGCATGAGTGCGCGAGGCGGCGCGGCGCGGGCGAGGCTGCATGCGCGTGTGCACTCACCAGGGGCGTCAATGCTTGTGCTGGTGCTCGGACGGCTTTTGGGAAGTGCCTGGGCGCTGATGTGGGGGGCTGTGCCTGGTGAGGGTGCAGCTCCTGCGCTGCCTGCATGACTGTTTGTATCTGCAGGGAGGAGAAGGCTGCTGATGCCACCGAGCCGTGAGTGTGGCTGCTTATATTCATGCGTGTGCATGGGTGCACGCGTCGCCTCCCTGCGTGCATTTGCCCAGTTTGTGCGGGCGTTCGCATGCCCCGCGCACCCTAGCGCATGCCTGCCTTGGGCTGTTGCTGAAGCTGCTCACGCAGCGTCTCTGGGCTGCCTGGGGCAGACTCGCGGGCGTTAGGCCGCATCTCTGGCAGCTCTGCTTCGCACAGAGGGCTCTGCTACTCCGCGCTGGAGCCCTGGTTCCAGCTGGCTATGCAGGGCCAAGAATGTAGCGCGCCCGGGTGCAGTAAGTGTGTGAAAGTATGTGCGGAGACCGAGCGTGCCTGCCTGCGGCTCATGCAACACCATGCGTTTACACGATGCAGGTCCTGTACTGTGCTTGGTTTTATCAGCTCTGCGCTCACTGTGAGCTAGCCAGACTCCTCCTCGTCCGGCCCATGAGCATAAGGCTGTCTTGTTACACTCTCACGAATCCAAGCAGCACTCTGTCCACAGCAACATACATAAAGCATTCCAGGCCACAGGACTCCAGGCCACAGAGCCTGATGTGAATACAATCGCTCACCCACACATACGCCGCCGCCCGTACACTCGCATGCGGACGGGCCCGCCCGCACTCTCTGCAGCTACGATACGATCGGCGCCCGCGCGGGTTCCGCACGCTCCGCACGCTGCAGCGCACGCTCGACCGCACGCGCCGCGTGCCGCGCGCGCCGCAACGAATCAGGTCTATCTCATCCCGGCCCTACACGGGCGTGAACTCGCTCGTGTCGCGCTGCATCTCGCGCGCCAGCGCCTTCTCGGCCGCCGCCAGGCGCCCGCGCTCCTTGGTCTTGAGCTTCTCCGGCAGCGGGCGCTTGCCGACGCCGAACGTCGTGAAGTGGCCCAGCACGGCTGCGCGCGCGGCGCCGCGCGCGTCAGCCCTGGCACTGCTGCGCACAGCGGAAGCACAGCACTGTGCCAAAGATAGAAAATGAAAAAAAGTATAACTGCACCCGCGCTCGACGCGCTCAGCGGCGGGCTGTGGGGCCGGGCGCCGCGGCCGCGCACCGGTGATCACGCCGTACGTCTCGCTGAACGACTTCTGGCCGGGGCTGACGAGCGTGCGGTAGTCGGCGACGTACGCCTTGGTCGCCGTCTTGAAGTCCTCCAGGCGCGCCGCGGTCGCGTCGGCGCTGTACTCCTCCGCAGGCAGCTCCAGGATGCCCTTGGTCTGGCTGATGATGTCGGCGGTGCTCCTGCGGCGCGCCCGCGCGCGCGTCAGCTGCGGCAGTCTAGAACGCGTGCCTCGGCGCACGCAGTGGTCCCGTGATGGGCGCCGTCCAGATGCTTCAGTGCGTGGTTCTCCGCCGGCGTGCCGCAGCCAGTCGTGGTCTGTGCAAGCTGTGCTCCCATGTGCCTTGGCAGCGCATCCGCACACCTTGACCGGCTATTGAAGCCGGGAGGTGAGCCAAGCGGCGCTGCGAGGGCTGCACGTTATGCAGTGCACAGTTGTGCGTCACATACATCACCTTGATACGCTGGTGTGGCATGCCTGATATCCACCGGTGCATGCATGCACGCACTGCCTCTGCGCAAAAGGCTCTGGGGCCGTACAGAGCGCCCTTGCGCAAAGCACGCAACACTACACCAGCGCGTCATCGCACAAGCGGTGCCCCGCATCCATCAACACACACCGTGCGCACACCAACCTCCGCAGACCAGGCGCGCTGCGCACTTGTAGTAGTCTGCGGTCAGCTTGCCCTTGCTGGCGCCGGCGCGGACGCGCTGCGCCAGCAGCGCCGACGCGAGCGCCGCGCCCAGGCCCGCGCCCAGGCCGAGCAGCGCGCGCCGCGGCCAGTCCGGCGAGGCGCGCTCGCCGTGCTGCACCCGCTTGAGGGGCGCCCGCAGCGGCGTGGCGCCCGGCGGCGCCTGCAGGTGGTGCGGGGGCACGTCGGGGCGCTGGTCGTCGAGCAGCCCGCGCGCGGTCACCGGGCCCCGGGTGGGGGGCCCCCCCACGGCGCGGAAGCCGTCCATGCGCAGCGGGCTGCCAGCGAAGGGGCGCCGCACTGGCTGGCAGGTGGCGCTGATCATGCTTGGCAAGCTCTGTATCGGGAGCTTGTCCTTTCCCCACTTTGGACCGACCCGAAGCTGCCCCATGCGCTCAAATGTGTCTCACATTTGCAAGGCAGTGCCGATCTAAGAAGGAAGGGGCTGCCTTCTGCGCGGGGCCCATGGAGCCGGAGCGCGTGAGCGTGGGCGCCATCGGCGGCGGCGCCTTTGGCACCTCGCTGTGCGTCCACTGCGCGCGCGCCGGGCATGCAACGCTCATCTACACCCGGGATGCTGCCACGGCGGCCGACATCAACGACCCCGCCGTCAAGGAGAACAAGGTTTACTTCAAAGGTGGGCCGAGCATGAGTAGCATGATGCATGCATTGCATGCGCTGAGGGCAGCCAGCGCACAGCCGAGGGCGCAGGTGGCGCGCAGGGGCACAGGCTGCCGGACAGCCTGCGCGCGACGACGGACATCCTGGAGGTCGTCGCGCACGCGGACCTGCTGCTGCTCTGCGTGCCGACGCCCTACGTCGCGGCCACCATGGAGAAGATCCGCGACCACCTGCGGCCCGAGCAGGCGCGCGCCGCCCTCAGGCCCCCGCCCCCTGCGCTGCAGCGGCAGCGCACCTATGCTGCTACGGCAGCGCACCTGCGGCAGACGGAAAGAAGGGAGCGGCGGCGGCGCCGGGGCGCAGGTGCTGGTGTCGTGCACAAAGGGCATCCTGAACGACACGCTGGAGACTGTTGATAAGATCCTGGAGCGCGTCCTGCCCGCCTCGTTCCACCGGCGCCTGGCCTTCCTGAGCGGCCCATCGTTTGCCGCCGAGGCGCGGCCCGCGCGCCGGCCGCCCGCAGCCCGCCCGCGCGCAGCGGCCCGCCGTTGCTGACAGCGCTGGTGCTGAGCGCAGGTCGCGCAGGAGAAGCCGACGCGCGTCCCCCCTCGCTGCTGCAACTCAATCTGAATGCTGCGCTTTGGCAGGGCCCTGCACAGGCGTCCAAGTGGGCTCGCGCCCGCGCAGGTGCGTCACCATTGCCGCGAGGGATGCCGCCGTTTGCAAGCGTGTGCAGGTGAGCCACCAGGCTGAGAAGCGTCTCTGCTGCCCGCCTGTGCCGCCTGCGCTGACGCGCGCGCTGTACGGGCGTGCGCAGACGCTGCTATCGACAGGCCGCTTCCGGTGCTACCGCACAGCAGACGTCGCAGGTGCCTGGCCGGTGCCAGCGGCTCACCAGTGCGGCCTGGGGGCTGTTCTGCCGAGCATTCGGGCCAGCGTGCGTGCTGCACAGGTGCTGCCTCCCAGGTGGTGTGAGCCCACTGGCTTGCCGACGACAAGCAGACAGGTGCGACCTGGTTTATCTCTGCCTGCACGGGCGCAGCAGACGTTGGGGGGCAGCACTCTGAGCGCCTTCAGCGCCAGCTGCCCTATGTAAGGCGTGGTTGGCAGACGCAGAGTGCCGGCCGGAGAGCTGCTCAGGGGCTGCGCGCGAGCCTGATTGTGACTGCACATCCGGATAGGTTTAGGGTATCCACTCCGCCCCGCCCGCAGGCGTGGAGCTGGCGGGCGCGCTGAAGAACGTGCTGGCGATCGGCTGCGGCATGGTGGACGGGCTGGACTTTGGCGCCAACGCGCGCGCGGCGCTCATTACGCGCGGGCACAGCGAGGTGGTGCGCCTGGCGGTGCGGCTGGGCGCGCACCCGCTGACGCTGGGCGGCCTGGCGGGCATCGGCGACATCGTGCTCACCTGCACAGGCGCTCACCGGCGCCATGCGGCGCTGGTTGCCCGGCGTACCTGTCCCCTGCTTTGGATCAGATTCAATCCTCTGGTGCAAGTTGTCATTGTCATGTGACGCGCCGAGCGATCTGGCCAAGACCTGCGCGCCTGTGCTCGCGCGCACACCGGTTGGTTATGTGCCTGCTAGGTTGCAGGGGCTTATTCTCTGTTGAAAAGTCCTCATGCATACCCTGCAGACGCACCTACCTCGCTCGCGCTCAAGTGCCACTGCACAGGCCCCTCCGCCCGACATGCCAGCAGGCCCCCGTCTGTGTGGCATGGCGCCCGTCCTGGCGGTGCCCGAGCAGTCCCCGGCGGTGAGGCCGGCCGCCGAGCGGCGCCGCGCGCGCAGGCGACCTGAGCCGCAACCGCACCGTCGGCCTGCGCCTGGGCCGCGGCGAGGCGCTCGCCGACATCACCGCCAGCATGAAGGCGGTCGCGGAGGGCGTGCTGACCTCGCGCTCCGCGCACCTGCTGGCGCAGAAGGCGCGCCCTCCTGCCGGGCACTCACTGCTCGTGCACCGTCACCGAGTCCCGCTGGCCATGCAGCAACCACCTGAATTGCTGACATTGGTGGTACGACGCACATATCGCCGCTACAGGAGGCCCCGCCCGGGGCCGCGAGCGCGGCGGCGCTGTGCGCGCCAGCACCCCTGACGGCGCCGCGCGGCCGGGGCGCGCCAGGTGGGCGTGAGCGCGCCAATCCTGAGCGCGGTATTCCGCATCGTGCACGAGCGCGCGGACGCGCTGGCCACGCTGGACGCGCTCATGCGCCTGGACCTCACGCCCGAGGTGGACGAGGAGACGCTGGCCGCCTCGGCCGCCACGCACCTGCTGGCGGAGGGCGACAGGGTAGGGTAGCCTACCCTGCCCTGCCTCATGCGCCTGGACCTGACGCCCAGGTGGACGACAAGACGCTGGCGGCCCCAGCTGCCACGCGCCTGCTGGCAGAGGGCAATAGGGTAGGGTAGCCTGCCCTACCCTGCCTCCCACTAGCAGGTCCGAATCTGCCGCGCACCTGCTGGCGGAGGGTGCGGCGCGCGCGTGACGGCGCGCGGGGCGCCGCGCATCGCTCTGTCCAATGCTTTGAGGCGGCGCGGCGTTTCGGAGGGGCGGCGTTGGGGCATGAGCGCCCGCATCGAGCACGGTGTGGGCGTGACCTTGGCCACCGGTTTTGTAGCTGCGCTGCACGTTGCTCTTGCAGCTTGTCAGGGCGCCTGGGACCAGTCTGAGGCATGTGTGTGGTTGGTGCTCTGGACGTGACTGCTGTCCGAGTTGCTTTGGCTGCATTGGGGTTGGTCTTGGCTCGCCGGGCGCCTCTGTGTCATGGTGGCATACTGAGGCCTACTATGCCGGGTACAGCAACACAGTGCGCCCCTCAGCGCAGCAGCGCTCCATCGCCTGTGGCCATAGTATGTGCCTGAGCGTGAGCAGCTTGCCACCTGTATCGGTGTGTCCTTTTTAACGGCCGTGGCAGCTCTGAGTGTTGGCTGCTTCGGGGCCAGCTACAGGCCTGGTGGGGCAGCGAGGCCTGAGCAGCTCCCTGTTCACATGACAGGGAGCTGCCGTTGCGCCATCTCTGTAAACTTGTGAGCTATGACACAATGCCTACAGACACTTGCAGCTCGTCAGGCGAGCAAGGGCCAGCGCCATGCCGGCGGCGCGCAAGGGTTATGAAAGGCAGGGTGCATCAGTAAAGGACGAACGAAGGCCCCGCATGCATCAGGGACGAGGTCGCCACGCGTGCATCAGGCCATCCACCCATGCACCCATGCATGTTTTCACATCTACTCGAATGACAGCATGAGCAGCGCTGCATACATAGGAAAAGAAAGCCTCTCAGAGTGCGCACCCGCCCTTACCATGAGCAGACATGCAGTATCTGCACAAATTCCTAGAGCTGTGTAGCGCTCCCAGCATGCAGCTGCGCTCCGCGCTGCGGCAGGGCCCAGGTAGAGCGCACAGTCTTGCTCGCATGTTGGAGCTTGGCAGCGCGTAATCCTAGTGTGCCTCCAGTGTGACGTACAAAGACAAAAGAGGACGGAAGAGCGCACTTTCTTGCGCCCTCGCTCTCCCAATGCGGGACCAGTCTGCGCGCATCTGACAAATCTGCCCAGTGCGAGCTGCAACACAGAGTCCTGCAGCAGTTGCCAAGCCGCGCTCATTATGGTCGACAAGTCATCAGGAGTGGCGAAATTCCAAATCAAGACGCTCGCGGACCACGCGACACCCACGTGCGCGGCAGCTGTCCCTAGCACCCGCCTCAATCACGCTGAGCGCTTGACTGTCAAGCCTTGACATCCACTAGACAACTGCTGTATGGCGATGCACCTCAATGCCCACCCCTGGGCGCCTATGTAGCCCCGGCTGCGCGTGCGCTCATCAGCCTGTGCGTTGTGCACACTGGCTAGGTGGTGAAATCAAGCCAACACCCAGGCACTGGCTTCGCTGCTGAGGCGCGCGTGCTATGCAGCGGGATGCACACAGTTTGAACCTTGAGCTGAGCAACTGGCCTGGCGCCCTGCGTACATCAAGCCAGCATTCATCAGCATTCTCGTCGCAAGCGTGCTCATGCGAGTCTGGGCATACGTTTGCACCAATGTTCAGGCTGACTTACAAAGCATGCAAGCAGGCAGGGGCACGGAAATCAACACCAACATGTTCACACCAAGGTCTATACTTGCTGGCACGCCTTTGCCGCGCCTGCAGACACACGGCAGCGCAAACTGTTTGATTGTGCCCATGCTGCAAAGCATTGCTCTCTGCCTGCCTAAACGCTGCACCAGTCTGCAACACCTTGACCAGCTCATGCTGCACAGCCAGTGCCGGGCCTCTGCATGTCAAACTCGCCCCCATGCCACCATCAACCCTGCACATCATCACCCTCGCCATCATCATCACCACAACCATCCCCCTCACCTACATCGCTCTCACCATGACCGTCATCCACCGCCCATGCGCGGGCACGCTCATGCGCTGCTTTGGCTGCCTGCAGGCCTGGCGCGCCGCGGGCAGGCCAGCGGCGCCAGGCCAGGCGGCGTATGACAGACTTGTCCCAGGCATCCCCATTAGGAGGCTCATCAGGACCACCCACGTCAACGGCAAAGCGGTCCCCGTACCTGCTTATCATGTCACGCACAACCTCATGTGTTACCGCTGAGTTGTCATTGTCAAACGGGTTTAAGAGCGTGAGCACAACATAGTCCTCACCGCACAGCTCTGCAGCCTGCAGTCCAGCATGGCAGAGGTAGTCCACATACAGGTCACCTTTGCAGTACGGAGACCATATAAAAAGAGGTCACAGCCACCAGCAGCAGTGATGCGCAGGTTTCTGACTCGCTCGAACAGCTTGATGTCGAAAATTGCATAGTCATGCATAGCGTCGATCTCAAAGTCCGGCAAGCGAGGGAAGCCACTAAAGAGTGGAATGGTGTATGTTTCCAGTGGACTAGTGTCCTCTGTGCTTGTCACGCGGAGGGTCTGCAGCCGCGGCAGCCGCCCAGCCGCGCCCGTGCCCACATGCTGCGCCCATGCCAACTCCTCCAGCCACACACCAAAAAGGTTGAGCAGGTTCAGCTCCTCCAGGACGCCTGGCAGGCACTCGGGCCACAACAACACCCAGTCTGGCCCCGAAATGCGCGCCAGCTTACTTATATCACAGCAGTCAATGCCCAGTTTGGTCAGGTGCAGACCGCTCAGGTCCAGAGCAGGCCCCTTCTCCTCCCTAAAAGTGGCCAGAAGCCGCAGCGGCATGCCCAAGAGGCGCAGCAGCGTGCGGCCGTGCAGGGCCAGATACTGGCCGAGCAGCGGCTGTTTCCACAGAGCGTCCTTGGTGTGAAAGCTGGCAGCCTCCACGCGGCCAGCCTGCATGGGGTCGAGCAGCCAGCTGCGCTGCGCGTCGCTGAGGCATTCCGCGCTGAAGTCGAGGGCCAGCGCCAGCGGCGCTTCGCGCAGCAGGGCGCGCATGCGGCCGCACACGCACGACAGGCCGGCTGCGGCGCGCACCTCCTCCGCTGCAGGGCGCGGCGGCCTGTCCGCCCAAGCGCGCCGCAGGATGCTGACTATCAAGTCTTCGGGCAACGAGGTCAAGGACGCCTGCGCGGCCAGCAGGGCGCATGAGCGAGGCAAACGCGCTGGGGGCAGCGGAGTGTGGGGAGGGCTGTACACCAAACCAGTGCCTGTGGGTCTGCCTGCAGTGCACTGCTGCACCTCACGCCTGTCGTCAATGTGTCACAAAGTGCTGCACCTGCTTGGCGCCTTGCTCTCCACCTCCAGGGCGCGCCATGACAATTTCTGCCTGCGGAGCAAAGGAGGTATGTGTTGAGTGTTATTGCAGGTGGCGCAATCTGTTGGCAGCTCTGTTCACTACGCACAATTGTGTCACCTCACAGCGCACAGCTCTGTCACTTTGTTGGCAAGCTTGCAGCAAGGCAGCATTGCCCTGCGAGTTATTACAGTGCAGGCGAAGCGAGGTGCGAGCCTGCCCCGTGCGCACAGACGCAGCGCTCAGCGCGCTCTCTTTACATGTCCTTTGTAAAGCCTTCAGAGCGCACCATCAGGCCTGGTCAAGAGCAGCCCCGTCAAGCTAGGGTTGAGTCTCAAGCAGGCCTCGCCTGAGCAACTAGCTTACTGTTCAGCTATCAGAGCAATGCATGTGCGCTGGTGCACACTCTGTGCTGTTGACAAAAGCGCGCCTAGAGCTGCGCGCAAGCATCACCTAGCGTGAGACTTATTCTGTAATAGCACCCTGGTGAACTTCTGTGCCATGCCTGGTTTTCTGCAATTTGTTGGACACAATACTGTTTGCTATTGCGACACCAGCATTGGTGTGTCCAGAAGGAGGCACTCAAGTGCAAGCGGGGCCAGCGCACATGCGGGTGTCGAGGCGCCGCAGACCTGGGCGCATCATTTCGAGGCACAAGCGCGCTAAGAGCATGGGCTGCAGCGCGCTTCCTGCGATCTGGCGCGTATCCTGCGATCCGGCGCGCTGCTCGTCCAAGGCAACCGACAACCTCGGGAGTTTCCGAGGCACTCTCGGGGGGACCCGCAGGGCCCAAACGCCGATGTTTAAGATAGGGCTCAGTAGGGCAGGCTTCCCTAGCCTGCTCTTCTTCCTCCCACTCCTTGGGACCAGGCCTCGAGAGTCACGTCCGGCCTGAGTCGGTCTCGTCCCGGATTAGTCCGCGCCGCTTGGATTGCTGGGAGCAGTTTCACAGCTCGTTTGCGGTACCTACGCCTGCAGCGCTCATGGCGGACAAGGAGGCCGCCGAGAAGGCCGCCAAGCCGGCGAAGTTCATCTTGAAGCTGTGAGTCCTGCGTCTCCAGCCCTTCCTGGCCTGCTTGCCGGCAACTGTCTCATCGCGCCCGCTGCGTCGCTTTGGCACCCAGTGCCTGAAGCGCACGCCTTGAACTGTCTGCGTGAGCCGGGCTGCGGCACCAGCGACCTGTTCAACACGAGCCACGGCGAAAAGATGCACGCTTCGGTGTTTTACGTCAATGGATGCAGGGAGGCACCGTGCGACGCTTGAGTGAAGAGCGCGTGGTGAGCGCGGTGGCGGGCTGGGCGCGCAGGTTCGACCTGGTGAACGACCCCGGCACGGACGACGTGGTTTCCTGGACCCCTGATGGCCGCAGGTGCGTGCCTCGCCCGCCCTTGCCGCCCGTCAAAGGCGGGCGCGCTGCCTGCGCGCGCGCTGGCGTGCGTGCCCCCGGACGCGCTACTC
>JAABUX010009071.1_pt1 | contig 11335 bp, 8 predicted proteins | sample 5561851 | NCBI WGS metagenome assembly JAABUX01 (sample SAMN10711883, study PRJNA513361) | rock metagenome | isolation source: Antarctica rocks | place: Antarctica: Victoria Land, Richard Nunatak red sandstone | collected 2016-01-03 | reverse complement strand
AGAGCGACATTGGCCAACAAAGGGGAGATGATCCCTCCTTGTGGCGTCCCCGCCTCCGTCTCGTGACGTGTGCCGAGTTCAACAACACCCGCCTTGAGCCAGCGCCGCAGGATCGTGGTGAAGACCGGAAGCCGCTGCAACAACGCCTCATGGTCGATGTTGTCGAAGCATCCGGATATGTCCGCATCCAGCACCCATTCACTCGATCCCTTGCTGGCGATCGTGTGATGGATGGCTGAGACCGCGTCCATCGTCCTCCTACCGGGACGAAACCCGTATGAGTTCACCTCGAAGTGGTGCTCCCATTCAGGTTCCAGCGCCATCTTGATGATGGCCTGCATCACCCGGTCGCGAACGGTTGGGATCCCGAGAGGTCGACGTTTACCATTGCTTTTGGGGATGAAGACCCTTCGCACTGGTTGCGGTCGATAACCCTCGGGATCAATCTCCTCGTTCAGAAGTTTCAGCCGATTTTGCGACGTGTTGCACACCACGCCATCAACGCCTGCCGTATTTTTACCCTTGTTCTGCTGGGTCACCTGACGGATCGCCAGCATCTTCACGAAACGGCTGCGGGCGAGAAGTTTCTGGAGGGACTTGAGTCTTTGCTTCTTCCCGTCCGCAGCAGCGCGGAAAATACGCCCCTGAAGATGGCGCACGTGTCCTTCGATCTCGGACCAGTCAATGTCGGCCCAGGATGTCAGTCCCCGTTCGATGGTCTGTTCAGTTTGCACTGTCTAACGTCCCCAGCGATTTTGCGTCATTCCAAAGTTCTTCTTTTCCGTTACGACCACATGCGGAAGTCTGCGCCCTTTCGGGCTGGGTATCTCCGTCTCGGCTGAGACGGCCCTATCTGGTCCATTACAGACCGGCTTTCGCTTACTCCGCGATCCTTTACCCTCTCCGTCATCACCGTCCCTTACGGTCTGGTTTCTGCCTTGCGGCAGGACGAGTAGGGCTTACCCTGTTGCTCAGTGAGGAGTTGCGACCGGGGCAGCTGCGTCTTCTGGACCGGTGGGGATTGTCGCTACTGTCGCCGCCACCATGGTGCGACGATCCTTCCCACGTGCCGTTTTGGCTCAGGCTTGTCAGCATCTTTAGCCTGTTGGTCCTGACGGTCCCATGACGTTCACTTGCGTTCAGCTTTCCGATCTCCGCCAAGCCGCGTCCGGACCGATGCTTCCAGATTGTGGCTCTTTGACCTGAGGCTTCGCACGTCGGATTACTCCTTCGCACGCTCAGGCGGCGGCACCCGAGTAGACGGGGTTCCAACTTGATGGACACTCCTTTCTTCTTCTGAGCCTTATGGCCGGGTCACGTGTGCATGCGACTCGACCTCAGGTCACACCATGGCGAGGACCCACCCGTTGTCCCGCCCGGATGGTTGGTTCAGACCGCAGCAACACGAGAGAGGGCGCGACGGCGCGAGACAAAGCCAAATCCATTCATTCTTTCATTTTTAAATTCTCTCCCCCAATTTCATCCCATCCATTCTCGACCCCACGATCCTAGAGCAGCGTCAGCTGCGTCGTTGTGGGAGCGGTGTATGCGAGCGGCACTCGTGCGGAGGGGCGCCCACGGACCGAGACCGTGGAACAGGGTTTCAGCCAGCCTTCGTCCATGGCCAGGCGATCCCGGTCAGCGTGAACGTCACACTCGTGCCCTGAAGGACGAACGCAACGCCGACCCACCTCCCGGAAACACGAAGGGCAGGCAACTTCGAGCGCGGGATCGCGCGGCCACGAATCCGCGCAAAAGGAACAGAACACGGTCATGGCGTTGGCTGTCAGGCGTCGCCGCCCGGCAGCTCGCCGGGCTGCTTGACGCTGAGTGCGACCGCCATTGGTTGCACCCAGATCGGCAGGTTGGACAGCATGAACCCCGTTCCGCTCCATGCCATCAGCAATGTGCGTCCCATCGTCTCGGCGATCGCCTGGGCTGCATCGGGTGGAACGGCGTTGCCGACTCGCTCTCGCCATGCCGAATCCGACATTCCCTCCAGTTCCAGATGCTCCTCTGGATCGACCAAGGATTGGAGAGCGGCTAACTCCAGGGTGGAAAACGGGCGGTGCCAGGTTCCGTCAAGGGAGCGAATGACGGCCACCAGGCGGTCGGACTGCTCCGGCAGCCGAGGGTCAGCGACAGACCAGACGCCATTGTCATAACCGGCCGCCGCCGAGACCGCGCCGCTGGAGGCGCGCCAGGGCAGCACACCGAAATGGCCTCCGCCATACCAGTCGTCTCCCTTGGTGCGGTCGATGCCGGGCCGCGGGTCAGCGACGGCGAACGCGCCGTTGCTGGGCAGGCTTTCCCCGGCGACCGTGCCGCTTGCGTCTTGCCAGGCCATGACACCGAGAGCGCCGCTGCGGCGCTCGTCGGTGCGCGGGTCGGCCACGCACATCGCGCCGTTGCTCGGGGCGTGCTGGCCGGTGATGGCCTGCGATGCGGCATTCCAGGGGACGGTGCGGAATGCGTTGTGAAACATCGCCTCGCGAGCGCGCGGGTCGGCGACGGCCAGATCCTTGCCGCCGGTCACGGCGGGGCCGGTCGCGGTCCAGGGGACGACCTTGTAGATGTTGTTGAACTTCGGTGCGCCGGTATGCCGGGGATCGGCGACGCTGAACGTCCCCTGCCCCGCTCTGCCACCTGCGGTCACGGTGCCCGCGGCTTCTGTCCACGGGGTGACGCCGAGAGCGCCGTTGTGCCAGTCCGTATCCGGGGCGAGCGCGTAGTCGGCCAGCATGCCATCCGCGACCCGCAGATTGGCGAGGCTCCGCCAATCCGAGCCCGCCTTGACGAAGGCGAGGCGGACCCAGGTCTGCCATTGCAGCGCGGGCACCCGGTGCATCGGGCCGGCTCGCACGTCACCGGGCAGCGGCAGCTTGGACAACACCTCGCCGACGCCGTGCAGCGACCGCTTCGGCGGCTCGTAGAGAAATGGCGGTACGCTCGCCATGTGGCGGGCGACCAGCAGGAAACGCTTTCTCGACTGAGCGAGCCCTCCCAACTCCCCGCAGTCATGCGTCGTTTCTGCGACCGCGTAGCCATAGGACCGCAGCAGCGCGGTGATGCGATCGAGCAGGAGCCGGCCGCGGGTGGCGATCCTCGGGACGTTCTCGAACAGGATCAGCGGGATCGGTGCCGAGTGCGCGTACGCTTCCAGCATCAGCCACACGCCGCGCAGCGTAAGACGATTGAGTGCTTGGTATTTGGCCGTCTTGCTCTTGCTTTCCGACAACAGGCCGCTGAACCCTTTGCAGGGTGCCGAGAGGAATACGATGTCGGGGTTTTCGTGGCCGAAGGCCGCATGGATGTCGGCGGCAATGGCCTCGCGCCAATCGGCAGGCGGTTCGCTGCCGTGAAAGGCGAGATACTGTTCGCGATCGAACAGGTCCATGCAGGTTCCCGGAATGCCTGCCATCCGGGAGAAGTCCCGGATGGCGGCGGCATCGACATCGATGCCGCCGAGACAGCGAAAATTGGCTTCAAGGGAGCCAACCCGCGCCGTGGCGCGGTTGAAGCCCCTGGCTCCGCCGCCCAGGCCACAGAACAGATGGGCGTGCTTGATCGTCCGGTGATCCGGGGTGCGAACGTGCATGAGAAGACTCCTTGTCGGCGGGGCCGGGCTGGACCGGCTGTTTCAGGGTGTGGGGGTTCGGCGCCTGCGGTGCAGTTGACCGGTTCGATCAGGCGGTTGCAGTGAAACCTGGCGTCGGCGGCAATGGATCAAGGAACTGGGCGAAAACGCGGGCCAAGATCACAGCTCGATCACCGGTCCGGTGCAGGCCCGATCGGTGACGAGCTTGCAAGCCTCTTTGGAGACAACGGCCCAAATCAGGAGTTCGAGGTTGCCCTCGTCAAAGTCTGGGTTATAGCCGGCGTTCAGGCTGACTTCGCCGGTTTTCGGTATGATGTAAACGCCGTGCGTGAAGTGTCTCAACACTTCGCTTCGGCACATGTTCATCTTCCGGCAGAGCCGGTCGATGCACGGCTCATTGCGGAACTGCCGCACGAGTTTGTCGATGTCCAGGCGAAGGTCGTAGTAACCCGGGGTGTCCGCATCGCGTGGATCGACGCTGAGAATGAAGCGGTTCGCCATGAGTGTATCTCCTGGTATGAGCGTCAAGTTCCGGTTGCGATGATCTCCAGCAGACGTGCATCGACGTCGCGCACGGCAATCCAATCCCTTCGGCTGCCGTCGCTGTCGAAGCCGGAAACTTCCCGTTGGCGATATGCGCGCGAAATGCTCGCAGCGCCTCGTCTTTGGCCTGTAGCTGCTCCTGCACTTCAGCAAGCGCGCCTTGCAGCTGCGTGATGGTGTTCACGGCGTGCTGCCTGCAGCGCGGCTACTGGCGTGCTCGACCGCCCGCTTTGCTGCTGCGAGCGTCATGAGTTTGGTTGAGGCGATTGCCTCGGCTGCGGTCGTCCAAATCCTGCTCTTTGGACCTTGCATGGTGACCAGTGGTTTTAGCCGCCAGCCGCAGGGTTCGCCTGTCCGACCAAGGGCCGGTTTGATGAATGCGACGGTGCCGGAAAACGGCTCAGTCATTCGGTTTACACTGAATGTTCCATCAACCTGTTTCGCAACGGAGTAGTCGCACTCGCGTGCCATCATGGTTCTCCTGTTCGTTGACTCCACAAGCGCAGGCCAGGCGGCTTCCTTGGCGCTGCCCGGAAGCAATCCCGTGGCGACGGGCAACCTGGCGCTCCGGCTTCGTCCGGATCGGATCAGGCGAAGGCGTACTCCCAGACCCTCTGAGGATGGAGGTCAGGCCATTCGACTTCGCCTGCCTCGTAGAGTGTCCGGAGCTCTTCGGCGGCTTCCGCCAGACGCGCCGCCATGCTGGCCGGCATCGCGTCATGGTCTGTCGCAACTGGCGGAGCGACGGGCCGCTCCGGCGCCCGGAACGGCCGAGCCGGTGCCGCCAGGAGCGTTTTCTGTTGCCGATACCAGGCCGCCATCACACGGGCGAGATAGGTGTTCGTCTTGGAGAAACCGCCTTTGCGGGCGGCTTGGCGGGCGCTCACGCCATAGGCCTGAGAGTCCACGCTGGCGATCCGTGGATGGCCGTGCAATTCAGCCATGCCCGTCGTCTTCAGGCCGAAGAGGTGCAGCCGGACCGGCGACGTTCCGAGTGCGCGATCGAGGACGTCCACGACGCGCAGGATGTCAGTGTCTCCCTCCACGTGCCGCCTGCACATGCTGCCGACGCCCAGCACCGGAAAGCCCGAGACGTCGGGCATCCGGTCCAGGCAGCGCAGATAATCGTGCGGATGCCAGCCCTGTGCGACGGGGACGAAGCGGTCCTCAATCCCGTGCTCGCGGGCAGCGATCAGGCATTCCCGGTTGAGCCGCGCGGTGCCGGAGATGCGATCGAATACCTCCCCTCGATCGTGTGCCACCTCCGGCTCGACGCACAAATCGGCGCTGGCAAACCATTGCCAGGGGGCCGCTGCACATAGGTCGAGGTATTGAGCGACCGTCCAGGGATAGCCACGGTAGCGAACGGCGCTGACGAAGCCCCCGCTATCCAGGTGGACGGGGTGCTGCCAGACCAGATGCAGGTTCCGCTGGTCGAAACCGATCCATTGCCGTAATCCCAGCCGATCCGGGCGCCAGGCCGACAAGGCGTTCGCACTGATCAGCACCGGGGCGCCGAGTGTGCGCGCGGTCTGCCATAATGGCCCGTCGCTCAGCGTGGGCAGACCAAGAAGGAAGTCGAGCGGGCGATCCATGCGCGCGTCCTTCAGCCGATTGCGAATGCGAGCTGGGTGGCAAGCGGCTGTGCGTGGCGGGGTGTCACGCGCGCAGGAGCCGGCACTTCGATTGCCGCCTGGACGGCGACGCCCTTCGGCTCGAAACGGGATTTCAATCGCTCGAACGTCAAGCGGTCCGCGGCCTCGCGCTCAGTGCGGTCCTTGGAACGATAGAGCCCGAGCAGATCAACCTGACGTATCCGCCGGGCTATCTCGCGCTCCGCATCACAGAATGTGTGCGTCGCTGCGCCATGGCACGGCCATGCAATGACCTGCTCCAGGAATTCGGTTTTCCCGGCTGTGTTGGTGAAATACTCGGTCCAGAACCCGAACTTGTCGTAGTGTGCTATAAAGCCAAATGTATTCATCACCTGGCGATAGAACCGGTCGGTAAAGTGATGCTTCGGAAAGTCGCTCGATGCAAACCGCAGAAAATGCGCGACGAACCACGCCTTGCTGTCCGCCGGGGTGAACTGCATCGCCGTGAAGTCGGCGGCTTCCGGCGCGGGATGACGTAGGGCCTGCACGATTGCGGCCGGCAGCACGTTGGGCATTGCTTCTCTCCATCGTTCTGTCGTCCTGACTTTTTCAGGTGACCTCACCGCCCGACCGCGGCAGGGCGGCGGGTGCAAGGGCGCGGCGATGGCCGCGGGACCGGAGCCGACCAGCGCAGCGGCGGCGAGGACCCACCCCTTGCACCGGCCGATCCTGGCGTGGTGCCCTTTCATTCCGTCGCTGTTATGCGGGCCAGACGCTCAAGGTGGCTGGCCTCCTGGCGCAGCGCGTTCAACTCGGTTGAACAGAGACGCGCCTGGTGAACCGCCTCGGCGAGGTAGCGCCGCCAGGTGCCTTCATCCCAATCCTCGCGGGCCTTCGTCTCCGTTCGACCCACACGGCCGATCGCTGCTGATTCGCAGGCGAAATCGATGTCCGCTTCGATCTCGCGGATGCGATCGCGCCGTGAGGTGACGCCGCTCCAGATCGCTGATCGATCGAGGGAACGCAGACTGATTCGTGAGCTGAGATCGAAAAACTTTCGAGGGCCGCCGATGGCGGCGGACATTGCGTTCATTGTCGTGTTCTCCATGAGGACGTTCTGGGAGAACCCGGTGCCGAGGCACCGGGTCATGGCAGGCGTCACGCCGCGACGGCTATTCCGGCATGCTCCGAAACTCCGCCATCCTCATCAAAGCCGCCCACACCGCTGCCATCGGCATCGCCTTCGTCTTGGGTTTCGGCTTCGGCTTCCGCTTCGGCTTCGGCTTCGGCTTTTCCGCCCGCCTCATCATCGTCGGTGCTGTCAATGAGGCTGGCCGGGTTGCGTCGTGCCTCCAACTCGGTCTCGGTTGGCGCGAAGCGGGCGCTCGGGTAGATGAAGGTGCCGTCCGAAAACCGTGCGACCAGGGCCGCGCGCGTGTCCCTCACGCGGGCCTGCGGCGCGATCGACTGCGCTGCCGCCGCGTGCTCCAGCGCTGCCCGAGAGAGCGACGGGAGGAATTCCTCCGTGGCCATGTTCGGAAGGTATGCATCGGCGTCGATCGCGGTGCCTGCGTGCCGCGCCCCCATCCCGCTGGCGGAATGGTTTTCGCGGCAGGACAGCACCGTCACCAGCGTCTCGCGCGCGGCGTCCCGGATTGTTCCAAGGTCGCGGGTGAGGATGCCGCCTTCGGTTAGGGTCTCCGCGACGCGGCCGAGCTGGTTGAAGCGGTGACTGCCCGTAACGCCGCTGAGAATTGTGACATTCTTCCCGGCGAGTGCCAGCACCAGCATGGCGATCAGCTGGTCGTCATCGATCGGCTTCTCCCGCAGCGCCTGGTGCAGCGCGTCGGTGCGCAGATCGCCGACGATCGCCGCACCCTTGGCGGTCAGATCGGGACGGGTCTTGCGCACCGGCTCCCCGTCATCCTCGGATACGCCCAAGCCGCCGGAGCGAGCAGCCGGCATGGTGTAGTGTGTCTCGCGCACGATGCCGCTGCGCTCCTCGATGTGCAGCGCGGTGAACACGCCTTCAGTGGGCTTGCCCCAATGCGGCTGGGCGCCCTTCGGCAGCTTCGGACGGTGATACTCGTCCATCTCGACGAAGCACTGGTTCTCGCCGAGGTTGGCTTCGATCCAGGCCGTCTGCGCCGCCAGGAAGGCATCGACCTGGGTGGTGGTGCGGCTGTCCTCGTCGGCGGGTGCGAACAGGTCTTCCTCCCACACGATCCCGAACGCCTGCGCTCCGGCGTCGCCGAACTTCGCGTTCTTTGCCGGTAAGCGCACCTTGCTAAGTGCGTGGGTGATTTCACCCCAGGACGCCTCGTGTCCCCGCTTTGGCTTGAACTGTTTCCAGACCTCCGCCTGTTCCTCCTTCGTCGCCGCGGCGATGACCCGAAGCTCGCGCTGGTCCGGTAGATCGTTCTTCGCCATCTGGTCGAGCATCGCCGGGCAGATGTTGGCGAGCAGCCGGGCCTGGGCGATGTTGCGCGGCGACATGCCGAGCGCCTCGGCAATTGCCGCCTCGTTCCAACCTGCGGCGGCAAGTGATTCCATCGCGCGCCACCTGTCGACCTGGCCCATTTCGGCGCGCACCAGGTTCTCCGACACGGAACGCATCGGGTCGATCGCCGCGTCGGCTTCGGGCTGGACCAGCACCTGGATCTCGGCCAGCCCGGCGGCAATGCTCCCCGCCACACGCCGGTGCCCCGCCACGATGACCAGCTTCTTGCCTTCTTCCTTGACCAGCGGCGGCTGCACGAGCCCGATCGACTTGATCGAGGCGGCCATCTGCGCGTCGAGATAGTCGCCGGCGCCGATGCGGCGCGGGTTCGCCGGATTGGCCTTCAGCTTGCGGGGGTCGACCGTCCTGAGTTCCATGCTCTGCCGCTCCTGTGATTTTCAGTCCCTTCCAGTCCTCTGGAAGACCCCTCCGCAGCTGCGGAATGGGGGCTTCGACACCATTGCGGGCGGGCGGCCATGCCCTGCGCCACGCGCGGCTCGCGCTTGCGGGCTGCGTGTCAGCGGGGCCGGGCTGCTGTAGCCGGCGATGGAGCGCAGCGGTGACGGAGAACCCGTTCTGCAAGCTCTCCCGTCATCCTCCGGGCGGCTCCGCCGCGTTCAGGCCGCTTCCAACTCGTCTTCCTCATCGTCACAGGACGCGCCGCGCAGCCGGGGCACGATGCCGTCGAGGTCGTCGGCATCCGCGTCCACCTGCTCGGCGGTCGCGGCAAGGCTGGCTTCCAGCTCCGCGAGGTCTGCCAGCTTGCCGGTCACCTCGCCGGCGAGAGCGAACACGCCGCCGATCCGCGGTTCGTAATCCGCAATGCGCCGGGAGTTCTCGATGATGGAGCGGCGATGCTCCGCCAGCTCGGCCTCAAAATGGTCCAGCGCGTGCTCGAGGCGGGAGATCAGCCCAAGCGCGGTCAGGTCAGCTGAGAACGCGATCTCCGTGGCTTCGCCGGTCCGGTCCAGCAGGACGTCCACCTGCAGCTCCTTGCGGCGCCAGGTCTTCTGCGCCTGGGCGGAGACCCGGAAGCCACCGATGCTGGCGAGCACCCAATCGCCTTCCTTCTGCTCGACATCGAGGTTGCGCAGCAGGTTCAGCAACGCGCCGCCGGCCTTGGTGCGCTCGTCGTAGCTGCGTCCATTCACCGTCATCGCGAACAGCTCGCCCTTGGTTGGCTTGCGGGTCGCGATGTCCTGCTCGATCTCGCCGACGCGGCGTTCCGAGGTGGCGACCGCCCGTCTGGCCGCCGCGAGCTGGCTGCGCACGGCGTGCTGGTCATCACGGTGTGCGGCCTCCTGGCGCTCCAGCCGGGCGATCTCGGCTTCCAGTCCGGCTTTCTGCATCAGGCGGGGGTCGCCCGAGGCGATGGCTTTGGCCATGGCGAACTGGCTGACCTGGGAGCCGGCATCCTTGATGCGGCGCACCGAGCGGTCGCCTGAAAGGGCGGCGTTGATGAAGCGCTGCTTGCGCTCGTTGTTCTGCCACATGGTGGCATCGGTGGAACCGAGCGTCGCGTAGGCGTAGATGCCGATCTCGTCGTTCTGATTGCCTTGGCGCTCGATGCGTCCATCGCGCTGCTCGATCTGGCTGGGCAGCCAGGGCACGTCGAGATGGTGCAACGCCTTGAGGCGCAGCTGGGCGTTCACCCCGGTGCCCATGGTCTCCGACGAGCCGATCAGCACCGTCACCCTGCCGGAATTGACGTCACCGAACAGGCGCTGCTTGGCAGCCGACTTCTTGAAGTCCTGCATGTAGGCGATCTGCTCGGCGGGAACGCCGCGTGCGACCAGGCTGTCCTTGATCCAGCGATAGGCCGAGAAGCCGCGGCGCGCCTCCACATTCAGCGTGCCGAGATCGGAGAAGATCATCTGCGCGGCGCCCCGGATCGGGAATGCCGTGCCGTCCGGCCGGACGTAGCTGTTGTCCCGGTTCTCCAGCCAGACCGTGTGGACCTTGGCGATGAGCGCGTTGAGCTTGTTCGCCGCCTCGTCCTGGTAGCCCTCCAGCACGAAGCGCAGGTCGATCGCCGCGTGCCGTCCGTCGGTGATGACGGAGAGCAGGATGTCGTCGCCCTTCTCGGGGCGGCGCTTGCGCTGCTCGATCTGCTTGATGCGTCGCGCCAGCACGCGCTGATACCATTTGAACGTGCGGCTCGGCTCGGCGGTGATGATCTGGCGCTGCCCGCCCTCGACCCTCGGCAGCTTGAGGTAGCCGCGCAGGTCGTTCTTCAACACCACGTCGGCAAAGCTGCGGAACATCGCCATGAGGTCGGCGACGTTGACGAACTCGGCGAACCGCGTGACAGGCTTGTAGGTGCCGGATGGCTGCAACTCCAGCTCGGTACGGCTGTCGCCGAACGTGGCGGCCCAGGCGTCGAACTCGTGCAGGCCGCGCTCGCTCAGGGCGGCTGGCTGCATGTAGCGCTGCAGGGTGAACATCTCGGCGAGCGTGTTGGTGATCGGCGTGCCTGACGCCATTACCAGGGCGCGGCCCGGGTTCAGCGTGTCGATGAAGCGGGTCTTCACGTAGAGGTCCCAGGCCCGCTGCGAGCCATCCGGCTGCACACCCTTCAGGTTGGTCATGTTGGTGGCAAAGCTGAGCTTCCGGAACTCCTGCGCCTCGTCCACGATCAATTGGTCGACGCCGATCTCGGCGATGGTCAGCATGTCGTCCTTGTGCGTCGCCAGCCCTTCCAGCTTGGCTTCCAGCTTCTCCTTCATGTTCTCGATGCGCTTGCGGGTGATACGGTCGTCGCCGTCCACGCGCTCCAGCAACTCCGAGTAGGTGGCGATCTGCGCCTGCACCATCTCCTGTTCGAACTCGGCCGGGGCCGCGATGAACTTGAAGGCGCTATGGGTGATGATGATGCAATCCCAGCTCGCGGTCGCCGCACGGGCCAGGAAGCGGGCGCGCTTGCCGGCGACGAAGTTGGTCTCGTCAGCGACCAGGATGCGGGCGGTCGGGTAGAGCTGCAGGAACTCGCGGCTGGCTTGCGCCAGACAATGACCGGGCACGACCATCATCGCCTTGGAGATCAGCCCGAGCCGCTTCTGCTCCATGATGGCGGCGGCCAGCGAGAAAGTCTTCCCGGCA
>JAABUX010009068.1_pt1 | contig 11336 bp, 9 predicted proteins | sample 5561851 | NCBI WGS metagenome assembly JAABUX01 (sample SAMN10711883, study PRJNA513361) | rock metagenome | isolation source: Antarctica rocks | place: Antarctica: Victoria Land, Richard Nunatak red sandstone | collected 2016-01-03 | reverse complement strand
TGGCGCGAAGGGCTCGAGCCGGGTCATAATGGGGGTAGGCAGGGTGATCATTGGAACCTCTTTTCTCACGAGTGGTCCCTTTGATTATCCCGCCTTCCCCCCTCCCATTGGCCAAAGTCTAGCTGAGACCCTGTCCGACATCTCTATGGCTCGCTGAGGATTTTTGCTCCCTGACGCGTCACCATCACCGTGTGCTCGAACTGCGCGGCCCAACCGCCGTCGAGCGTGCGCACGGTCCACCCGTCGGCGTCGACGGCGACGCCAGGTGATCGCTCCACCAGGATAGGCTCGATGGTGATGACGAGCCCGTCGGGAATCGCCGGGCCAGCGCCGGGACGTCCGACGCTGGGGACGGATGGCTCCTCGTGCATGCGCCGGCCCAGCCCATGGCCAGTGAAGTTTTCGACGACGCCGTAGCCGCGCGACTCAGCGTACGTTTGCATGGCATAGCCGATATCGCCGATGCGGCGGTTGGGCCGCGCCGCGCCGATCCCCACCATCATCGTCTCGCGCGTGGTCGCGATGAGGCGCTGGTGCGCCGGGCTGGCCGGGCCGATGGGGACGGTGATGGTGGAATCCCCACAGTAGCCGTCCAGGATCATGCCGGCGTCGATGCTGAGGACATCGCCCTCCCTGAGCACGTCGCCGCTCGGCACGCCGTGCACGCAGGCGTCGTTAACCGAGGTGTTGATGCAGCCGGGAAAGCCCTCTTCGGTCTGGAACACCGGTATCCCGCCGAGCGCGGTGATGTAGGCCATGGCGTGGTCGTTGAGCGCGCGGGTAGTGACGCCGGGGCAGGCCATCCCCGCCAGCTCGCGCAGCAAGCGCGCCACGGCGCGATTGGCGCGGCGCAGCCCCTGGATGGCCGATGGTTGTTTTGCTACCACAAATAGTCTCCCTCGATGATCTTGGAGTCGATAGCGGAAGTATACTAGTGGGAGGGGGTACGAGACGTATGTCGGATTGGCGGTTGGTCTACAGCGATGCGGGGGGGGAGCTGCGCGAGCACCCCAGATGGGGTCCGCTCGGCGGCACGTTCGCCGCCACGCGCGCGGTGGGGCGCATGATCCCGCTGCCCGAGGGCGCCACGCTGTGCATGATGCCCGGCTGCACCCCTCTGGGGCACGATCGCCAGGGGCATGAGGTCTTGCTGCGCCCCGGCCGCGACTACGCGGTCGGCGCGCTGCTGCCTACGGGGTACGCCCGGCTCTTTTTGCCCGCCTACCGCAAGGAGCCCGCCGTCGAGCCGCTGCCGTTGTTTGGCTACACGGCGGTCGCCGCGCGCAATGGACGCCTCTACGCCGCGGCCGCACAGGTTGACGACGCCGCGACCTGGCGGCCCGCCGATTTCAACACGTCCGACCTCTCGGCGCGCGTGGCAGGGCTGCGTGCGGAGCACCCGGACAACAGGCTGTATACCCAGCTGGCCCTCTGCGCCGAGCACTACGGCTGCTTCACGGCCCAAAACGTCTTCTACGGTCGCTGGGAGGGCGCGATCCCCGTCTCGCCGCGCTGCGCCGCGCGCTGCGTGGGCTGCATCTCCGAGCAGGAGGATGGCCTTGTCCCCTCGCCGCAGATCCGCCTCGACTTCGCGCCCACGCCGGAGGAGATCGCCGACCTCGCGGTGCGCCATCTGACCGGCGGCGGGACCATGGTCTCGTTCGGCCAGGGCTGCGAGGGCGATCCGCTCAATCGCGCCCGCCCCCTCGTCGAGGCTATCCGCCAGATCCGCGCGCGCACCGACGCGGGGATCATCAACATCAACACCAACGGCTGGAACACGCGCGGCCTGGAGGAGATGTGCAAGGTGGGGCTGCAGCGCATCCGCGTCAGCCTGTTCTCGGCCCACCCCGCCGGCTACGACGGCTACTACCGGCCGCGCGGCTACTCCATGGCCAACGTTGAGGCGTCGATGCGCGTGGCGCGCCGCTACGGCCTCACCGTGGCGATCAATCTGCTCGCCTTCCCCGGCTACACGGACTGCGACGGCGAGACCGAGGCCCTGATCGACCTGCTGGCGCGCACCGACGCCAACGAAGTGCAGCTGCGCACGCTCAACATCGACCGCGAGATGCTGGCCGCCGCCGTCCCCGCGCCGCTCGGCCCCGAGCAGGGTATGGCGACGTTTATCGCCACCCTCAAGCGCCGCCTGCCGCGCGTCCGCCTGGCCACGCACTCCGACCCCGACCCCACCTCTATCCCCCGACAAGCGCGCGTCGGATAGCCCACTTTACCTATACCGCTCGGCCACTGCTACCGTTTACCCTACGCGCACGAGGTTTGTGTGAAGGCGGGGCGGATGACGCGACAACGCGCCGGCCCCGAGGCATCGCCTGCTCTGTCGCGGGGGGAGAACAACAATGACGCCAAGCGGTATCGTCGCGGTTCGCGCGGTCTATCTGGCCCTGGTGCTGAAAGGGATTACTCTCGTCACCGTCGTCGTCCTCGTGGCTGCGCTGGCGCTGGCAGTCGTCCTCTCGGCGCTGATCAAGCGACAAAGCGCGCGCCGCGGTCCCTACGCTGGGGCCGCTGGGGCGGATGACTCCGATGAGATCGGGACGGCGGGCGCGTTGAGCGCGAACGCGATAGGCAGCAGGGGGAACGCGGGCAAGGCGGCCAAATCCAGCGAGCCGTTCAACGTCCAGAACAGGTTGCAGCGCTTGACCAGCCCGGATGACCTAATCATGGAGGAACCGGCGTACGACCGCCATGCGTCGCTGCGCGCTCGTGAGGGCGCCGAGCGGCGCGCGGCCGTCACCGCGACGCTCCGTCCGTCCGCCACATCCATGGTCCACGAGTCCGACAACGGCGCCTCCTCCCGTGAGCAGGACGATGCGGATGCGACGCGCTTCTTCGGTGAGGAACTGCCGGCCAATGAGCACGACGACGCGACGCGCCTGTTCCGCGACGAGGATGAGAACGAGCGGGTACGACGACAAGACCCCGACGCCACCGCGTTCTTCGACGACGGCCACGAGACCGGCGCCGTGGTTGCCGCCGGCGCCGTCGAGGACGGCGCGACGCGTTTCTTCGACGACCATGGACAGGGACAGGCGCCCGCAGGGTCTGTGAAAAGTCGTCAGCGCGGTGATGGTGGGGGCATCTCTGGGAGCGCGGGCGTCTCGCCCGTCCCGGCGCTGAACCCGGGACGGGCGAGACGCCCGCGCTCCCAGGTCGACAATTCACAGGCCCTGCAGGCGCCCGCGGGGACAGAGACAGGAGATGGCTATACTGGTATGCTACATGCGTTACCCGCGCACTACGGAAGCGCCCGTCACGATCAGGCCGCTCAACCCGAGGGCGATCTGGGTGGGACGGGTTTCCTGGCCGCCTTGCCGCCGGCGAGCGGCGCGGCGTCCGCGGTCGACGTCAGGCTCGACCACGTACGTGAGCGTCTCGCCTTGGTCGACCTGCCCGATGTGCTGGCCATGTCGGTGATCGATAGCGCGGGCCGCGTTTTGGCCGGCGAGTCCGATCCCGACCTGACGGGCGAGTTGCGCTCGCTGATGGCCGAGTCGGGTCAGGGCAGCGCGGCCGACCTCGAACAGCCGGTCTTGCTGGCCGACGATTCGACCGGGATTATTGTCCTTGTACCAACCGGGGCCAACGCCGTGCTCGGCGCGCTGGCGCGCGACGACGGCGGCGCGCGGGCGCAAGCGGCGCGCGCGGCGCTGCGCGAGCTGGCTGAGGAGATAGGCAACGTCATGTACCGTGCTTCGTGATACCGTCAAAGTCAACGTCCGCGCCGGCGATGGCGGCGCCGGCTCGCTCCATTTCAGGCGCGAAAAATATATCCCGCGCGGCGGTCCCGACGGCGGCGACGGCGGCCGCGGCGGCTCGGTCTATGTCGAGGCCGACGCGCGCCTCAATACGCTCTACCGCTACGCCTATAACCGGCGCTACTACGCCGCCGAGAGCGGCGGCAAGGGAGAGGGCCGCAAGAAACACGGCAAGGCCGGCGAGGACCTGACCCTCTACGTCCCGGTGGGCACGGTGGTCGCGGACGTCGATAGCGGCGCTGTCATCGCCGACCTGGACGAGCCGGGGGCGCGCGTTATGGTGGCCCGCGCCGGGCGCGGCGGGCTGGGCAATACGCACTTCGCCACGCCCACGCGTCAGGCGCCGCGCATCGCCGAGAACGGTGAGCCCGGAGCGGAGCACTGGATCACCTTCGAGCTCAAACTGATCGCCGACGTCGGCATCGTCGGGTTGCCCAACGCCGGCAAGTCGACGCTGCTCGCGCGCGTCAGCGCCGCCCGGCCCAAGATCGCCGACTATCCGTTCACCACGCTCAGCCCCAACCTCGGCGTGGTCGACCTCGGCGATGGAGACCTGACCAGCGAGCGCGTGCTGGTGGCCGCCGACATCCCCGGCCTGATCGAGGGCGCGCACAGCGGGGCCGGCCTGGGCCACGAGTTCCTGCGCCACGTCGAGCGCACGTCCGTCTTCATCCACCTGCTCGATGCGTCCGCCGGCACGGTCGACGAGGCGCTGCATTCCTTCGACATTATCAACAACGAGCTGGAACTGTATCAGGAGGGTCTCTCAGGGCGGCCGATGGTGGTGGGCGTGAACAAGATGGACCTACCCGAGGCCGCCGAGAATTGGCCGGCGTTGCGCCGCGCCCTGGAGGGACGCGGCTACCGCGCCCACGCGATCTCGGGCGTGACCGGCGCGGGCGTCACGGCGCTGTTCAACGACGTGTGGCCGTTGCTGGAGCGGGCGCGCGCCGAGCGCGCCGCGCAACCGCGCGAGTTGCCCGTGGCCGAGGCGCCGCCGGTCGACGACGTGAGTGTCACGCGCATCCCCAGCGGCTTCCGCGTGCGCAGCCGCCGGGCCGAGCGCGCCGTGGCCATGACCAACCCCGCGGAGTCCGAGAGCATGGACCGCCTGCAAGAGCTGATGCGGCGCTTCGGCGTGACGGGCGCCCTGGAGCGCGCCGGCGCCCAGCCCGGCGACCAGATCTACATCGGAGAACTGACGCTGACGTGGGGTGAGTGACCAGTGGTGCGTAGGGGCGTATCGCATACGCCCGAGCGACGAGCGACGAGCGGCGCGTAGGGGCTTATTGCATACGCCCGATCTGAGTAAGGTCGATGGCTGAGACGTTTTTGATAGGCGCACTCGTGCCAAACGACGCCGCGGCGGTGCGGTACCTGGCGGCGAGCCTGCGTCGTTGGTTCAGCCCCGCCGACCTGCGGGCGATCGACGCGCTCCTCAAAAAGAACGTAGCGGGTTGGGTCGCGCATGACCACGCCGAGGAAAACAACAAGCATACGCTCGTCGGGTTCCTGCTCACGGCGCCGACACCGGACCCGCTGGTGCGCGAGGTAGCCTGGATGGGCGTCGACGAGTCCTGGCAGGGGCGTGGCGTGGGGACGGCGCTGCTGGACCGCGCGGTGGCAAGCGCGGCGGCGGACGGGATGCGCGAACTCGAGGTCTCGACCGTGGCCGCGAGCGCCGGCTATGCCCCGTACGAGGCCACGCGCGCCTTTTACCACGCGCGCGGCTTCGTCGACCGACGCACGGACCGCGACTACTACTGGCCCGGCGGCGACCGCCTGCTGCTGCGACGGATCGTTGCCAGTGGCCAGATGGATGCCGTGGTTGCCCACAGCGATAGCGCCGGCCTCCCAGGTGCGCCCGACGACGGTGGTTGAGCGGGGAGGTGAGGCGACATGGGGACAGTACAATAGCCTTTGTGTCCTCATTCAGCGCCCACACCCACCATCAAAGAGGCCGACGATGCTCGCCCATCTTCTCACCCGTCTTGGTCGGCGCCTCGCCCAGGCGCTCGAACAACGCCTCTTGGCCGCGACCAAACCCGGCTCCTCGGCCCTCGTCGCGGGCGTCCTCGCCGACCTCGCGCGCGGGAAGCCCGCGTTGATCGCCGAGAATGCCCTCTTACGCCAGCAATTGATCGTGCTCAACCGGCAGGTTGCCCGCCCACGCCTGACGACGCCCGACCGCGTCGTGCTCGTCATCCTTGCCGGCAGGACGCGCCTGTGGCGATCCACGCTGCTGATCGTCCAGCCGGACACGCTGCTGCGCTGGCATCGCCAGGGGTTCCGTCTCGTCTGGAGCGCGCGTTCACGGTCGGCCGCGCGGGGGCCGCGGATCGCCCCCGACACGGTGGTCTTGATCCGCGAGATGGCCAGGGACAATCGTCTCTGGGGCGCGGAACGCATCCGCGGCGAGCTCTTGAAGCTCGGGATCACGGTCAGCAAGCGGACGATCCAGCGGTATATGCGGCGGACGCACCCGCCGCGGCGCAACGGTCAGACCTGGGCTACCTCCTTGCGCACTCATGCCGCCGACGTCTGGGCCTGCGACTTTCTGCAGGTCACCGACCTCTGGTTCCGTTCGCTGTTTGCGTTCGTCATCATGGAGCATGCCTCGCGGCGGGTGGTCCACGTCGGCGTGACCCGCCATCCTACCGACGCGTGGTGCACAGCAGTTGCGCGAAGCCACGCCGTTCGGAACCGCGCCGCGCTTCCTCATCCACGACAATGACAGCAAGTTCGGCGCGCAATTCGCGCGTGCCGCAGAGACCAGCGGGATCGCATTGATCCACACTCCTATCCGGGAGCCCCGCGCGAACGCCCTCTGTGAGCGATTTCTCGGCAGCGTGCGCCGGGAGTGCCTCGACCACCTGCTCATCCTGCACGCGCGCCACCTCAGCCGCGTGCTCAAAGAGTACGTCGCCTACGTCAACAACGACCGACCCCACCAGGGCATCGGACAGGCCATCCCCGCCACCGTCACGACAAAGGCCGTCACGCCCAAGCGGCCACCGTCGCGAGGCGAGGGACCGATCCGCGCCGTGCCCATCCTCGGCGGCTTGCATCACGCCTATCATCGTGCCGAGGAGGCTGCCTAATAGGGGCCGGATGTCCTAAGTAGCCAGCACAGGTCGATTACTGTACGACACCTATATTAAGTAGTCAATGCACCGATAATAGATAGAGCAGATCTATCAATCGCTTGACCAAAAGAATTTCTACTCACGCTTGTGTCTATAATTTCGAGCGTTTCTAGGTTGGGCAGATATCGCACAAGCAACGATACATTGTCCTTGACAGCTGTAGCAGATAGGTTTAGATATCTGAGTTTTGTTAGAGTGGAGAGGTGCATTACTCCCTTGTCGCTAATTTTTGTTCGAGCTAAAGACAGATATTCGAGCTGCCCTAAAGCTGAAATATGCTCAAGTCCAACATCGCTAATCAATGTACCCGCAAGGTCTAATTGACGAAGATCTGCCATTTTATTTACATGGATGAGGGCCGCATCATCCACGCCCGTTTGCGACAAATCAAGGCGATTGAGACGAGGGAAATTTCGTAGAAGAGCGAGTCCATGTCCTCTTATTTGCGTTTGCCTAAGGGAAAGTTCGTGCAAGTCGGGTAAAGCTGGAAGCGATGACAAACCAGTATCGTCAATATTATTCCATGAAAGATTCAGAGTCTCCAATTGAGAAAGAGTGCTTAAAGACATTAAAGTCATTCCTCGTAGGAGGGTATGACTTAAGCCAAGATAATGTACCTGTGCAAGGTTCGATATAAACTCTATCCCGTCGTCGTCAATCAACGTTCCAGCTAGTTCAAGAGTATGGAGCATCGATAAAGGTTCGAGATGTACAAGTCCTGGGCCACGAACGTGAGTGCCCGGCAGCTGCAGATTAGTTAGAACGGATAACTTGTGAAGATGTGCTAAACCTGAATCTGTAACACGAGACGACGACACATTGAGTTGGCGCAAGGCAATCAACCCAGTAATTGATGAAAGTCCTTCATCCCCTACACCACAATGACTAACATCAAGATGCTCGAGTAAAAGCATCTCACTAAGGTGAGCAAGTCCCGCGTTTTCGATACAACTCTTGTGCAAATCGAGAAATCGCAAGTTATTCAAATGTCGAACGGACTGTATGCCTAAAGGTCCGATATTCGTGTTCGCAGCCTCGAGTCGTGTTAGACCTGTGAGTTGTTCAATATGTATAAGCTGAGCATCATCAATAGGTGTGTCGGAGACACTAAGACTATACAGATCGTTACGTTGTAAATCCCTTAAAGGACGAAGATCGATAGCACCTCCACTATATGGCTTCCAAAGAAGAGGGTCCTCCTTATTCTCGAAATCAGGAGGGATTACCAAATGCTCCGTTGTCACCGTGAGCCCTATTCTCGCATCTGCTTCGACTATTACTGGCCCTCGTGCTTCACCCAGGAGTAGCCATGTATCCTCTATGTCAGATATCAAAGTAGATATATAACCTATCGAACGGTTCTCAGGAAAATGCAAGCTGCGTGTAGAAAGCATAATCAACCCCCACTTAGTGAACCTTAGCTACACTCATCTATTTCACATTACAGAATGCACGATACATAAATTGTCTATAGTAACGTCATTCTTCCCATTTGCTTACTCAGCTTGCAACAGTAGCCATGTGTCCAGCAGATCGAAAAGGCAACCACATGTCTTTATATGCATCGCTACGTGCGCCACTACTCAATCTTCAATTACCATAATGATACACCAAGAATCGCCGGTTTAGCGATTGGCCAAGGACATTTAGGTCGGCAACACAGGATGGGCAAGCCCCTCCAGGATTAGAAACTCCCATTATCAACTCCCTACTTCCTGCGTAACGCCTATCGCCGATCAACAGTTTTCCCAAAAAGATGTCGGCATCGACACCTTTTGGTGCATCGAATACTAAGGGGCCAGATAAATTCCCATGAATTGCATCGTGCAGCCTTGTTGCGAGTTGGCTTATTTCGTCAGATGTAAGGGGATTCGTTGCACCCGTTCCGGCAATAACATTGACGTACTTTCTTGCCGAATCAACTCCGAATCCGTTGACAACAGCTGTTGTCTGTAACTCATCCTCAGCGATAGTGAAAAGGTCGGTAAGTCTCTTCGGTAGGCCAGCATTACCAAACGGTATTCGCCGATTTGCCCAGCCATACTTGATACGGAAATCCTCCGCGTACTGATTCCAGAAGTTATCGGTTATTTTGTCTGCGGTTAAGATAAGATTCCGTGCCACAAGTATACCTCGTTGAGCTAGATTTGTCACGGCAACAGCTTCCTCTGGACCTGATAGACCGGGTGCTTGGCCGATTAATGGATCGCCATTCGGTGAGCCGTTCCTCCCACAGTAGACACCCGCGTTGTGTACAAGCACTCGCGCAGAGCCGACGAAGAAAGTGTGGTCCTGAGCGACGGTGAGCGTGTAGACTACGGCCTGACCCACGTGCCGTCGCACACGCACCACCAGGACATGCTTGCCCGCGGTGGTGCGCAGTCGATCAACAACGCGCAAGTCTCCTGAGAGCACCCACCCCGCGTGCGTGCGCTGCGGGCCGGCATCCACCCAGAAGAGGTGGTTGGTCGTGACCTTGAGGCTGCTGCCGTCGCTGAGGTCCACGGCCATCAGGTCCGACTTTGCGCGGACAATCACCGCCTGCACTGGCTCGGCCTCCACCTTGCCGGTCGTCGGGTCCTCCGCCAGCACCAGGTCGCCGATGTGCAGTCGCTCGATCGCCATGTGGCCGCGCGGTGTCGCTACCAGGGTTCCCGCCGGGAAGCAATGATACGCGCACGCCCCCGTGATCAGCCTCTTGATGTTGCTCAAGGCCTCGCCCAGCGCCCGGCGCACGTCGTCGCCCGCCTGCCCCAGGTGGTCGCCCACCCGCTGCGCCACCACGCTGCCTCCCGCCAGGATGCGCCGCCCCAGCGCCTGCAGCCCCTCCAGCGTCTTGGCCACCGGCGTGAAGCGCGCCGCCACCCCTCCGACCCGCACGAGCACGCCCCCGCCCCGCACGACCGCGCCCTCCACCAGCCCCGCTGGCACGAAGGCCGTCAGCGCCAGCAGCCGCTCCCCCGCTGTCGAGCCGTTGGAGACCACCACCCGCGCCCCGTCGATGAAGGCCCCCTTGGCCAGTTCCACCGCCACCGTGCCGACCAGGTCGCTGGGCAGATTGGTGAGGAACTGGAGTTGCCCCTGCGCGGTGGCGCCCGGCCCGAACGCCTGCCGCTCGGGTTGCGTGGCCAAGTCGTCCACCGACGCGGAGAGCGCGTCGAGCGCGCAGGCGACGGCGTTGTCCTGGCTCACCGCGCAGGTGGTGGTCGGGCTTTGGCAGGTTGGGTCGCCGAAGGCGGTGCCCGCGTAGCAGGCGTAGTAGCCGATAAAGCCCGCCGCGCGCTGGTAGGCGTAGACCGCGTACTGCTGCCCGCTGCGCCCCGTCACCGTGCCGATCGCGGTCGGCGGGCCAGGGCCAACGTATTGCGGGAAGTTACCCCCGGCAGGGACCAGCAGACTGTGGTTCTTGGCCACGTAGTCGCCCAGCGAGAGCGGGTAGGTGTAGCCGGGGAACAGATCGACGATCAGCGTCCCGTTGGCGCCGAGCGGACAGGTGATGCCGCGCACCTGCCCGCGCGTCAGCCCCTTCGTGAGGGCGAGCGTGTGGAGGTTGTTGAAGGCGGCGCTGCGCAAGCCGATGCCGGCGTTGCTGTAGGTCAGGTCGAAGGTCTCGCCGCGGGCGTAGCCGGCGGGCTCCCGCGTCTGGCAGCGCGGGTCATGGCAGGGCGTGAAGCTGACCAGAGCGGCATGCGCGGGCGTCGCCACCATCGCCTGGTTGCTGGGGCCGGCCTGGAGGAGGGTGCCATCGACCGGGCCGACCGAGTTGCGCGTGGTGTCGCGCCGCACGAAGTCGTTGATGATGGCCTGCTCGATGACCGCCCGGTCGGGGCCGAGCGCCTCGGCGGACTGCGCCGTCTGGTAGTACTGGCCGCTGGGGTCGGCGTTGGCGATGGGGTTGCCGCCGGCGTAGGCGTAGGCCTGGCCGGTCTGCGGCTCCAGCGGGTCGCGCGTGAGGAACTGGCCCGTCGCCGGGTTGTAGGTGCGCGCGCGCAAGTTAACCAGCCCGGTGTTGGCGTCCTGCACCTCGCCCCGGTAGCCGAACGTCTGGGGAACCTGGCCGTTGCCATCGGCCCCCAGGTCGATCGCACCATAGGGGGCGTAGCGCGTCGGTTGTGGGTCGTAGTTGAGCGTGCCCGCCGGGGTGCCGGCATTGGTGGGTTGCCCGCTGTCGTCCTGGGTGTAGCGCGGGCTGCCCTGCGGGTCGGCGACGGCCCAGGTGTGCGCTCCGTTCCCCAAGGGGTTGCTGGCGAAGCGCGCGGGGTTGCCCCCCGTGTCCACGCCGTATGTCATCCGGCGGGCGATACTGTACCAGTGAGCATCGGCCATAGGGTACCGGGCATCGTCGGCCATAGGGTACCACCCGCGCTGCGGCACGCGCTCTCCATCCACTGATGTCGCTGATCACGAAAAC
>JAABUX010009067.1_pt1 | contig 11337 bp, 7 predicted proteins | sample 5561851 | NCBI WGS metagenome assembly JAABUX01 (sample SAMN10711883, study PRJNA513361) | rock metagenome | isolation source: Antarctica rocks | place: Antarctica: Victoria Land, Richard Nunatak red sandstone | collected 2016-01-03 | reverse complement strand
TCAGATCCCGGCGGGGCAGTTCACCGAGATCGCTTACGAAAACCTCGAAACCGCGCCAATGGAGCAACTCAAGCAGGTCTACCACGACCTGGACCTCGGCGACTTCAAGTCCATCGCGCCGGTGTTCGCGGCTTATCTTCAGTCCATCGCGGGCTATCAGAAGAATCGTCACGCCGAGATCGACCCCGCGACCCGACAACGGATCGCCGAGCGGTGGGCGACCGCTTTCGAACGGTGGCACTACCCCACCTGACCGAGGCGAGTCGGTGGGGTTTTCGACGGGAGCCGGTCAGGATCAAGTCAGGCCGGTCAGAGGTCCGTCACCGCAGAAGTCGGGGTTACCGAACCGATCGATGGTGTGCCCCATCCCGTGCGCCAGGGAGAGCAACAACCGGTTATGCGACAGCTTGGGGAACTTCATCGCCCGGCCCATCCGGAAGTCGAGGCCGTTGCCGACCATGACGAACGGGATGTTGTCGAGGGTGTGCGAGTTCCCCTTACCAAGTTCGTTCGTCCAGACGATCGTCGTGTTGTCGAGCAAATTGCCCGAGCCACCCGGTTCGGGGGTCTCGGCCAGCCGAGTTGCCAGGTAAGCGAGTTGTTCGCAGTACCAGCGGTTGATCTTGGTCAACTTCTCGACTGACTTTTCGTCGCTGTCGGGGTTGTGCGAGAGTTCGTGGTGCCCCTCGTTGATCCCCAACCAATGCATCTTGGCGCCACCAACCGAGTTGGTGTACTGCAAAGTGGCCACTCGGGCGAAGTCGGCCGCGAAGCTGTGGACCATCAGGTCGATTTGAAGTTTACTGATCTTCGGGATCGAGTCGTTTTGCGTTTTGACACCCAACTCGATCTCGGGGACCGGATGGTCGGTGGCTCGCCCGTCCGCCTGGAGGTCTTGCTCCATCTCGCGGACAAAGGTGGCGTGTTCGTCGAGGATCTGCCGGTCTTCAGCCCCGAGTTTCGCGCCGACCAATTTCAGGTCATCCTGGATCTCATCCATGATGCTCCGGAGGTCTTCGCGGTCCTTGGTTTTCCCATAAAGCTTGTTGAACATCCGGTACGGGTCATCCACCGGCGCGATCGGCTTGTTCGGTCCCGCGTAAACCATCCGGGTCCAGGTGTCGGCCCGCTCGGGGACCATGACCCCAAACTCCAACGACCCGAACCGCGTCCGGGTCGCCGGGTCCGATTGGAGCTTGGCTTTGATCTCCTGATCAATCGACAGGCCGCTCGCCCAACCCGCCGGTGTGTCCGACCCCCCCTGGACGTTGCCGGGGAACAACTCGACGCCGGTCAGGAGGCAACCGATCCCCCGCATGTGGTTGTCGCCGTCGCCGCGGACCTTGTCGCAGATCCCGTGGAGCGTCAGCATCCGGTTCTTGAATGGTTCGAGTGGACTCAGACTTTCCTTAAGTTGAAAGTCCGTCCCCTCTTCATCGGGCCAGAAGTGTTTCGGTAGAACCCCGTTCGGGCTGAACATGACCACCAGCCGCTTCTTCCGGGGGGCCGGGGTATCGGCTCCGAGGCTCGGCAGGTTCATCAAGAACGGAATGGCGGCGCCACTCAAACCCAACTCACGCAGAAATTCGCGTCGATTGCGAGTCAGACCCACGGCAAGTCCTCCAAGACAATGAGATCAAGCACCGTCAGCGATGATAACCATTCAACGACCGGTTGGCTGGGAGGGATCGGCGGATGTCGCGACGATCTCGACGATCAGCTTGCGGATATCAAACTCGTTCGACGCGAAAAAACTCGTCAGATCGGTCCGGACCTGCGGCCCGAACGCGCGGATCGGCTGTTTGACCTGATGGTGAAACAACTGGGTCACGAACGCCGCGTGGGTTTCCGGGCTGGCCGCCAGGAGCGCCCCCAACTCGCGGGCGCCGCGGTAGGGCCGAAGCTCACCATCCAACGATTCATACGACCCGGATGCGTCGACCTTTTGTGTTTTTTCCAGGTCACGGAATCGACCGACCGCGTCGAAATGCTCCAAGCCGAAGCCGAGTGGGTTGATCATCGAGTGGCAGTTGACGCACGCCTTGGGGCTGGTTTGCAGGTCCACCCGCTGCCGGGTCGATAGCCCAGCGTGGAGGTCGGGGGCCAGCGGCGCGATCGCCTCGGGCGGCGGTCGAAGGGTCCGCCCGAGGACCGAGCGCATCAGGAAGACCCCTCGGTGGATCGGCGAACTCGTGGCCGTGTAAGCGAAGTTGGCCAGCAAATACGGGTGGGTCAAGATCCCCGACCGATCCCGCGACTCCCAGGCGACTTGCTGGAACGGAGCGTCGTCGGGCAGCGGAAACCTATAAAACTTGGCCAGTCGCCCGTTCAGGAAGATCCGCTCGGCGCTGAGGAGGTTCCGGAAGTCGGGGTCCGATCCCCAGACGAGATCGTCGAGGAACAGTTCCAGCGAGGTCCGGAGGTCGGCGACCACCACCGGATCGAAGTCGGGGAATAGGGTCGGATCTTTCGCGAGGTCGGGGAACTGGTCGACCTTGAGCCATTGGAGGAAAAAGTCGCGGACCTTGGCCTTGGCCCGAACGTCGGTCAACATCCGCTCAGCCTGAGCGACCACCTGCGCGCGGGTCCGAAGCTGATCGTGGCGAGCCGCCTCCAGTAAAGCCTCATCGGGAGGGGCGTCCCAGATCCCGTACGAGATCCGCGAGGCCACGCTGTACCCGTCCGGGCAATTGACCTCGCGATACAAGAGGTAGGGCGACTTGACCACCGACAGGATCGACCGCCGGACCGCGATCTCCACCGTCTTCGACTCGTTGAACGGGCGCGCGATGTATCGTTCCACCTGGTCGGGGGTTAAAGGCCGACGAAAGGCCCGCTCGGCGAACTGCTGGCAGAACGCCCGGAGCTTGTCGGCCCGTTGGTCGTCGTCCTCCTTGACGTTGGAAAGTTGCCGGAGTTTGCTCGCGACGTGGCCGCTCACCTCGATGGCCGACTCGGTGACGGCGGCATCCCAGGCTTTCGAGATCGTCGACCCGCGCTCGTAACCCACCGACCGATCGTCGGGCGGAAACGCGGTCGTCGGCACGAACGACTCGGCGACGGTCTCGGGCGAGAGCCACCGCGCGGGGATCGGCTGTTCGATCTGACCCGCGGGTTGCCAACCGAGTCGGACCGACGCTTTCTTGTCGGGAAACTTCTGCTTGGGATTTTTCGAGTCGTCCACCCCTTGCTTGGCCTTGGAAAACTCCAGACGGATGGGGTAGGCCCGGCCACCGAGCAAAAAGATCGACCCGCGCTGCTCGGGCTGATCCGCCGAGGCGACCGCGGCGTCGATCAGGGGTTTTTTGAGATCATTGACGTAGAGGGTGATCGCCTGATCGGTCCGGATGACGAACTCGTAATCCAACGTGTCCGGCACATAAACCGAGCCTTTCCAGGCGATCGAGAACTGCCAGCGATCGAAACCCTCGGGTCGGGGAGCTTCCACTCCGAAGTCGAACTGGACCTCGGGGTCAACTTGGGAAAAGACAAGGTCGTCCTGGCGGCCAAGTTGCCTGGTCTTGTAATACTGCCCTTGCAGCCCCGACCCACCGTTCCAAGTGACCCGAGGGCGAAACGAACCCACTAGATCAGCGATCGTGTTGCGGTATTGCTTCACCGTAAGTCGCGACAGTTCGACCCGGGCGGGACGATTTCGCTCCTGGGCCGTCCTCGAATAAAACGACTCGTGGATGAATGCCGAGACGCTCCGGGCGTCCTCCCCGGCGCAGGACCCGGGGTCGTCTTCGGGCATTGTCCGCTCGATCAACCGGGCCAGTTGGCCGACCGACTTCTCACCCAAGAGCGGTTTCGCGTAAGCCTTACTCCCCTCGCCGACGGCCCCGTGGCACGACGCGCACTTAGTGCGGTAGATTGTCGCGCCCTGGGCGACGAGATCCGACCCAATGGCGCGGGTACCGGAGGGCATCGCCATTGCCGAGAGGATCACCATGCGAACGGCTGATCGGCTAGCGGACACAAATGGCATCATGTCGAGAGAAGATCCGTGGAGGACAAGCCGGGATGATCCTCCCGGAGATGTTACCAGCAGAGTATACGATTAAGACTTGTCTCAAGTCACCCCCGCCATCGGCAAGTTTGCGCTGGTCGCGCTTTAACCCGATCATTTTACGAAACAATGATGCTCAGAAAAAACAGTTGACCGCTCGACCGATAAAAACGGTTGACCTTTCGACCTGCGTTGACGAATAATGGAGTCCCCATCCTCGATCAAGTCCCGATGTCATGGTTCTGATTCTCCCTAAGCGGTTTGTCTCGCTTGATCGACCCTTTGAGAAGGCGAAGCTCTATGCGGTACCTCCCTGGCTTGCTGACCAAAGTTGGGATTAAAGTGGGATTCATTGGCTCCGCCATCGGCTTCGTCGCGACGGGACTCGCATCCTCAGCCGTCGCCGACGAGGATCTGGGATATAACCGGGTCATCCGTCCGCTCTTGCGCGATGCCTGCTTCGGTTGCCACGGACCCGATAGCGCCGCCCGAAAGGCGGAACTCCGGCTCGATCGTCGCGATTCGGCCATCGCCAAAAAGGCGATCGTGCCCGGCAAACTGGACGAAAGCGAACTCATCGCGCGAATCTTCTCGGACGACCCCGAGGAGGTGATGCCCCCTCCCGAATCGCACCACCAACTCACCGCCGAAGAGAAGCGGACGATCCGCCGCTGGATCGAGGCGGGGGCGGCCTATGAGCCGCACTGGTCGTTCTTGCCTCCCCGGCAAGTCGAACCACCGACCGTCGCCGACACCGCCTGGTCGACGACCGCGGTTGACCGCTTTCTCCGGGCCAAGCTCGACCAGCAAGGGTTGACCCCATCACAGCCCGCCGACCGCCGGACTCTGGCGCGCCGGGTTAGCCTCGACCTGACGGGACTGCCGCCGACTCCGGCGATGGTTGATGCCTTCGTCGCCGACCAAGCCCCGGACGCTTACGCCAAACTGGTCGACCAGCTACTCGCCTCCCCCGCCTGGGGAGAGCACCGCGGCCGGTACTGGCTCGATGCCGCCCGGTATGCCGACTCGCACGGCATTCACTTCGACAACTTCCGCGAGGTCTGGTCCTACCGCGACTGGGTCATCAATGCCCTCAACGCCAACATGCCGTTCGACCAGTTCGCAGTCGAGCAACTCGCTGGCGACCTGCTCCCGAACCGGAGTTTGGACCAGCAGATCGCGTCGGGGTTCAACCGCTGCAACATCACGACCAACGAAGGCGGGGCGATCAACGAGGAATACGTCGTTTTGTACGCCCGCGACCGGACGGAAACGACGTCCCAGGTCTTCCTCGGTCTAACTACTGGCTGCGCGGTCTGCCACGACCACAAGTTCGACCCGTTCAGCCAAAAAGAGTTCTACAAGCTGTCCGCGTTTTTCAACAATACGACGCAAAACGCGATGGACGGCAACGTCAAGGACACCCCGCCCACGGTTTTCGTCCCCGCTCGCGCCGAACGATCGCGGTGGGTGGAACTGTCCAACGAGATCAAATCCACCCAGGCTCAATTGACCGATCGTCGAGCCGTCATCCGCCCCGAGTTCTTGACCTGGCTGAAAACAGCCGATCCCAAAGCACTCGACGCGACGACACCCAGTCAGGGAATCCAGCTCCGGGCCAAGTTGGACGATCGGGATGGGAAGTCATTGAGTCGAGCTATCCTGGAAGTCGCCGGGACCGGTGATTTCGAGCGGGACCAGGCGTTTTCGTACGGGATGTGGGTCAAGCCGGGGTCGGACACGCTCAACGGGGCGCTCCTGGCCCGGATGAACGACGGCAAGGACTTCCAGGGGTGGGACCTCTGGACGGACAACAGCCGGGTCGCGAGCCACATCATCCACCAGTGGGACGGCGACGCGATCCGGGTCATGACGAGCAAAAAGCTCAATCCAAACCTCTGGAACCACGTCTTCGTGACGTATGACGGCTCGTCCAAGGCGGCGGGCCTCTCGATCTACCTCGACGGTAAGCTGCAACCCAGTACCGCCACCCACGACAAGCTGACCGGCTCGATCCGGACCGAGGTGCCCCTGAAACTCGGCCAGCGGCACAACTCGTCGGTGGTCGAGAACGTCCAATCGCACGACCTTCGGATCTACAACCGGGCCTTGACCGCGCTCGAAGTCGCCGCGCTGGCGGACACCGGTCGGGCCAGCGAACTGCTCGCCAAGGCCGCAGAGGCTCGCACCGAAGCTGAGACCGAGACGATCTTCACCTGGTATCTGTCGAACCGCGACGAGCCAACCCGGCAGGTTCAAGGGTTGTTGGCCAAGCTGGACAGCGAGGCCCGGGCGCTCAAGTCGCGTGGGACGGTGGCCCACGTCATGAACGAGCGGCCCGAACCGGCCTCCGCGTTCGTCCTCTTTCGCGGCGACTACGACAAGCGCCGCGACGCCGTCGGGGCGGACACCCCCGACGCCTTGCCGCCGATGCCGAGCCACCTCCCGAAGAACCGGTTGGGGCTAGCCCAGTGGTTGTTCCTACCCGAGCACCCCTTGACCGCCCGCGTGACCGTCAACCGGTTTTGGCAGGAGTTGTTCGGTAACGGCCTGGTCCGGACGGCGGGCGACTTCGGCCTCAGCGGCGAATCCCCCTCGCACCCCGAACTGCTCGACTGGCTGGCGGTCGACTTCCGCGACTCGGGCTGGGACGTCAAGCGGTTCTTCAAGATGCTGGTCATGACGACCGCCTACCAGCAATCCGCCGCGACCAGCCCCGCGGCGACCGAAAAGGACCCCAGCAACCGTTACCTCGCCCGGGGGCCGCGTTACCGGATGGACGCCGAGATGATCCGCGACTACGCCCTGGCCGCGAGCGGGCTTTTGGTCAACCAGATCGGCGGGCCGAGCGTTAAGCCGTACCAGCCCGACGGCGTCTGGGAAGCGGTGGCGATGCCCGAAAGCAATACGAGCCGGTACAAGCGGGACTCGGGGGACAAGCTTTACCGCCGGAGCATGTACACCCTCTGGAAACGTGCGGCCCCCCCCGCGTCGATGGACCTGTTCAACGCGCCGAACCGGGAAACCTGCGTCGTCCGCCGCGAACGGACCAACACGCCCCTCCAAGCCCTGGTGACGCTCAACGACGACCAGTTTATCGAAGCCGCGCGGTACTTAGCCGAACAGACCTTGAACGCTCCCGACCCGACGGACCGCGCCCGGTTCGACGCGATGGCCCGTCGCCTCCTAAACCGACCGCTCCGCGACCCCGAGCGGCAAGTTGTCGAGACCTCGCTCCATGCCCTCCGCGACTATTACCGCGACCACCCGGCGGCAGCGGCGGAACTGGTCGGGCTGGGTGAATCGCAACCGGACGACCGCCTGCCGAAGGTCGAACTGGCCGCCTGGACGATGCTGGCCAACGAGCTGTTCAACCTTGATGAGGTCCTCAACAAGTAGTTGGCTGGGGTCTGATCAGGGCTTTGCGGCCGACTCGGATCGAACGGTGTCCTTCAGCCAGGGTGATCACGATGCAATGGATGAATGAGTTGGTCCGGAACGAGTCGCGGCGGCAGTTCCTCGGTCGTGGCGTCAACGCCGTCGGTTGGGCCGCGTTCGCATCGTTGATGGGGACCGACCAGCGGGCGAGCGCCGGTTCATCAGAACCGCAAGTCCCGGGCATGAAACACCTGACGCACTTCGCCCCCAAAGCGAAGCGCGTCATCTACCTCCACATGGTCGGTGGCCCGTCGCAGCTCGACCTGTACGATTACAAGCCGAAGCTGGGGGAGTGGTACGACAAGGACTTGCCTGACTCGGTTCGGATGGGGCAGCGGTTGACGACGATGACCTCGGGGCAAAAGCGCTTCCCGATCGCCCCGTCGAAGTACAAGTTCGAGCAGCATGGACAATCCGGGATGTGGGTCAGCGAGTTGCTCCCTTACACCGCCCGGATGGTCGACGACATGTGCTTCATCCGGAGCATGAACACCGAGGCGATCAACCACGAGCCGGCCATCACTTTGATGCAAACCGGCAACATGGTCACTGGCCGCCCCTGCTTGGGGTCGTGGGCGTCGTACGGGCTTGGCTCGGCCAACGAAAATTTGCCCACCTTCGTTGTCCTGGTCGCCAAGCCGACGAACACCGAGCAGGTCCAGGCCATCTCCGCCCGCCTCTGGGGTTCGGGCTACCTCCCCGGCGAACACGCGGGGGTCTCGTTCCGCAGCGGGGGGGACCCGATCCTCTACATCAACAACCCTCGCGGCGTGTCTCGCGAAGTCCGGCGCACCACGCTCGACGGCCTCCGCGAACTGAACCAGATGAACTATCAGCTGATCGGCGACCCCGAAACGCAGACCCGGATCGAACAGTACGAACTCGCGTTCCGGATGCAGTCGAGCGTCCCTGACCTCACCGACCTCGCCAGCGAACCCGCCTCCACCTATGACCTCTACGGCCCCGAGGCCAGAAAACCGGGTTCCTTCGCCCACTCAGCGCTCCTGGCCCGGCGGATGGTCGAGCGTGGGGTCCGGTTCGTCCAGATCTACCACAACAATTGGGACACCCACTCCAACGTCTCCGGACGCTTGCCCAGCCAATGCAAGGACGTCGATCAACCAAGCTGGGGCCTGATCCAGGACCTGAAGTCGCGGGGTCTCCTCGAAGACACGCTGGTGATCTGGGGCGGCGAATTCGGCCGGACGATCTACTCGCAGGGCGGTCTTTCAACCACCAATTATGGGCGCGATCACCACCCACGCTGCTACACGATGTGGATGGCCGGCGGCGGCGCCAGACCGGGCACGGTCCACGGCGAAACGGACGAGTTCTCCTACAATATCGTCAAGGACCCGGTTCACATCCGCGATTTCCACGCGACGATCCTTCACCTCCTCGGGTTCGATCACGAGCGGTTCACCTATCGTTACCAGGGGCTGGATCAAAAGCTCACCGGCGTCGAAAAGGCCCATGTCATCCCCCACCTGATGGCTTGAGCGAACCTTTTGCCGCGCCGAGTTGTCTTGCAATCAGAGTGCGGCGAGGGTATCCTGGTCGAAGTCCGCGAGAGAAGGTATTCCCTCGGGGCGGCGTAGCTCAGTTGGTTAGAGCAGCGGATTCATAAGCCGCTTGTCGCTGGTTCGAATCCGGCCGCCGCTACTGACGAGTTGGCAGGTGAACGAACTCCTGCCGTGTGTGGTTGACAGGTCGGGTTGAAACGGTATGATCGACCCGCCCGGAGAGATGAGCCGAAGTGGCGGAATGGCAGACGCGCCGGACTCAAAATCCGGTGGGGTAACACCCGTGTGGGTTCAAGTCCCACCTTCGGTATTATAGACTTACGGCAATTTCCGATGAGTTCGGAAGGACGATCTTCTGCACTTCTTCTGCAATAGCTGGGCTCGCGTTGGGGTGGCATCGGAGAGCACCGATGGCATCGCTCCAGAAAAAAGGAAATGGCTGGTACTGCCAGTTCCTCCATCACGGCAAGCGGCACACCATCGCCGTCGGGCTGGTCCCTGAAGCCGAGGCTCGGGCCAAGGTCGCCCAGGTCTCCTATCTGCTCCTCCGCCTGAAGCAGCGGCTGATCGAGTTGCCGCCGGGGGTCGGGATCGCCGAGTTCCTCCAGCATGACGGCAGGCCCCCGATAGGAAAACCCGCTGTCGCCGAGCGGCAGGTGCTCACGCTTGTCGCCTTCCGCGACCGCTATTTGGAAACACACCGCCCCTCGCTCGAACCCCGGACCGTCGAGGGGATCGAGTTGCATTTCCGGCACCTGGTCGGGGCGCTCGGTGAGAAGTTCCCGGTGTGCGAGTTGAAGCTGGCCGATTTACAGGGATTCGTGGACGGTCGGTCGCGGACGAAGGTTCGGGGTAAGGCGATCAGTCCAGCGACGATCCGCAAGGAGATTGTGAGCCTTCGCACTGCTTGGAACTGGGGCGGCAAGATGGGCTTAGTCGAGGGCCGATTCCCCCACGACGGCTTGCGTTACCCGAAGGCCGACGAGAAGCCTCCCTTCCAGACCCGGGCCGAGATCGAGCGTCGCCTCGCGGTCGGCGACCTCACAAAAGCCCAGGTCACGGAACCCTGGGAATCGCTCTACCTCCAGGCGTCGGAGGTCGCGTCCCTACTCATTAGCGTCCGAGACGACGCCGTTCATCCCTGGACCTACCCGCTCGTCTGCATGGCCGCCCATACCGGCGCGAGGCGGAGCGAGTTGCAGCGGATGCAACTGACTGACCTCGACTTGGACGGCGGGGCGATCCTGATTCGCGAGAAGAAGCGTGTCAAGGGCAAGCGCTCGACTCGTCAGGCACCCTTGACCCCGATACTCGCGGTGGCGCTACGCGAGTGGTTGGTAATTCACCCAGGCGGCAACTCGCTGTTCTGCCACGAGATCGAGGTGGCCCGGAGCCGAAACCGCAGCCCGTCGACCGGCCATCAGAGCGGCGTTGACCGGGCGGAGACGATCAAAGGTCGCTTACGCACGGTCAAGCTACGTGAAGGTCCAGGAACCGGCCCGCTCTCGGTGAATGAGATCCACGACCACTTGCGCCGTACCCTCCGAAGTGGCGGCTGGGCTATGGTGAGGGGTCTTCACGTCCTCCGCCACTCGATGATCTCATGCCTGGCGGCCGCTGGGGTCGACCAGCGGATCATCGACGACATTGTGGGCCACACCAGCGACGAGATGAAACGTCGTTATCGCCACCTGACTCCTCAACTGAAGAGCCAGGCGGTGGCGTCGGTGTTTGGCTAGGCATGCCGGAGATGCGGCAACAGTCCGTGCTGCCGATACCGCAGCAACTCTGCGTGCGGTACGACCCACGCCGCGTGTGCACCACGTCCCGACTGTCGCTTCTGGGCATTGATTCGGCCCAGGCGGCACCACTCGCGGCAGGTGAACTCGGCCTTACCGACCAGGCGAGCGAACTCGTCGATCGAGTAGAAGTCCCTGACGGTCTCTCGCTCCAAGAAAGTTTGCAGCAGGATTTCGATGCGGTCGAGGCGATCATCGATGCTCATCATCTGTTTCTCCTAATCGGGCAAGACGAATGCCTCTTTCACCGCGGCTGGCCATGCGGAGCGGATGCGACGAATCATCGCTCGCCCCGGAAACGATGAGACGCCATCACATCTCAAACGCACGCAGATCCACCTTACGTACAATGAATCACTCAAATGCAACATATTTGCAAATGTTTCATATGAAAATGTAATTAAACCATATTCTATCAAAAGTCCTGGACTTCGGTTGCTAGAAGTAAACCGGTCTGTTAGATTACACCTAATACGGTTCCCAGGAATTTCATGCGCCTTCGCCGACGTGAACATATGGAGCGGCACAGATCGATCGTATTAGCTCGGGCACCAGGCACACCCGCCGC
>JAABUX010009064.1_pt1 | contig 11338 bp, 12 predicted proteins | sample 5561851 | NCBI WGS metagenome assembly JAABUX01 (sample SAMN10711883, study PRJNA513361) | rock metagenome | isolation source: Antarctica rocks | place: Antarctica: Victoria Land, Richard Nunatak red sandstone | collected 2016-01-03 | reverse complement strand
CTCAAAAAGGTCATCAACTCCGCCGTCAACTCCATGCCCCCTCCTCCATCCGCTGCCCCGTCCGTTGGGTCTTCTTCCCGACACAGCATACTCCTCTTGGGACAGTTTTGTCTTGCCGCGTCCCTAACCGGCCCCTACCGTATCCGCTTCCCATGCATTCCTTGCATGTATAATAACAATCTTATGCACTTGCGCAATAACGACGAAGGTGTTAGAGTAGCAAGCAACGCGGCAGGACAGGGTGCGCCCGCCCCGCGATAGTGATGGCGGGCGGTGGGCCTGACCTTGAAAGGTCATGGCAGATCGTCATGTCCCTGCGGGACGCCCCCACGGATGAAAATCTGCAATGTACACAGCAGGGACGGACCTTAAAAGGTCGGCGTGGGGAATCTGCATGCGGTCCACTCGGTTCGCGCCGGGTGACGGTTCAGAGGAGACCCTTCAGGGTCCGCGCCCTGCCATGACCATTCATGGTCAGGCGGCGCTCACTATCTCGGGGCACACCCGGTACGACAGCCTCGGGGCAGCAGAGGAGAGGTGTTCGATGGACGTCAAGGAGTCGGTGCAGCGGCAGTTCGCGCCGGTCGCGGAACGCTACGCCACCAGTGCGGTGCACGCTGGCGGACCCGACCTCGCCGCCATGCTGGACGCGATAGCGCTGCATGGAACCGAGCGCGTGCTCGACGCGGGGTGCGGGACCGGCCACACCGCGCTGGCCTTTGCGCCGAGCGTCGCGGCGGTCGTCGGCGTCGACCTGACCGAGGCGATGCTGGACCAGGCGCGCCGCCTTGCCGCCGGGCGCGGCATCGCCAACACCACGTTCGAGCGCGGCGACATCGAGGCGCTGGCGTTCCCCGACGCGTCGTTCGATCTGGCAACGTCGCGCTTCAGCGCCCACCACTACCCGCACCCATGGCAGGCCGTGCGCGAACTCGCCCGCGTGCTGCGGCTGGGCGCCGCGTTGCTGCTGGTCGACACGGTTGCCCCGGACGACGCGGCACAGGATGAGTTTCTGAACCGCATCGAAACGCTGCGCGACCCGTCGCATGTGCGCGACCATAGGGTTGCCCAGTGGCACGAGATGCTGGCCGACGCGGGCTTCGACGTCACGACGCGACAGACCTGGCCGCTACGGCTCGACTTCGCATCGTGGGTGACGCGCATGGCCACGCCCGCGGCGGATGTTCGGGCGATCGAGCGGATGATGGATGCGGCGCCACGCGCGGTGCGCGAGCATTTCTCCATCGAGCCGGACCACTCGTTCAGCATCCCCGTCGCGCTGCTAGAGGCGACCCTCACCCCCCAACCCCCTCTCCCGTGTGCCGGCGCGGGCGAGGGGGAGTAGATAGAAGGAGCCAGGATATGGCCAAGACGCTGTTCGAGAAGATTTGGGACGCCCACGTGGTGCGCGAGCTGGACGGCGGACGCGTGCTGCTCTACATCGACCGCCACCTCGTGCACGAGGTTACCTCGCCGCAGGCCTTCGACGGGCTGCGCCTGGCCAACCGCACGGTGCGGCGTCCCGACGCCACCTTCGCCGTGCTCGACCACAACGTGCCCACCCACGACCGCGCCCTACCCGTGCGGGCGGCGGACAGCGCCTTGCAGATCGCCACGCTGGAGCGCAACTGCGAAGAGTTCGGCCTCACCCTGTTCGATATGGCTGATCCGCGCCAGGGCATCGTCCACGTCGCCGCGCCCGAGCAGGGCCTGACTCTGCCCGGCACGACGGTCGTCTGCGGCGACTCCCATACCTCCACCCACGGCGCCTTCGGGGCGCTGGCCTTCGGCATCGGGACCTCCGAGGTGGAGCACGTCCTGGCCACGCAGACGCTGGTGCAGGCGCGGCCCAAGACCATGCGCGTGCAAGTCGAGGGCGACCTGCCAGCCGGCGCCACGGCCAAGGACCTGATGCTGGCCATCATCGGCGCCATCGGCACGAGCGGCGGCGTGGGCCACGTCATCGAGTACACCGGCCCTGCTATCCGCGGCCTGACCATGGAGGGGCGCATGACCCTCTGCAACATGTCCATCGAGGGCGGCGCGCGCGCGGGCATGATCGCCCCCGACGACACGACCTACGCCTACCTCGAGGGCCGTCCCTACGCGCCCCAGGGCCATCTGTGGGAGCAGGCGCTCGACGCCTGGCGCGCGCTGCCGAGCGACCCCGACGCCGCGTTTGATCGGACGGCCACTCTCCGGGCGGCCGACGTGGCGCCGCAAGTGACCTGGGGCACCAACCCGGGCCAGGTGGTGGGCGTGACGGGACGCGTGCCCGATCCTGCGCAGTATGCCGATCCCAGCGTGCGCGAGTCGGTGCAACGCGCCCTGACCTACATGGATCTGCGGCCGGGCACGCCAATCACCGACATCCGTATCGACCGCGTCTTTATCGGCTCGTGCACCAACGCGCGCATCGAAGACCTGCGCAACGCCGCCCACGTGCTCGACGGCCACCGCGTGGCGCCCACGGTGCGCGCCATGGTTGTGCCGGGCTCGGGCCTGGTCAAGCGCCAGGCCGAACAAGAAGGTCTGGACCGCATCTTCAAGGAGGCGGGCGTGGAGTGGCGCGAGGCTGGCTGCTCGATGTGCCTGGCCATGAACGAGGATCGCCTGGAGCCGGGCGAGCGCTGCGCCTCCACGTCGAACCGCAACTTCGAGGGCCGCCAGGGCAAGGGCGGACGCACGCACCTGGTCTCGCCCGCCATGGCCGCCGCCGCCGCCGTGGCCGGACACTTCGTCGATATCCGCGAGTGGTGAAGAAGTGATTAGTGACGAGTGAGGTGGGACGGACGCGTGTAGTGGCCTTCACGCCGCTCGTCACAAAACGACACCGCACTCGTCACTCGTCACTCGTCACTCGTCACTAACCCCACTCGTCACTCGCCACTAACCACTAGTCACTTACGTAAGGAGCGCATGATGGAGCCGTTCACCGTACACGAGGGGATCGTGATGCCGCTGGAGCGGCGGGACGTCGACACCGACCAGATCATCCCGCAGCGCTTCCTGCGCAAGATCGCGCGCACGGGCTTCGGTCCCGACCTGTTCGCCAACCTGCGCTACCTGGGCGACGACGCGACGCCCAACCCGGACTTCGTGCTCAACGACCCGCGCTACCAGGGCGCCAGCATCCTGCTGGCCGGCGCCAACTTTGGCTGCGGCTCCTCGCGCGAGCACGCCCCCTGGGCGCTCTACCAGTACGGCTTCCACGCCGTCATCGCGCCCAGCTTCGGCGACATCTTCGCCGCTAACTGCGTCAACAACGGCCTGCTCACCGTGACGCTCGACGACGCCACCGTCGAGCGCCTCTTCGCCGCGACGGGGGCCACGCCCGGCTATCGCCTGCGCATCGACCTGCCCGCGCAGACGATCACCGCACCCGATGGCGACACCATCAGCTTCGACATCGACCCCTTCAAGAAAGAGAGCCTGGTGGGCGGCCTCGACCCCATCGGCCGCACCCTGCGCGACGGGGACGCCATCGCCGCCTACGAGCAGCGCCACGCGTCCACGGCCCCGTGGCTGACCGTCGCCGGGACCTCATAGCTCCCTACATCAACCTCTCCGCAGCGCGTCATACTCCGTCAACTTTCTGCGCAAGTCCTGCAACTGGTTTTCCAGGCTTGCCTTGATTGCATCGCGCAGGAGTGGATGCAGGTCAGCATTTTCCTTGTCGCTCTGTGCAAGCGCCGCGGCAAAGCGGTCGGCTTCGGCCCTGGTGATATGGTATTGTCGCTCATTGGTAACCACAGTACACCTCCCAGGACAGCAGCCACTTTGACGCCGATACTACCATGGTACAGATGCTACCATAAGAGAGAAGATGTCCTACTCCGACCTTAACCGCGAAAGGAGCAAAAGATGCCCCAAGCCATCGATATCGGTGCATTCATAGACGGCTCACCAGACATCCATGGCGGTCGTCCACGTATCGCGGGGACAGGCGTCACGGTGCATCGCATTGCGCGTTGGTATAAGCTAGGGCTGACTCCGGAAGAGATCAGCGCCCGCATCGGACATCTTACATTGGCGCAGGTCTATGCCGCCCTGGCCTACTATCACGCCAACCGTGACACCGTTGAAGCGGACCTCACCGAGGACGAGATCGACGCTGATCGATTGGAGGCTGCGCATGCGATGGCTACCGCGAGATCGTCGTGAGCGTGATACGCCTATACATCGACGAAGACTCGATGGACCAGGCATTTATCCAGGCTCTGCGTGCACGTGGAGTTGACGTTCGGACAGCGTACGAAGAAGGTCTGAGCGGCCGTTCCGACGCCGATCAGCTCCGTGTCCGAGGCTCAAACGCGGGCGAACGAGGCTCGCAGGTTGGTGATGGCGTGATCGAGGTCAGCCAGGACACGCCTGTTCGCGACTATGATACGCTCAAGGATGTCCTCGCCCGCCGGCGACAGCGAGACCAGGGCGCGGCGGCGGTCAACGGGGTCTTGGTCGCGACGCAGCAGGGGCGGCTCGCGTTTGACCGCACGGTCGATCAGCAGTGACGCGCTGTGGTGACGCACCTGCGGATGCTCGGCAATCTCCGTAATATTGACCGCTAGGTAGGAGGGGTGGCCGCGCATCACCAGCAGCAGCATGTGCTGCTGCGGCGTGATACTGGCCATCCGGGCATTTCCTTCCTCGAAAGGAGCAGAGCAGTTGACGATGTGCTGTGGATCAACGCTACCCCATGCTTCGTGGTACAGTAAGTAGGAATTTTGCCACACAAGGAATGATGCGGACATCACCATGGACCAGTTCCTACACCAACTGCTGAGCCATACGTTCCTCGACCCACAGTCGCCGCAGACGCAGGCCGTCTCTAACCTGTTCTGGGTCGGTGGGACGGTCGCGGCGGTCATCCTGGCCATCCCGACCGGCGTGCTGCTCTACACCATCATCCGTTTCCGCCACAAACCCGGTCAGGGTGAACCGCGCCAGGACGAGGGGCAACCCAGGCTGGAGGTTATCTGGACGGTGGTCCCGCTCGTCATCGTCCTGTGCATCTTCGGGCTCTCGCTGCGCACCATGGGCCTGGCGGAGCCCAATACTGATCCCGGTCCGGGCAACAACGCGGACCTGACGGTGATCGGCCACCAGTGGTGGTGGGAGATCCGCTACCCGTCCGGCGTGGTCACGGCAAACGAGATCCATATCCCGGTGGGCAAACGATTCCTGGTGGCGCTACAATCGGCCGACGTGGTCCACGGCTTCTGGGTTCCTCAGATCGCCAACCAGATGTACTTGATCCCCGGCCAGACGAACCATATCTGGCTGGAGGCCGACCGGCAGGGCACATACGAAGGGCAGTGCGCCGAGTTCTGCGGCGCGCAGCACGCCTGGATGTTGTTAAGGGTCTTTGCCGATCCCCCAGCCCGCTACGCGGCCTGGCAGCGCGACCAACTGCGCGCGGCCCCGCGGCCCGCCGCGCCCCCGCGCAACGCCCCGCCGCCGTCCTCGGCCACGGCCAATGTCGTGGGCAGCCAGGGCGTCCCGGCGGGCTCCGCGTCGCGGGCGAGCCTCGTCGCCAGCGGCGCCCAGTTGTTCCTGCAACTGCCCTGTCAGAGCTGTCATGCCATCGCCGGCACGCCAGCGCACGCCGACGTCGGTCCCAACCTGACCCACATCGCCGGCCGCTCCACGCTCGCGGCGGGGCGTCTGGACAACACCACGGCCAACCTGGAGACCTGGCTGCGGGACCCGCAAGCCGTCAAAGAGGGGAACCACATGCCCAACCTGCTGCTGACCCCCAGCCAGATCACGGCCCTGACCGCCTACCTGGACAGCCTGACATGAGCGCGATACATCCGCCCGACGGCGCCACGCCGCTGGTTCCCGAGGTCGAGGTGACGCTGCCACGTCCGGGGGACAACGAAGGGCTGATCTCCTGGATCGGGTCCGTCGACCACAAGCAGATCGGCATCCTCTATATCCTGACGTCGTTCGTCTTCTTCCTGGTCGGCGGCCTGGAGGCCCTGCTGATCCGCTGGCAGCTTGCCGCGCCCAACCGCGCGGCCATTGGCCCCACGGCCTACAACCAGATCTTCACCATGCACGGCACCACGATGGTCTTCCTGGCCATCATGCCCCTGCTGTTCGGCTTCGGCGTCTTCTTCGTGCCGCTGCAGATCGGCGCCAAGGACATGGCCTTCCCGCGGCTCAACGCGCTGGGCTATTGGGTCTTCGCGCTGGGCGGCGTGATGATGTACTACAGTTTCGTCTCGGGCAACGGGCCGGACATGGGCTGGTACGCCTACGCGCCGCTAAGCGAGTGGCCCTACTCGGCCAACGTGGGCGTCGACTACTGGGCCATGGGCCTGCTGGTCACCGGCATCGGCAGCGTGGCCACGGCCATTAACCTCATCGTGACCGTGCTCACCCTGCGCGCGCCGGGACTAACCCTGCGCCGGCTGCCGCTCTTCACCTGGATGACCCTGTTCCAAGCCGTGCTGGTGCTGACGGCGCTGCCGGCGCTCAACGCCTCGCTGGTGATGCTGATGACCGACCGCCTGTTCGGCGCCCACTTCTTCGACCCGTTGCACGGGGGCCAGCCGGTGTTCTGGCAGCACGCCTTCTGGTCGTTCGGCCACCCCGAGGTCTACATCCTGATCCTGCCCGCCTGGGGCATGATCTCCGAGGTGATCCCCGTCTTCTCGCGCAAGCCCATCTTCGGCTACGGCTTCGTGGCCGGGGCCACCGTGGGCATCACCGGGCTGAGCCTGCTGGTGTGGGGACACCACATGTTCACCTCCGGCATGGGCAGCACCCTCAACTCGGCCTTCGGACTGGCCAGCCTGCTGATCGCGGTGCCCACCGGCATCAAGGTCTTCAACTGGACGGCCACCACCTGGGGCGGGTCGATCCGCTTCACTACCTCCATGCTCTTCGCCCTGGCCTTCATCCCCCAGTTCACCCTCGGCGGCCTCTCCGGAGTCAGCTTCGCCGCCTTCCCGGTGGATTGGCAGGTCAAGGACAGCTACTATCTGGTGGCGCACATCCACTACGTGCTCTTCGGCGGCACGGCCTTCGGGCTGCTGGCGGGCCTGTACTACTGGTTCCCCAAGATGACGGGCCGCATGCTGTCCGAACGGCTGGGCAAGGTCAATTTCTGGCTGACCTTCATCGGCTTTAATCTGACCTTCTTCATCCAGCACTTCCTGGGACTGGTCGGCATGCCGCGTCGCGTCTACACCTATCCCGACTACGCGGGCTGGGGTGTCATGAACCTGATCTCGTCCGTCGGGTCTGCCGTCCTGGCGCTGGGCGTCCTGGTTTTGGTAGTCAACATCGTGGTCAGCGTGCGCCATGGCGAGGCGGCGGGCGACAACCCCTGGGACGCCTACACCCTGGAATGGGCCACCGCCTCGCCGCCGCCGCACTACAACTTCGCGCAGGTGCCGCCGGTCCACGGCCGCCGTCCGCTGTGGGACCTCACGCACCGCCAGGATGCCGAGACGCGCCAGAGTCAGGAAGCGAAGGGACAACAGCGGGGAGGGGAGCGGCCTGAGCAGGAAGGGGAGCAACGTCATGCAAGCCCTGTCTAAGCCGCGCGCCACCTCGCTGCCCCGCCTGGGCGTCCTGCTGCTGATCGGCTCGGAGTCGGTCTTCTTCCTGCTACTGATCCTGGGCTTCGTGTTCTACCGCAACTCCCCGGCCAACGCGGGAGGACCCACGCCGTTCAACACGCTGGACGTGAGCACGACCGGCGTCTACAGCGTGTTCCTGTACCTGAGCAGCCTGACGATCTGGCTGGCCGGTCGCGGGCTGAAGCGCGGCAGCCGCAGACTATGGCAGGGCTGGCTGCTGGTCACGATCATTTTCGGGGCCACCTTCCTGTATGGGCAGGTGACGGAGTATGCGAAGCTGATCACGCAGGACAATACCCTGCTCAACAGCGACGTCTACGCCAGCACGTTCTTCACGCTGACCGGCTTCCATGGCCTGCACGTCGTGGTGGGGCTGATCCTGCTGCTGCTGATGCTTGGCCTGGCCATGCGCGGCGCGTTCGACAACGGCAAGCGCGTCGAGGCCTTCGAGACCGTCTCCTACTACTGGCACTTCGTCGACGCGGTGTGGGTCGTGATCTTCCCTACCGTGTACCTGTGGACTTTGGTGGGGCACTAGACGAGTTGTCAGTTGTCAGTTGCCAGTTGCCAGTAGGTACGAGTGGACAGTAGGCGGTAGGTGCGAGTGAGCAGTGAGCAGTGAGCAGTGGGCAGTGGGCAGTGGGCAGTGGGCAGTGGGCAGTGGGTAGTGGGCAGTGGGTAGTGGGCAGTGGGCAGTGGGCAGTGGGCAGTGGGTAGTAAGCCGCGACCAACCGAGAGCATCCGGCAACTGGCAACTGGCAACCGGCAACTGGCAACTGGCAACCGGCAACTGGCAACTGGCAACTGGCAACTGGCAACCGGCAACTGGCAACTGGCAACTGGCAACCGGCAACTGGCAACCGGCAACTGGCAACCGGCAACTGGCAACTGGGAGAGAATGATGACGACGTGGCGGCTGCTGACGACGACGTGGTTCCTGGAGCCATCGATCTTGTGCGGCTGCGCGGCGCTGCTCGTCGCGTACGCCTACCTGGCGCGGTCGCGCACCGCCGGACAGTCGGTCCTCTACGCGGGCGGCGTGCTGGCGCTGCTGCTCTCGCTTATCTCGCCCATCGACACGCTGGGCGATGGCTACCTATTCAGCGCGCACATGCTCCAGCACCTGTTGCTGGTGCTGATCGCGCCGCCCCTGCTGCTGCTTGGCATCCCGCCCACGACGTGGACCGCCCTCCTGGCGTGGTCCCCGGCGCGGCGGGCCGAGGCGGCGCTGGGCCGGCCGCTCGTGGCATGGGCGTTGGGGATGGGCGCGCTCTGGGTGTGGCACGCGCCGGCGCTGTACGACGCGGCCGTGCGCGAGCAAGGTGTTCACATCCTGCAGCATCTGAGCTTCCTGGTCACCGCGACCGTCTTCTGGTGGCCTATCCTAGCGCCAAGCGCCGGTCAGAAAGAAGGCGCGGACCGACGCGAGGGAGAGGATCGGCGGCGCCTGTCGCCGCTCGGCTCTATCGCCTATTTGATGGCGGCAGTCGTGGCCAGCAGCGTGCTCGGCATCATCATCACCTTCGCCCCAACGGGCCTCTATCCGATCTACCTGCATCCGCTTGACCGGCTGGGCGTGCTGCCGCTGTTGCGGCAGGGGTGGGGCCTGTCACCGGCGGCGGATCAGCAAATTGGTGGAGTGTTGATGTGGACGGTCAGCAGCCCCGTGTATCTGCTTGGCGTGGTGGCCGTGCTGGTGCGTTGGTACACGGCGTCGGAGGAGGAGCAACCCTCACCCCCGATCCCTCTCCCGCGGTCGGGAGAGGGGAGAACAACTCTTGCTAGCGAGTGGTAGGAGAAACGAGGCAGCCATGTGGCGCATCCTGGTCAGCCTGGTATCGGTCGTGGGCGGAGCCATCGCGGCGCGCATCTACTCGCGCCCGGCGCCGCCCGGAACGCATGGTTCGCCGCGGCGCGCGGACGCCAAGCGCGTGGCGCCCGCCGATCCGCCGCATCCGCTGGTCCCCGGCCAGCCGGGGTACCACCGCGTCCCCGACCTGGACGAGCCGCTACGGCCGGGCTGGAGTCGGCCGCGGCCTGATAAGATCCCGCGGCCGACCTACTGGCCGGCGATCGTGGGGCTGGGCATCACCCTGACGTTCTGGGGCATGATCAGCACTATTTTTCTAGGGGCAACGGGGGTCGTCTTCCTTATTATCGGTATAACCGGCTGGGTGTGGGAGTTGATGTATGAATCTGAATCCTGAGGAACGAAACGAGCAGTACGAGCGCCAGGCCTCGCCGCCGTCCCGGCGGACCTTCCTGACGCTGCTGAGCCTCGCCATCGGCGCTTTTTGCGCCGCCCTCGTGGGTATACCGGTGCTTGGTTCGCTGATTGGGCCGTTACTGTTGGGCGCCCCCAAAGCGGAGTGGCGCGCGGTTGGCAAGGCTGACGGCTTCAAGGTGGGCGAGACGGTCGAGGTCGTCTACATCAACCCTGGGTCGTTGCCCTGGGCAGGCGTGAGCGACCGCACCGGGGCCTGGCTGCGGCGTAACGACGCGGAGCACTTCACGGCTTTCTCTCTCAACTGCCAGCACCTGGGCTGCGCGGTTCGCTGGCAGGCCGGCGCGGACCTCTTCATGTGCCCCTGCCACGGCGGCATCTACTACGCTGATGGGACGGTCGCAGCGGGCCCACCGCCACGACCGCTGCAGCAATACCCGGTGCGCGTGCGCAACGGCGAGGTCGAGATTCATACCTCGCCGCTCCCGCTGCCCGGATTCGAGTAGGACCCCTCACCCCCCGCCCATGCGGATTGGTCTCTCGGCTCTGCGGAGCCGACAGCCCAACCGGCTCTCCCGGCCGCAGGAGAGGGGAACACCGGACCCCTCTCCCCCAGCCCCTCTCCCTGTCGCGGGAGAGGGGAGGTCAGAATAAAAGCGACGAGAAGGTAACGTATGGGATTCTTGAAGCGCGCCTGGTCCACCTTCGACGACCGGGTCGGTGTCTCCTCGGTCTTCCTGCCCATCCTGAAGCACCCCATCCCCAAAGGAACCGGCTGGGCCTACGTCTTCGGCAGCGCGGTGCTATTCGCGTTCATCACCGCCGTGGTCAGCGGCATCCCGCTGGCCGCGATGTACGATACGGCCACGGGGCACGCCTACGACAGTTTGCAGTGGATTACCCACCAGGCCATCCTGGGCTTCCAGATCCGCGGCATCCACTTCTGGGCCTCCACGGCCATGTTGCTGCTGGTGGGCGCCCACGCCATCCAGGTCTTCCTGTATGGCGCCTACAAGTTCCCGCGCGAGGTCAACTGGATGGCCGGCGTCATCCTGCTATTCGCCACGGCGGGCATCGTCTTCACAGGCCAGGTGCTGCGCTGGGACCAGTACGGCGTCTGGACCGTGGCCATCCTGGACTACCAGATCGACCGCGTGCCGATCATCGGGCACGTGCTGGCCTACATCTTCCTGGGCGGCTACACCTTCAACGGCGCCACGCTGAGCCGCTTCTTCGCCCTGCACGTGTTCGTCTTGCCCGGCGTCCTCTTCGCCATCATCGGCCTGCACCTCTACCTGGTGATCCACAACGGCATCTCCGAGCCGCCCAAGGCGGGCCGGCCGGTCGACCCCAAGGTCTACCGCCGCTGGTACAAAGAGTTGCTGGAGCGCGATGGTGAGCCCTTCTTCCCCGACGCGGCCTGGCGCGACACGATCGCGGCGGGCGTGGTTATCAGCGCCATCGTGCTGCTAGCGGTCATCGTCGGGGCGCCAGAGCTGGTCGGCCCGCCCGACCCCTCCAA
>JAABUX010009063.1_pt1 | contig 11341 bp, 11 predicted proteins | sample 5561851 | NCBI WGS metagenome assembly JAABUX01 (sample SAMN10711883, study PRJNA513361) | rock metagenome | isolation source: Antarctica rocks | place: Antarctica: Victoria Land, Richard Nunatak red sandstone | collected 2016-01-03 | reverse complement strand
CGCGCCATGCTCCTTCGCCGAGCCGTACATCATCATCGCAGTGCCGCCCCAGTTGCCGTACACCCAACCCGGACGGATCACGATCGAGTGGACGCCATCGGCCGAGGCGGCGAGGATTTCACCTTCGAGAGCCTGGCGGAAGCGCACCAGGTCGATAGGATAAAGCGGGCTGTCTTCGGTCGCGGGCGTGTCGCCGGTCGCTCCGTAGACCAGGCACCCGCTCGTATAGACGAAACGCTTGGCCGTACCGCGCAGTGCGTCGATGATCGCACGCGTCGCCGCTTCGTCATAAGCCGCCGTGTTCTGATCGTTGGGCGAGGCGGCGTGAACGACCGCATCGACCCCGCGGGCGGCTTCGGCGATGCTGGCCGCGTCGGCGAGGTCGCCGTGGACCGCCGTATATCCCTGGTCGGCGAGCTTGGCCGCGCTCGCGTCCGAACGCGCAAGACCCACGACCTCGTGCCCCGCTGACGCCAACCGGCGTGCGACCGCGCCGCCGATCAAGCCGGTCGCACCCGTCACCAAAACCCGCATGTTCAGTACCTCTTTGCTTCGATGCAGCTGCAAAGAGCAGAGCGGCCAAGGGAGGGGAAATTGCGAGAAGTGATGTGGCGGTATCGCTGCCGCCGATGGTGTCAGGCCAGGGCCGAAATTTCAGTGATGCGGTCGCGCAGCCAGATCGTGGCGGGGTGGTCGTCCACCCGGCGATGCCACATCATTGCCAGCGGCCAGCCGGGCAGCGCGATCGGCGGCTCATGCACGGCAATGCCAAGGCTGGCCGCGGCGAACCGCCGAGCGACACGCGAGGCAAGCGTCGCAACAAGGTCGGTGTCCGCGACCACGAACGGCGCGACCAGGAACTGCGGCAGGCTCAGGACGATGCGGCGTTCGAGACCGAGCGCGGCCAGCTTGTGGTCAACAAGCCCTATGCGGTCGCCTTCGGGCGATACCAGGAGGTGCGGGGCGGCTGCGAAAGCCTCCAGACCTGCGCCCTCCGCGAAGGCCGGATGGCCACGCCGCGCAATGCACGCAAAGCCTTCATGGAGCAGCGGGTGGACCAGGATGCGAGCCGACGCTTCGACGGAGAAGCCGATCGCAAGATTCGCCTCGCCGTTGTCTAGCAGATCGAGAGCTTCGGCCCGGCCAAAAATACCGCGCACCCGCACATCGAGGCGGGGGGCCTCGACAGCGAGCCGCGCCAGCAGCGGCGGTAACAGGACGAAGGCGGCATAGTCGGTCATCGCGACCGTGACTGTGTGATCGGCCGCCGCGGGATCGAACGTATCCGCCTGCAATACTTCCCGCACGAGGCGAAGCGCCGCCGACACGGGGCCGGCAAGGTCAGCGGCGCGGGGCGTCGGCTGCATGCCGGTAGGCGACCGGACAAACAGTTCGTCCTTGAACAACTCACGCAGCCGAGTGAGCGCGCCGCTCATTGCCGATTGGCTCAGGCCAATGCGCTGCCCCGCATGAGTGACGTGGCGCTCAGCATAGAGAGCGTCGAACGCCTTCAATAGGTTCAGGTCAAAGCCGGCTATATCCATCGGACGTTGATAGGGCACTTGGGTCAGCCACGAAACCAACCGACGTGGTCCGATAGACGGTCCCTTTCGGGAAGGCAGCATCGGCCGCTTTCGACTCAACTCGGCCGTTCGAAGTGTTGGAGTTTAACCCAAAAGCGGTCGCGCACCGCGAGTTACTTTAAACGCATGCCTGCCGCCGCGATCGTCAGAACCGCTCGCCCACCAGATTGATGCTTTCGGCCCATAAGGCTTCGGCCCGTTCGGGATTGAGCGCGTAACTTCGGACACCGTAGCCAATCGCAGGGTCGTCGTTCACCTCGGCAACATGACAGTCGTCGCTGTAACGGCCGCCGCCCTCGTCCCCAGGCGCAATGAAACCGGCCAGACCGACGTCGCCGCACCCTGCGCTACCGTCTTCCAAGTGAACGCCGCCGCCGCTGACGGTTGCGCCGCGATCAGTTTGCGGGTGGTCTCCGTCAGGACGGCACCTGGATGCACCGCCGTTGCCCGGACCCGTCTGCCCTTGTGGCGCCTGTCGAACGCGACCGCAAAAAGGATGGTAGCCGTCTTGGACCGGCGATAGGCCACAAGGGGATCGTATAGTGTCCGCTCAAAGTTCGGGTCGTCCAGATCGATGTCTGCGCCGCGATGACCGGCCGATGATACTATCACGACACGGCAATCCGCACGAAGCAATCCTGCCAAGCGGTTCACTAGCAGGAAGTGGCCGAGATAGTTGGTTACGAACTGCTTCTAAAATCCATCGACGGATAACTCAAACGGTACTGCCAATGAGGTGTCAGAGCGGGAACTGGAGCGTGGCTTGCTCGAACATCTCCGCTCGTTGATCCTCGAACTCGGCAAGGGCTTCGCCTGCGCTGCTTCGTCGCCATCGATTTGAAGGTCGACGACTTTAAGCCGGAATACGCCGGCAAGATGAATTTTTACCTCGCGGTCGTCGGCAACCTCCTGCGGCATTCGACCGACGCGCCGACGATCGGCATGATACTCTGCAGGGCAAGACCGCGGTGATCGTGGAATATGCCCTCCGCGACGCGGCGAAGCCCATGGGCGTGGCGGACTACCGGCTGTCCTTTACGCTGCCGACGCGCCTGCAGGGGGATCTACCGACGCCGGCCGATCGCGCGCGAGTTCCCGCTCATGTCCATGGTCAAAATGCGGGTCGAGATCGAGCAGCAACGTCGCACGATCGCGGCCTCGCGTGGGATGTCGGGGCGTCCGGCGGGGATCGCCCCGATGCTGCACGAGCTGCAGCGACTCGGCGTCTTGCCCGAGAGCGGGCAGGCGTTCCACGAGACGCTGCGCGTGCTGAACCAAGCGGCGCATGGCATCGACGTCGGGGCGGACGCGGCGACCGCGGCCGTGATGGCCGGCTCGCGGTTCCTCGACGATCTACGCGGCCTGGAGGAACCGTGATGTCGCGCCGCACCGTCGATCTCGATGTCGTACGCCGGCTCGCGTCGATCTTCCGATCAGACCAGCCGGCAAGGCCGCTGCTCCTGCTCGGTGCTGGCGCGTCGATTTCGTCCGGCATCCCGATGGTCGCAAAGTGCGGCTGGAGGCGTTCGCAGCGGCCGACCTGAAAATCTACAAGGACAAAGGAGACTCCCATGCGCGGCCTTCTGTTGGCATCCAGCCTGCTGCTCACACCGACGATCGCATCCTCTGCGCCAACCTGCACAATCCCGCAGAGCGCCGCGGCCACAACGCCGCCCGCCTCCGATCCGCCCACACGGCGCGACGCGACTGCTCCTACCCCCGAAGGCCCGGCGGCGATCGGTCCCGACCGGGTAGGGCGCGTGCCAGCCTTGCGGCGCATCGCGTCCAACGGCGCCCAGCTGTTCGACCTCGGAGTGCAGCACGGGTTGCAGACCGTCTTCGCCAGGAATGGGAGCACCTTCCAGGTCTTCTATCTTGCCCCTGATGGGCAGGCGGCCGTGGGTGGCGTGATGTGGGACGCCGCCGGCCGCAATGTCACTCGCGCCCAGGTATCCCCGCTCGATGGCACGATTCCCACGGTGACGATCGGATCGTCCGCATCTCCGGCCCCCCCGTTACCAGATCCGCATCCGGCCGCGAGCAAACCCACGGAAAGCGCCCTGAAGATCGCCGAGGGCACCATCTTTGGCACGGCCGGCCCCGCAGTCGCACCCCGCCTCTACCTGTTCATCGACCCCCTATGCAGCTTCTCCGTCAGGGCGATGGATCGGCTGCGCCCCTATGTCGCCGCCGGTAAGCTGCAACTCGCCGTGATCCCCCTGTCCGTGCTCGATTACGAGGATCAGGGACGAAGCACGATAGCAGCCAAGGGCCTGCTGAGCCTGCCCCCTGACCAGATCGTCACGGCGTGGCGCAACCAGCAGACCACGCCGCTGCCCCCGGTGGCGCCGGAGGCAACCGCGCGCCTCGGGCAGAACATGGTTGCGGCGCAAGCCCTCAAATTGCGCGGCACGCCCACCCTCGTGTGGCGCAAGGCGGACGGCACCGAAGGCCAATCGGCCGGGCTCCCCGAAAACATTGACGCCCTCATCGCGTCGATGGGCAGCTGACCGTGACGAGGCATGGACCTGCCCCCTCTGGCGAGCGGCGCGGCCTGTGGGGCACCCTTGCGACGCTGTTGCGCGGCCCGGTGGACGCCTTCAATCCGCATCAGGTCGCCGAAGGGGCACAGACGATCGGGCGGTTGGCCGGGGTCATCCGCTCCGGGCCGCAACCAGACCCGCGCATTCGCGTGGAAGCGGACCACGCCCTGGACGTGCCGGCGATCGCCTTCCTGGCCGGTGTCTCGGAAACCGAGATCGGGCGGCAGCTGGCGAATCGGCGCCGGCAATCGGCAATAGCGACATACTGCTACCTCATCGGCGGCGCGGGGTTCTTTGTCGCGTGGGTCTATGAGGCGATGCTGCAGCCCGGATACGCCAGCCTCGCTTGCGTGCTCGGCCTGGTCGGCTTCTGCACGGTGTTCTGCCTGGCGGCGTTTTACAACGCCCTGGTCAACTGGCAGGTACGGACGCAGCGGCTGGGAACGGCTCGTGAGTTCCTGGCGACCGAAGACAGCTGGTGGCCGTCGTGAGTGGGGAGCGTCCTGCCGACCGATCGGGGAGTGAGTTCCTCAAACATCTAGCCAATTTCCGGAGAGGGCGGGCCTCCAAAGGGGCTCCGGCGTGCGGCTCGCTTCCGATGTGCCTCTGGGTGGCAGGTCGCCATGGAGCAGGCGAGGGGCCGATACAGAGCGCGACGGCCGATTGCGGGGAGTTCCACCTTCTGGTGGGTGAGATGGGAGCGCACTGTCTCGCGCGGACGCTGGCGTGCATGCCGAAAGTGAGCTGGTGCCTCTGGGGACCGGAGGACGAGGACGGGTCAGTTACGGGCGGGCCTGCACCGTCGTTCGAGGATGCGAAGCTGCGCGCCGAACTGGCGCTGCGGGCGCGCCTCGGGGCGGGGATGGACAGCTAGGCCAGGCTCGGCCACCCATTCTTCGCAAGCCCGACTTGGAATAGCTAGAACGTACCTGGCGGTCCGCTGAACACCGAGCGGGCCTCCCCACTCGCCCAGCCCGACCCTTCGTAAGCCGGCCGGTCCCACTGCGAGGAGGGCTCGGCCGGCTTCTGGATCGTGCCGTCGCGATCGACGACTGGCGGCCGCCAGGTCGCGTTCGCCTCGCCATACTTGGCATAGGGATTGTAGGCGGGATGCCGAATGGGGGACGGAGGCGGGGCGTCGTAGTCCTTCGCCGATTTCAGGTTGCCGCTAGAGCATCCGGCCAGAGCGAGCAGCGTCGCCGCGATGGCAGCGAGTAGGGAGGGCTGCATGGTCTCTCTCCAGGGTTGCCTGAGAGACACCATGCAGGCGACTGTTGCGAACGCGATCAGCGCTTCTTCATCTCATCCAGCTCGTCATAGAGGCCACGGCCCCAGGCCCGTAGCTCGTCAGCATACTTCTGGATGCGTGAATTCTCTGACTGGAGATAAGCGATGTGATTACGGAGTGCCTGGTTCTCTGCCCACAAGGCATTCATATCGACCTGAACTGGCGCTGTCCATCGGCCATGCACGATCGTCATGGCGACATCGTTGGCCAATTCCGTGGCGGAGCCCGCGGCTAGATAGCCAAGAGCAAAGCTGCTTGCGGGATGGTCAACCACTTAGCCCTCCTCTGAAGCTGGTTGTGTAACGTCCGACTGGGCCGACAAAGTAGTATCTGCACCAGCGGCATTACCACGAGCTGTCTTCGCCTCGCCACCCCCATGCCCGAGCAGCCGCTGGCCACCCGCTTCCGACGCGCGGCCAGCCGACGAGATGACGTTGCGGGCGCCGCCCTCGATCCCCCGCATCGTGGCACCCATTCCTACGAGCCCAACGTCCTTGCCGAACTGGTCCATGTCCACCCGGTTAGCGGGCTGCACCCCGATCAGCTTGACGACCTGGTGCGGCACCACGCTGATGAGCCGGAAGGAGACGAGCGCCAGGGTGAGGTGCATCAGCACAACATGCAAACCAGCACGATGACGCCCAGCATGTTGGTCACGAACCAGCCATTCGACAGCGCGAAACCCGCGGCAATGCCGAAGCCTTGCAGCATGAGCCAGGACATGGAGCTGAATACAAAGTAGCCTAGGAACAGGCCGAAGAGCATGAGGACCGGCCGGAACAGGACGTTGAAGAGCAGGGAGTATCCCTCGACTCCCCGCCCGTGCAGCCCCTCCCCCTGGAAAGTCAGGTGGGCGAACATCCACAGCGGGACCGCGACGATGGCCTCGCAGACGAGGATGAGCCATCCGGCAACGCCGGCGATCCACATCGCGAACGGGATCATCGGCAGCACGTAGGCGATGAGCAGGCCGGGCACGAGCATGCACATCAAGCCGTAGAAGATGGGCGTCCCGAGGAAGCTCATGACCAGGTGGCCGGAGACCGCGGCCGCAGCCCCGGTAAAGTTCAGGGTCAGCACGTTCCAGGCAACCGTCCCGGCCGTGGCCGTGGTGGAAGCGAGGACGGCAGCAAGACCTAAGGCGGCGAGAGCGGTCAAGGTAAGCGTCTGGCCGAGGTTGATGAGGGCGGCAAACGGATCGGTCCAGCCGATTCCGGTGATCGGCGACATGGCCGAGGTGATGGCGTTCAACACGCGCTCGTTTAGATGAAGGCTCCGCACAACCTGCTCGATCGTGCTGGACCCGTCCTCCCCGGGTGTCGCCCCGCTGAACAGCTCGGAGTTGCCGCCTGGCGCATCCATGCCGTCGGCGGTCTGGACGTAGTTGTTCAGCTTGGTCTGGAACGTCAGCACGGACTGGATCAACGGGGCGAGGTCGCTCGCGAGGCTCGGCCCGAGGCCCTGGTAGCTGGGCGGACCCACGGTTGGGACTGCCGAGAGCAACGAGAGGGTCTGCCCGTTCAGGCGGGCGATCTCAACGTAGTAGGCGCCGGCGGAGGTCCACCCGAGGTCCGAGAGCTTCTGCTGGGTGGCGGTGATGCCGAGAGCGCCCCCGCGTGCATCGTCGGAGGAGGACAGGCCGCTCCGCAGGGACTGCATGATTGCGCTCGCGGCCGCGGTCAGCTGTCCGGTGTAGGCGGCCGTGGCTGTCGTCATCGTGCCCATGAGCGGGTTGAGCGAGTTGGCCTGCCGGCTGGTCCAGAACTGCTGTGCGACCGCCTCCGCATCGGGCCGGATGTCGTTCTGCACGATGTCCGTCAGCGTGGCCTGCTGCTGGGCGGCCATATCCACCGAAACCCCGGCATAGTTGGTGGCATTCGGGTTGGGCTGGCGGAGGGTGACGGACCCGCAGACCGGAGAACCGATGTCGTCCCCGGTGCTCATGCCGTAGATCCAGCTCACGTAGGCACCGCTGATGGCGCCGGTGCCCGCGGTGCTGCTCCTGACCGGCTGCGGCGCGGGAACCATGTCCGGGTTGCCGGACGCCGCGTTGACGAGGGCGCGGCAGAGCTCGTTCTGCATCAAGCCTGCGACGATTGCCTTGGTGCCCGGTATCATCGGCTGCACGATCGGCACGGCATCGGGTCCAACCGCCTTAATAGCGCTGGCATAGACCGCCCGCCCCATGCCGATGCCCCACATTGCCACCTGCATGACGGCCGCCTGACCGGAACTGAAGCCGGAGGGCAGGGGGAACATCATCGCCAGGGCGAGCACCAAACGGACGGGCGCCCAGGAGCTGGTGGTGCTGCTGAGCACCCGCCCCGTTTCCGCGGCCCGATGGATCTGCAGGATGGTGGAGTACGCCACGAAAACGACGGCGATCGCCATGATGTAGCCGGTGAGTTGGCCGACCATCTTGCCGATCACCGTGCTCTCGGCTCCGATGCCCGGAAGGCCGGGATCACTTGTCGTGGGGAACAGCGACCGCAAAACCTGGGCTGCCCAATCGTTGCCGGGCGACAGGGCCGACCATGTGGTCTGGTAGGCGTTGCCGGTCTGCGCATGCGCGACACCGGCAATGCAGAGGAGCGTCAGGACAAGGGGGAGAGCCCAGGAACGGCGCATTGCATCCTCGCAGGGTTGATCTGCGTGCGAGGATGCAGGCGGGCATTGCGAACGTCGGCAGAGGGAATCAGTGGCTCGGGGTTACGGGGACATACCGGGAGAGGAGGAGGGCTTCGGCCCGGCTTCGGCTTCTTTGCCGATCATCTGCCGCACGCGATCCACAGCCTTGGACAGCATTTCGCTGACCTTCTCCGCCATCTCGGCCATGATGTTCTGCCCCGGCCCGCATCCCGGCACCTTCTCCGCCGCCTCGCCGATCGCCGCGTCGGCCCGCTGGAACCGGGCGTCCAGCTGGGTCGCATCCAGCTTGCGGGCCTGGAAGTCGGCGGCCAGGGTCAGCCGGTCCTGGCCGTATTGCCCGGCCGCCTTCTCGATGGCGTTGAACGAAGCGGCAAAGGCCCGATCCTGCTGGAGTGCGTTGTTGAACTCCGACCGAAGACTGGCATACCGCCCGCCGGGCTGCATCTCCGACATCACGGCCTTCATGCCGCCAGGCTCGGTGCTGGCCGCCGCTTCGATCTTGCCCAGCACACCGGCGCCGGGGCCGGTCATGAAGGTTTCCATCGACTGCATCAGCGCCTGCCCCGACTTCTCGGCTGCCCGGATGTGCTGGTCGGTGCGGCCGTTCGCCAAGCTTTCCTCGAACGACGCCACACGGAGCTTCATGGCGATCGGAGGGGGTTGCCAGAGGCTGCGCCCTCCGGCGGGCGCGCGCGCGTTATCCATGATGCTGGACAAAAGACCCTTCGGTCTTCCGACCACCGATACAGGGGTCGTCCCCATTCCATTCGCCGCTGGAATCTGTGCTGGGGCCGGTTTTGGCTCACCCGGCCGGTTGGGATCATCCCCCGGAGATGCCGCCGCCCGGACTTTCTCTTCTGCACCGCCCTGCGTCGAACGGGCAGCAGTGTCGGATGCCGTAGCGCGCGGCGTCTCCGCCGCCTTTAGCTCACCGTCCGGTCGTGTGGCTTGCGCCTCCGCGAAGCCGGGCCGGCCTGCCCTGGCAACCGGGGCCGCCGTCGCTCCATTCGGCGCAGAGAACCGAGCCGCGAGTCTCACCCGGTTCTCCAGCACCTCCACCGTTTCTCTGACCTGAGGCGAGTCCTGCTGGCCACCCAACGCGGCGATTGAGGCCGCCGCGCGGCGGACGTCGCGGATGACGCCGCGATCTGCGACGTCCGGGGTGCTCCTGACCAGGGCCTCCATCTGCCGATTTTCCAGGCCCGGACTGCTCGCGGCCAACTTCGTCAACTCGGCCCGCAGTTCGGTTGGAACGGAGACCGCCGTTGTACCCGCCATCTTCTCCAGATCCTGCAGCATGTAGGCGACCTGCGTGCGGAACAGCGGCTGCTTGGTGCGGCCCGGCTCCGAGGACTGCGCCACTAGACGATCAAGGCCGGCGGCCATGCCCGGATCTCTGGCGGCGACGGCCGCGGAGACCTTTTCGAACCTGTCGAGCAGGTCGAGCATCGGGTCGCGCTCCTTCTTCGGTTGCCCTTCCTCTTTAAGCTGGGCAGCAACCGATGTTGGCCGCTCGCCTTCTGAGGTTGGGGCCGCGACGCGAGCAGATGCCCTGTCGGGCGCGGTGATAGTGTCGGACATTGGGTTCTCCCCGGTGGGTGTTACTGTGAGGCCAGCTGCGGACTTGGCATGGAGCCGACCGGCACTAGCCCGCGCTGTGCCGCCGACGCCAGCAGGGCGGCGTTCATCGCGGCGTTCTCCTGGGCGACCTTGATGGGCGACCTTGAAGTTGGCGAGGGCGATGTAGTTGCTCATCGCCAGCTCGGTCGCGATCTCGATCTGCACGGACTTCGGCGTCATGGCTTGCAGCGCGGCCGCCCATTCGACGCCGCCGGCCCGCCGATAGACTTCGAGCTCGAGCGCGCCGTACCAGGACGACGTGCCCGTGGCGGTCAGGCCCATGTTCGTCTGTTGCTGCTTCTGTTCGGCGGTGAGCGTGACCGAGTTGGTTCGCGACGCGATGATGTCGTTCACCACGCCGCGCGAGAGCGACACCATGGCATTGTAGCCGCGCCGGCGCGCCTGGGCGTCCTGCCCGGCAACCGAGGTCAGGGCGTCACCACGAGACGCCGCCGGCGGGATCGGCTGGATCAGGTTGGTAGCGTAATCGTTGGCCGCGTCCACCCCCGACTGCCCGTCGTAGTTCGGCACGCCGATCAAGCTGGCCGAACGTTGATCGAGGTTCTCGCGGACCGGATCGACCGTGCAGAGCCCGGCGGCGGATTCGGTCTGCGAGCAGTAGCGGGACAGGTGCAGCTGGGTGATGGCCGCCGCGGCCTGGCCCTGCCCGGCATAGGCGGGGGTGCCCGGGCCAGCTTCGCCCCGTGGATCGGTCACGCTGCCGAGCGCCTGGCGTACCCGCCATGCCTGGCCGGCGCCGACGGTGATCGCCTGACCCATGTTGAGGGCAGCGCAGGCTTCCGGCGACATGGTATGTTCGTCCCGCAGCTCCGCGTTGCGGAGATCCTTCTGGAACGTGGTCATGACCGTGTTGCTGGCGTCAGCGATCTGCTCCTGCGCGCCGACGGCAGCTTTGGTGTAGTTGGCTTGCTGGGTGAACCCGCTGGTCAGCGTGTTCTCGAGCAGGTTGCCGACGTCGGTAACCTTACTCACAAGCGAATCCTGCATTTTGCTGATCACGCTGGTGATGGCGGCCTGCATCGTTGCCATATTAAGGTAAGATTGTGGGTCGCTGACGATATCGCCTACGCCGAAGACGGCCTTGGCGTCAGGGGCGTTGAACAGAATGCCGCCAACGATCATGCCGACCGCGGCGGACCCAAGAAGTTTCGCGCGCATGGGGCCAGTCCGCTTAATAATTGAGGGGATTCGGGAGTGAGTAGCCGGTTGGAGGCAGGCCGGCTCCATTCAGGTAAATGCCACTCGACCCGGCGCTAAGGCCTGTCCCGATGCTGCCGATGGCGGCCCCGCCGCCGCCGAAGCTGAGCCTCGGGCAGAACGAGCCGCCGCCAAGGCCGCCGAAGCCGACATTGAAGCCGGTGATCGTCAGCCCGCATTGCGCGCTGCCGATCGTACTCTGCCAGGCGCTCGTTGCGGCGGCGCAGATCTTGCCCTGCACGGAATCGAGCAGGGAGGTCGGATCGAGCAGATTGGTCAGCACGTTGAGACCGACGCCGTTGAAAAAGTTGTCCAGGCAAGAGAGGGAGGTGACGCTCTGTGGCGGCTTGATGGTCTGGTCGTCGGCGGCGATGCGTGCCGCAAGTCCAGAGGCCGCCGCTTGGGCGAGCACGGTGCATCCGGTGCCGTCGTCGGCACGG
>JAABUX010009062.1_pt1 | contig 11341 bp, 12 predicted proteins | sample 5561851 | NCBI WGS metagenome assembly JAABUX01 (sample SAMN10711883, study PRJNA513361) | rock metagenome | isolation source: Antarctica rocks | place: Antarctica: Victoria Land, Richard Nunatak red sandstone | collected 2016-01-03 | reverse complement strand
TGCGTCTCGGAGAGGATGATGGTGGTCGGTTTGGGGCCACGCATGGCGACTCCCGGTGCCGGAGCTTTGGATCGGTCGGATTGCATCTCGTCATTCTACCAACAGACTTGGGCCAAGCTGCACTAGGAGCAGCAGCGTGCTCAGCTGGAATCGTTTCATAGTGGCGGTCCGGATAGGACATGAATGCGTGCAATTGCATCGGCCAGAGCCTATCACGACGTTGGGGGGAAAAATCCAATTATCGGACGCAAGATCACCTAATAAGCCCTGACAGAACCGCCCGTTCTTGCCACAAGGTGCCGCAAAACAAGCGGTCTACGAAAGTCCGCCGGGGTTCTGTAAGGGCTCGTAAAGAATCGGCTCTTAAGGCCCGAATCGCCAGTGCCAAACCAGTTGGCCGATCGATCAACAATTTAGCATCATATCTAAGATACTCTGCGGCGCGTTAGGGCCGAGGAACACATCAAGGGCCCCTTCTGAATCGGCAGCTTCAGCTAAGCTGCGGGGAAATAGAACATCCTCATAGGCGTGAAGTGCAGCTTCCATGTCGTCGGGATGGGTGGCGATGGCTTTACCAAGTTCAGCACCGTCGAGCATTGCCAGGTTGGCCCCTTCACCCGTTGGGGTCATCAGGTGTGCCGCATCGCCGAGCAGAGTCACTCCGGCTATGCGAGACCATCGGTGGTCAACCGGAAGGGCATGGATCGAGCGAGGCACGGGGTCTGTATCACTGTCCGCGATGAGCGATACCAGTTCCGGTGCCCAGCCCGCGAACTCCCCGGCGACATGAGACAAGGCGGTCGCCCGATCGGCAAAGTCGATGCTGGCAAACCAACCCTTGGGCTTGACAAACTGTGCATAGGTGTGAAGCACGCCATTGGGTTCGCGGTGGGCGAGGATACCTTTCCCCGGTGCAAACGCATACAACGCTCCACCGCCGACCACTTCCGCACTTGCTTTGTGGCGAGCATCGGCGTCGTATAAGTATGTCTCAACCCAAATAATGCCCATAAACTTGACTTCCGCAGTGGAGAGCAGCGGTCGGACCCGGGACCAGGCACCATCCGCACCGACCAGAAGGTCGGTCGTCACCGTCGAGCCATCGGTAAAGAGTAGTTCGTGTCGCCCCCCGCCGATGGATGTGGTCGCCGTGAGCTTGTGTCCCCAGCGTACCGTATCGTCAGGGAGCGAATCGAGTAGGACACGACGCAAATCCCCGCGACGCACCTCGGGACGACCGCCCGTGCCGTCATCGGGGTAGGCGAGCAAGACCTTGGCGTCTTCGTCGAGCACCCGCATAGCTTGGCCGCCCGCGTGAACAATCCCGAGGAACTCATCGAACAGGCCAGCCGTTTTGAGAGCGAGCTGTCCGTTGTGCTCGTGGATGTCGACCATCCCCCCCTGCGTTCTAGCACTCTCCGAACTTTCCGCTTCATAGACCGTCGCCGGAATCCCATGAAGGTGAAGGACTCGTGCCAGGGTCAGCCCGCCGAGACCGGCACCAACAATTGCGATTGAACCATCCATGTTAACGACTCCGAGAATTGCGTTGTGGTTACTCAACTGATCTGGAACGGCGTTCCATAGCTTGCGTCAGGAGACTGGATCTGTCAAGATCTTTCATGGCCAGGATCGCCCGAAGCAATCAACCATCAGAAGCCTCACTCTCGCGAGATCGCATCGTCGAGGAGTCCATCGCAATCCTGGACGCTGCCGGAGAAAGCGGTCTGACTTTTCGTACGCTGGCGGAACGGCTGGCTACCGGGCCTGGTGCGATCTATTGGCACATTGACAACAAGAGCGAGCTGCTCACTGCCGCTTGCGATGCCATCATCGCTCAAGCAATTGATGTAGCCCTAGTTGGCTTAACCCCTCCGGCAACCATTCGAGCCCTCGCGTTAGGCGTGTTCGATGCCCTCAACGCACATCCGTGGGTGGGCACTGCACTCGATCGTGCCCCAGGTCAGTTGCCGATGGTCCGTATCCTCGAACGTATCGGGCAACAAGTCCGCGTTCTTGGCGTGCCAGACGAAGCGGAGTGGGCAACGGTGGCTGCGTTGCTGAATTACATCCTTGGAGTCGGCGGGCAGAACGCAGCGAACCATCGGATCGCTCGGGATCAAGGCGTCGGTAGGTCCGACTTTTTGGAGAACTTGGCGGCAAGCTGGCTTCATCTCGACCCAGAGAAATATCCTTTTGTGCACAGCAAAGCAGGACAGTTACACGCCCATGACGATCGTGCCGACTTCTGTGCGGGCATTGATCTCATCCTGGACGGCATCGAAAAACGTAGATATTTAAAGCAAACATAATCATTGGCGACGGTTAATTGGTCCTTTCGCTTTTGCTTGCCGTCGACCCGTTCGTAGGTCATAAAGGGCGTTATGATCTTCGTGTCGGATAAAGGGAATCATTTCCCCTTCTACGTTCTGTCATCCAAAGAGTTGTTGAGTTGTCAACAGTGTACAATACCCGGAATTTATGACGGATCGAGTGACGATCTTTCGGGCAAGAACGCATCGAATCGCCCTAGCGGACCACGCCGCCGTTGACCCGCAAAATCTGCCCGGTCAAGAAGCTTGAACCGGGGCCGACGAGGAAGCGGGCAGCTTGGGCGACGTCGTTCGGGGTGCCCCAACGGGCTAGGGGGGTTTCGCGGATGACCCGGTCTTGCCAGGGGGTTGAGGCGGTGTCGCCCCAGGCGGTCTTGATCCAGCCGGGGGCCAGGGCGTTGACGCGGACGTGGGGGGCCAGGCTCAAGCTCAGGCTCCGGGTGAAGGCCATGATGGCGCCCTTGGTGGCGGCGAAGAGTTCGCCCGAGTCGCCCTCCATCCCGGTCTCGGCCTGGTCCCAGCCGGTGGTGACGATCGAGCCGGAGCCTTGCTTGACCATCTTCCGGCCGACGAGGCGGCAGAGGCGGATCGTCGCCACGACGTCGACCGCCCAGAGCTGGTCGAGCTTCGCGTCGAACGGCTGCTTGCCCGAGGCGCCGGTCAAGGTGTCGGCCCCGGCGATCTGGAGCCAGGCGTCGAGGCCGCCCCAATGGTCCCAGGCGGCTTCGACCAGGGCGTCGCCGGCGGTTCGGTCGGCGAGGTCGGCCATCAAGACGGCGGATCGGACCCCTTCGAGCCGGACCAGTCGGGCCACGTCCTCGGCCTTGTCGCGCGAGGTATGGCCGTGGACGATCACGTCGGCGCCCCCCGAGGCCAGGGCCAGCGCGACCGCCCGACCGATCCCCGACGTCGAGCCGAGGACGGCCACCTTCATCCCCGAGAGTTCGCGAGCCGATGTGTCGGCCATGACCAACCATCCTGACGGATCAGGCCTCACGCCGCCACTCGACCTGGGCGCTCTGGCCGAAGCATTCCTCGACCTCGACGCGGAGGACGCGGGGGCAGTCGATGTTTCGCCCCTGGAAATCGAGCAGGAGCCGACCGGCGATGTAGTCGGCCAGGAGTTCGGCGGTGGTGTTGCTCAGGGGGAGGACGACGCACTCATCCTGCGGGAGGCTCCAGTGGCGGTCCTCGAATCGCACCAGCCAATTTGGGACGTCGGGTTCGACCCGGATCAGACGCGACCGGCCCGGCAAGAGCATCCGGTGGTCGAGTTCGCCGACCAAGGCTCGGGTCAAGGTGAGCAAGGCGATGAAGTCGAAGACATACCGGTCGTCTCCCAGCTCGTCCTCGACCTCGACGGCGACCTTGTAGTTGTGGCCGTGGAGCCGCTCGCACTGGCCCCCCGCCAGGGTGATGAAGTGGCCCGAGCTGAACACCAGGTCGTCCTTGGTGACCCGGACTTTGTAGGACCGAATACCGGCCACGGGGGTTGATCCTCCACTCGGAAATTGAATTCGTTAGCCACGGATGAACATGGAAGGGACACGGATGGGAAGAGGAGGATCAGGAAAGGGACTCGGCCCATCGGGTCGCGATCGGCAAGGGTATTATCCCGATTCGGAGGGCGACGAACAAGCCGGCCGCCGCGAGGTCCGCCGAAGCGCCCGGGTTTCGGGCGTGGCCGTCGAGCCGGAGCCAGGCGTCGAAGTGGGCCAGGGCGTCATCGCTCCCGGGGTGGTCGGGCCAGCCGGATCGGAGGACGGCGGCGGCTCGCCCAGACGCTTCCTCGGCGATGGCGATGCCCCGTTTCCGGGCGATCAAGGTGTCGGGGTGGTCGGCAAGGAAGTCGAGGAACGCCAGGATGATGGCGGCTTCAAGCGTCCGACCGGGCCGGGCCAACTCCCGGGCCAGGGTCGGCACGAAGCGGTCGAAGACGTCGGCGAAGCCCGAAGCGTACTGGCGGGCGATGAGGTCGCGGTCGCTCGCCAGGCTCATGGCTTCGAGCAAGGTCACGCTTGGCTCGTCGAGCACGTCTTGGCCCTGGTCCGACCGACCAAGCCCCCCCGGCCTGGCCAGCCGGATAGCCCGGTAGAGGTCGCGGGCATCGGCCAGGGTGGAGCTTGCCAGGACTCGGGCCAGGCCGTCGCGGAGCGGTTGCTCGGGGGGGACGGCGGCCAGGGGGGCCAGGAGGAGGATCATCCCCAGGTTCGTGTTGGTCGCGACAAATTGCCGGGTCGCCTCGACGGCCTGGAGGATCGTCGGCCCCAAGGCTTGCGTCGAGGCTCGGTCGAGCGGTCCGACGATCGCCCCCGCGCTCAGGGCGAAGTCGAGGTAGGTGGCGTCGTCGAAGTCTTGGAACCGGTGGACGTTGCCCGGCTTCCTGGCCGAGACTTCCAGCAAGCAGGCGACCTGCGCGATCATCCCGGCGGGAAGGTTGGTTGCGCTCATCTCGGGATGTCCCGGACGAAGGCCAGGATCGCGGCGGCCACGTCGACGCCGGTCGTGCTCGCCAAGGCCCTCCAGCCCGGGACGGCGTTGACTTCGAGGACGACCCAGGTTTGCCGGGCCGAGTCGAACAGGAGGTCTACCCCCGCCACGACCGCGCCGACGCTCCGGGCCGCGCCCACCGCCAGGTTTTCGAGGGTCGAATCCAAGACGATGGCCTCGGGCCGACCGCCGACGGAGACGTTGCTCCGCCAGTCGCCCGACGGGGCATGGCGGCGGATCGCTCCCAGGACCGCTCCGTTCAAGGTGAAGGCCCGGACGTCGTGGCCGGGGTTGGCCAGGTATTTCTGGACGTAGATCACGCTCCCAAGTTGCTCCAGGGTCGAGAACGCTCGGAACGCGAGTTCGGGGTCGGACACCCGGACCAGCCCTCGCCCCTCCGAGCCGAACAGCGGCTTGACCACCACGTCGCCGCCGAGTTGAGCAAAGGCTTCGAGCGCATCGCTCGCCGACTCGCCGACCCAGGTGGGCGGGACCGGCAGCCCGTCGCCTTCGATCCGGGCCAGGGCGAGGTATTTGTCGACCGCCGCCTCGACCGCCCTCGGCGGGTTGACCACCGGGACCCCGACCGCTTCGAGCCGGTGCAAGGCGTCCATCCGGAACACCACCTGCTCCAAGGTCCCCGGCGGCATCATCCGGACCAGGACCCCGTCAACCTTGGCCGGATCGTCCAGCGCGATCCCCGCCGCCTCGACCCGGCTCGATCCCATCGCCACCCGCCCGACCACCCGAGGGAACTCGACCGCCTCGAAGCCGACCCCGACCTTCGAGGCGGCCCGGGCCAGGTCCTCGACGTGCCAGCCGAACCCGGACATCAGGGCGATCAACCTTTTCTTCGGCTCATCCACCGAAAAACGACCGGGCGAGGATGTCGGGGAAGACCTGGCCCGCACCGAAGGTCGAGCCGGTCTCAACGTTCTGGAACGCGACCTCGGCGGGGCTGAAGAGGAGGGGGTCGACGGCGTAGAAGTCGTGGTTGTATCGGGCGAAGATCGAGGCGAACGGCTCGCCGTGGTCCTTCGAGCTGAGCGACGGGACCTTGGCGACGATCTCGACCAGGCTGGCGTCGTCGCCCGTCACGAAGAGGACGACCCGGGCGCCGTAGAGGATGGCGTCGTTGGTCCGGCCGATCGCGGCGAGGTCCTTCTGCGCCACCGGGGGAAGGGGGGCGACGCCATGCCCGGCGACGATCCGCTTGAGGTCGAAGCCGAGCGTGTGGAGCTTGTGCAAGGCGGTTTCCACCGATCGGGCGACCACCTGGACCCCGCCGCTCAGGCTGGCCGTGGGGGCGCCGAGCAAAGTCACCGACGACGGGCTGACGCCGCACGCCTCGGCGATCTTCGCCACCACCGAAGCCGGGGGCGGGGTCCGCCCTTCCAGGACGCCGACGACCGACCCGGGCTGCTCATCCACCAGGCCAAGCTCGCGCAAGAACGGCTCGCGGTCCGGCGCGGCGGCCCGCATCGGCCCCGAGCCCATCGCGAAGTATTTCCCCTCGCTCAAGGCCCAACCGGCATACTGGCTCCCCAAACAGGCCAGGACCGGGTGATCCGTAATAACCTGGACCATCGGGACCGGGCGACCCGCGACATCCCCCGGCACGATCGCCACCTCGGCCAGCCCCCCCAAGCAAATCCGGGCCAGGTCCAGCCCCGCCAGCAACCCCCCTCGGGCCTTGATCCCGCAGTCGACGAACCGGCCCCCGCCATCGATCGGCGAGGCTTGCACCTGACGCTCGAAAGCCAGCGTCAGAAGCCCTTCCACCAACCGGTTCGCCCGCAGGTTCAAGTCCATGAGGTCATTTCCCACTCCCACCCCAAAAAGATCGAATAAGCCACGGATGGAACACGGATCAGATGGGATAAATCGATCTTATCTTATCCGTGTTCCATCCGTGTTTCATCCGTGGCTAAGATGATTTCCCCACGTCCCAGATTTCGCCCTGGCCGCCGAGGCTTCGGTCGCCATTGTACCGCCGGATCGAGGCTTGGAAAGCGGCATCCGGCACCGGGAAGCCCCAATCCCGCAGTTGCCGGAGGTAGATCGTCAGGACGGGAGGGCGGAGCGTCCCGCTCGGTTCGAAGGTGGGACCAGGCTCGAACGGCCCAGATCCGAGGATCGCGATCGTCCCCCGCTTCATCCCCGCCCCCAGGCCGGGGGCAACGCTCCCCCCGACGAAGATCGACCCGGCGATCATCCCTCGACCCGCCCCCTCGCCGACGGAGCCGCCCACGGCGATCGTCCCCCGCCGGATCGCCGTGCCGACGCCCGAGCCTGCGCTCCCATCGACCAGGATCACCCCGCCTCGCATCCCGACCCGACTCCCCGGCCGCGCCGCGCCGAGGTTGGCCCCCGCGTTGCCTCGAACCCGAATCCACCCAGCGATCAAGTCCGCCCCCGCGTTCGACCCCACCGACCCGCTCACCTCGATCGAGCCGCCCGCCATCGCCTCGCCGAGCCGGTGGCCCACGTCCCCCCGGACCTCCAGCCGACCCGAAGTCATCCCCGCCCCCAGGCCGTGGACGGTTCGCAAATCGCCTTCAAGGAGGATCTGGCCGTCGCCCCCATCGCCTTCGAGGTCGAACAACTCGGCCAGTTCCGCCCGCCCATTGCCGACCGGGATCGAAACGCGAGCGGCCTCTTCGACCGACCCGCCCAGCCCGTCCGGCCGAATTACCTCGCCGCCCACCGGGGCCGAGGTCGCCCCTCGCCAACGCATCACCAGCGGCATGATCGAATCGCCCCATCGCCCGTCTTCGTTGTCCCGGCTCGATCCTAACCTCTTCCGGGCGCCTGGGGCGATGGTCCGGGTCGTCTCGGCGACCGACGTGCTTCGGCTCGCGGATTCGCCCCGGCCCGGTTATCGTGGGTCGACGGGACGCCGGTTCAGACCGTCCCCCTTGATCCTCGATCGGAGGAAAAGCCCGATGCCCGGACCCGAATTCGACCTCGAAGTCGCCCAAGAAATCGACGACCGGCTCCGCCTCGGCCCCAACGACGAAGGCCGGACGATTTCCGCCGCCGAGTTCGCCGACGCGGAGTACGACCCGCCCTACGTCTACGAACGAGTCGAGGGGAGGCTCACCGTCATGTCGCCCGAAGGCAAGGACCACGTCCGCACCAGCGCCCCCTGGATGACAAGGCTTGACGTCTACGGCTACTTCCACCCCGAGCTTGTGCAAGCGGTCGTCCCCAGCCCCTGGGTCCGGATCGACGCCGACACCGAGCGGATCGGCGACATCGGCGTCTACCTGAACGGCACCCTCGACGACCTCAACCTGCCCGATCAGGTGCCCGACCTGATCTTCGAGTTCGTCAGCCCGTCCAAAGAAGATCGCCGCCGCGACTATGTGGCCAAGCGGGCCGACTACCTGAAGGTCGGCATCCGAGAGTACGTCATCGTCGACCGCTTCGACCGCAAGGTGACGGTCCTGACCCTCGGGCCTGGGGGTTACTCCGAGCGGGTCATCGAGCACGACGGGACCTACGAATCTCCGCTCCTGCCAGGCTTCACCGTGAGGCTGGCCGAGGTCTGGCCGCGATAACCAAGGGGGGAACGATGGACACCGATCGAACGACGGTGATGCTTGAGTCGGACCAGTTGCGGCTCGGCCCCAACGACGAGGGCCGGACCCTCTCCGCCGCCGAGTTCGCCGACGCCGAGTACGACCCGCCCTACGTCTACGAGCGAGTCGAGGGGAGACTAGAAGTCATGTCGCCAGAAGGGGACGAGCATGTTTCGCTCAGCGAGGCCTGGCGAGACGAGCTCGGGGCTTACGCGATTCGTCGGCGAGACGTGGTACGCCGGGTGGCGTCTCATGCCTGGGTCCGAATCGACGCTGACACCGAGCGGATCGGCGACATCGGCGTCTACCTCACCCACGAAGCCAACCCATTGCGCATTCCTGATCGGGTCCCGGATTTGATGTTCGAGTTCGTCAGCCCATCCAAGAGAGACCGACGCCGCGATTACGTCCTTAAGCGGGCCGACTACCTGAAGGTCGGCATCCGAGAGTACGTCATCGTCGACCGCTTCGACCGCAAGGTCACGGTCCTGTCGCTCGGGGCGAATGGGTATGAGGAGCGGGTGATCGACGCCGACGGGACGTATGAATCTCCGCTCCTGCCGGGGTTCACGATCGCCCTGGCCGAGGTCTGGCCGCGATGACGGGTCGGCTCATGGTGGCCGGCGGGCGTGTTGTCGACCCGACTCGGGGGGTCGACGGGGTGGGGGATGTTTGGGTCGAGGATGGGCGGGTGATCGACGCCCCGAGCGACCCGGAGATCAGGGCGGATCGGGTGATCGACGCCCGGGGGTATGTCGTGATGGCGGCGGGGGTAGATGTTCATTGCCACATCGTCGGCCCCAAGGTCAATGCTGGTCGGGCGCTCCGACCCGAGGAGGCTCGGCGAGGGGCGATGGTCCGAAATCGTTCGATCGCCAAAGCCCGGTCGGGGACGTTGGGGAGCGTGCCGACCAGCTTCAGCACCGGGGCGAAGTATGCGGGCCTGGGCTATGCGACCGCCGTCGACGCCGCGATCGCCCCGATGGGTGCCCGACATGCCCACCTCGAACTCGCCGACACGCCGATCATCGACAAGGCGTTCCTGATCCTGATGGGCAACAACCACTACGCGATGGATCGGATCAAAAGCGGCGAACGCGACCGGCTCCGCAACTTCGTCGCCTGGATGCTCGGCGCGACCAAGGCCCTCGGGATCAAGGTCGTCAACCCCGGCGGGGTCGAAGCCTGGAAGGGTGGCGGTGGGGGCCGACCGGCAACCCTGGATGACGAGGTCCCCCACTTCGGCGTTTCCCCCCGGCAGATTTTGGTCGAACTGGCCAGGGCGGCGGGCGACCTCGGCTTGCCGCACCCGATGCACCTCCACGGCCTGAATCTAGGTCTGCCCGGCAACTCAGGGATCACCCTCGAAACGATGCAGGCCCTCGACGGCCATCGCGCCCACCTGGCCCACATCCAGTTCCACAGCTACGGCGGGGTTCCGAGCGACCTGGGAAAGATGGATTCGCAAGTCGGGCCGCTCGCCGATCACATCAACGAGCACCCCAACTTGACGGTGGATGTCGGCCAGGTGATGTTCGGCGAAACCACGAGCATGACCGCCGACGGCCCTTTGGGGCAGTACCTCCACCAGGTCACGGGCCGAAAGTGGGTCAGCCACGACGTCGAGCTCGAAACCGGCTGCGGGGTCGTCCCGATCACCTACGACGACAAGAACGCCGTCCACGCCCTCCAGTGGAGCATCGGCTTGGAGTGGTTCCTCCGGGTCGACGACCCCTGGCAAGTCGCCCTCAGCACCGACCACCCCAACGGCGGCTCGTTCCTGGCCTACCCCCAGATCATCGCCCTGCTCATGGACCGGGGACACCGCGCCGACCTGTTCAAGACCCTCCCCGAATCCGTCTGGACCCGCTCCGGCCTGGGGGACTTGACCCGCGAATATTCCCTGTCCGAGATCGCGATCGTGACCCGAAGCGGCCCGGCTCGAATCCTCGGCCTCGATCGCAAAGGCCACCTCGGACCCGGCGCCGACGCCGACATCACGATCTACGCCCCGGACGACGACAAGGAGATGATGTTCTCGATCCCCCGCTACGTCCTCAAAGCCGGGCAAGTGATCGTCGACGACGGCGACCTCATCGCCTGGCCCGACGGCCAAACCCTGATCGCCGCCCCCGAGGTCGACCCCACCGACGAGCCCGCTATCGCCGATTGGTTCGAGGCGTCGTCGACGATCCAGTTCGCCAACTACGCGGTCCGGGATGAGGAAGTCAATCTTCCATCGATTGTCCCTTGCGGAGACGCCAGGTTATGAATGCACCTCGATGCCGCCCGTTTAACGTGGTCGATGGGATGATTCTGGTCGCGGCGACTGCGGTTGGTCTGGCATTGACTCCAGATCACTGGTCGCGGGATATCAAATGGTCCTGGCAAGGGATGATTGATCCATACTATGATGCGACCGGTGCTGTGGTTCGAGGATTCATTTCCGTCTGGCTGTCTTGGACAATCTCATTTGCCATTTGCCGACTCCGGCAACCTCGACCCTCGCTTCGCCGCCTCAGATACCAGCCGGGCTTGGTGGCTTGTCAGGCGACCCTTTCCCTGCTCGTGCTCGCAGTTTTCTACGATATATTGGCTTTTGCGATAACTAAACAAGGCTTTTATATAACCGGTTATTTGCCATTTCAGATGTCCTTCCTGACACCGCCGTTAGTCGGCGGCAGTTGGTTGACCCTCTGGTATGTACGCCGATGGAAGCCCGAACCGGGATGGATTGACCGGATGGGTCGGCTTCTTGGGTGGGGATGGATCGCGCTCCTGTTAGTTTACAAAAGGATGTTAGACAATAGAGTCGCTGCACAATAGCTGGTCAATCTGGTAAACTGCCGAGATGAGCCACACCGAACGCCTCCGACGATCCCCGAACGCCTTCCGCCAGCTCACGGGGATCACCCCGGTCGTCTTCGACCAATT
>JAABUX010009061.1_pt1 | contig 11341 bp, 15 predicted proteins | sample 5561851 | NCBI WGS metagenome assembly JAABUX01 (sample SAMN10711883, study PRJNA513361) | rock metagenome | isolation source: Antarctica rocks | place: Antarctica: Victoria Land, Richard Nunatak red sandstone | collected 2016-01-03 | reverse complement strand
ACCCTCAACAAGGCAGCGTCACAACAGGGGATCGGCCGCCCGACCCGGCCAAAGGACACTCGACCTACGCAACAAGGCCAAGCCTAAATTCCAAACCCGGCTGTATCAATGTCGTTGACACGTTTCGTGCCCGCGGCATGTCCGTCGGAGCAGCAGCCTGCCTTTGCGGCTGGGAAGGGCACGATTGCAGCAGATCGAGGGCTTGCCAGACCCGGCGCTTGGCGTCCCGACATGGTATGCGCTCCCCTACAATGGCGGCCAACGGATCAGCACTGCTGGCGTCGGTCGCTGAACCGGTGTCCTTGGCTTCGGATCGCATGCGCTGCCTCCCTGCGCCCGCGTGCCCACGAAGGATGCACCCAGAAGCCCAGCCCTCACCACATTTCACGCAGGAAACAAGCGGCCTCTTGGAGGTTGACAGCTACGCTCGCGGCTGAATGCGCCGCCACTGCACCGGCTGCCTCACCACGAAGGTGAAACGGGTTTGGGTTGCAACCATATCAGGTCGGTCACCATGACACGAGGCGCCCGGCACTGCCGCTTGAGCAGCTTGCGCATCAGGCGCTTGGCAGCCTGCGTGTCGCGCCGGCTCTGCACCAGGATGTCCAGCACCATTCCGGTCTGGTCCACCGCGCGCCACAGCCAGTGCTTCACGCCCGCGATCGTCAGCACGACTTCATCCATGTGCCACTTGTCTCCAGCGGCTGGCAGCCTGCGCCGGATCTGATTGGCGAATGTCTGACCGAACTTGAGCGCCCATTGCCGTATGGTCTCGTAGCTGACGATGACGCCGCGCGCGGCGAGCAGTTCGTCCACCATGCGCAGGCTCAGGGGAAAGCGGAAGTAGAGGCAGACGGCATGGCTGATGACCTCAGCCGGGAAGCGGTAGCCGGCGTAGCTGGGAACGGCGGACGTTGTCATCCCGCCCGCCTACCTGGCGCATCTCCCTCCCACAAGCCAGCCCCCAAGTTGACGGTGCCCCCTATGGGGTGGAACCCGCGTGCTGTGGGAACCCTCAATCCGGCAACTCGAGTGGCAGACCTGCAGCACTTAGCGATGCGCCGTCGTGACCTCGGGCAATGCCTGCAGCGCGCGGCGGCCACACCAGGCAGCGGCAAGGGCCATCGGGATCATGAAGCCGCTGAATGCCAGCTTGGCGGTCAGAAGCGTCGGCCATACCCACAGGGCGGGCACCGCTGCCGTGGCGCAGACCATGCCCAGGAGCCAGCCGCGGCGAAGGTCGGCCGCCGCACCTGGCCGGCCGCGGGCCAGGCGGAAACCGCCGCGGAACACCAGGGTTGCCACCGCCAGTACGGAGACGGCCACCACGGCGGCCGGCCACACCAGGCCGGCGGGACCGACCGGGTCCAGGGTCGCCACGATGGCGAACATCGCCCCGTTGATCAGCGTGCCGCTGAAAGGCAGCGAGCCGAGCATCAGCATCCAGCTTGCCTCGGGCGGAAGAGGATGGAAACCCGGGACCGGCGTACCCGGGGCGATGTAGGTCACCGGGCGCGTGCCGCCGGGCAGGCTGGACCGGCGTAGCGCCAGCAGCCCGGCGAACGCCAGCGCGGTCGTCAGGGCCATGATCACCAGCATGGCGGGCGGCGTGGCGAGAGAGGCGCCGCCGCCATCCAACAGCATGTCGTCCCGCAGCATCGGCGCTACGAACAGCGCCAGCAGTGCCAGCGCGGGTGCCAGGACCAGCGCGAGCCAGAGGGTCTTGACTGCCCAGGCGGCGAAGGACTGCACGGCCCAGAACCACGGCATCAGCGGTGCTGCCAACAACCAGAACAGCGGATTGAGGCGAATGCTGCCGCCCGCCGGGATCAGCACCGCGATCCAGCCGGAAAGCATCGTCAGCGCCGCGAAGATCGCGGCCAAGATCGCCCATTGCGCCGGGGCCTCCCGCTTCAGCGAGGTGACCCGCGCCGCCCAGCTACGGTCCTCGAGCGGCTCGGATACCGGGGCCGGAGGGATGTGCTTGTGAGTCATGGCGCGGATGCCGCCGCCCGGCGTTGGCGTTGGCGTTTGCCGGTGCGGTGCGCTTCGGCCGGGCCGGGCGTGATGGCTGCGAGGGTCATGGCTGCGACCTAGGCAAGCCTGTCTCCGTTCCTCCCACAAGGCCCGCTCGTTGGCAACCGTGCGAGGCCATCCCGACCGGGCTGCCGAACCAGTGCGGACCAGGTGCGTTTCGAGCGCGATGAGCAACGTCTTCCTGGACTAGCGCGACCGATACATCCACGTCGACCGGATCCACCTTCGGCCGCACTTGGTGTTCCCGCGCATGCGGTGGTGGGAGTGGCCCTGGTACGTGGCCGTGATCGCGTACGCGGCGGTGCTGATGCCATATCTGGACCATTGGTTCGACCGGCTTGTCCAGCCAGTGCCTCTGCTGCACTACGTCCCGTTCGTCGTGACTTGGCCCGTGCTGGCGCTGCTGTATGGTGCCGGCGCGTATGTCCTTCTGCCGGCCAGGGCAGCGCGGGCGGCAGCTGTCTGTGAGGGATGGCTGATCGGCTTCATCTGGCTACTCGCCGCCCTGGCCAGCCTTGTGTAGTCCGGGCCGGCATTCCGGTGATGGCGCTTCTGCCTGATGCCTGGTGACCTGGAGCGCGGCCTGCGGCGTGGCAAGGACCGGATCGCATCCGATGGACTTGCATGAGACGGCGGTGGCCTTGGGTAGTGGCTGGATCGATCCTGGCCCTCGTGGCCTGGGAGATTAGTGCCGGCCAGCCGCGTCAGAGCATGGCGGAGCAAGCCGTCGCCTATGATGCGAAACGGGCGGTCGACCCGGTGTCTGGCCCCGAGGACAAGGCCGTCGGGGAGTCTCTCCGTGCGCTAGTGGCCGTGACCGCCGCCCCCGACCTGGCACTACAAGCCCAGGAGCGATGGAGCGAGGACCGCGTTCCGAACGGCACCGCCGACCGGTCCGACGTAGTCTCTGCTCCGGACCGGGCCGCATTCCTGATGCAGCAGGCGAAGTCCTGGCGCGCCGCCCTGCTCAGGCGGCCCAGCACGGACGACCTCGCGCAAACCTGCGTCTACCAGGTGCCTTACGCGCAGTGCAACGTCGGCGCGAGCGGGGAGGTGCCGGGCAGCCACGGCGCGCTGTGCTACCAGGCGGCTGGCCGCTTCCTTGCTGAACGGCAGGGAGCGGATGCGAACCGGCTGTTCCAGGCGGACGAAGCGGCCGCTCGTTCCGACCCGATGGTCGGCGCGACGGTCGACATCTTCGCCGCCGACCCGGCGGGGGATGGCGCATGGTGCTGGCCATTCCGGGACAGCCATCTAAACGCCCCGAGCAGATCGAGAGCCCTGCCGGGCCGTTGCTTGCCGTGGCGAGAGGGGATCCGTCTGGCCCGGTGCTGTACACCGTCGTGGACGCGCGGTGGCGATATCTGTATCAGGCTGCCTGGATGCAGGCTCTGGCAGCGAAGGCGCCTGCCGGAACGTGCCTCGACGGCGGCTTCTACCTGGGGCGTTGGCCGTGGCCGGCGCACTTGATTCCCGAGTTGAGCCGGCTGGCATTGAACCCGGCGACCCTCACCGTCGACAGCGCCTACTTCGCCGACGGCGGTAAGGCCGCCCTCGTGCATGCTACGGTCGGGCGGGAAAGCGACGAACTGGTGCTGCGGACGGCCCGTGTCCAAGTCTTGGCCCGTGCGTCGCCCTGGGCGAAGGCATTCAGCCGTTGCACTGGCGCCCCGCCCTGAAGAGGCATCGTCAGGATCGGAGGTATAGGCCTGCCGGCGAAGCCGCCTGAGCGAATGGCCACGATGTGCCCGTGTTCCCGACTTTGGTTGCCGTGGAGGCGCGGTCGCGGCACGGCGTCTGCGCGGTAAACCTACTCCGATGTCTTGGCCGCGCCGTCCTGCGTGCTCGCGGCGGTGGCGGCGAGCAGGGCGGCGAGGTGCCGCAGGTCGAGCAGGCGACCGGGGAGGGCGTCGAGCCCGCTCGGCCCGGCGGCGTCCAGGAGAGCCCTGAACTCGGCCATGCGGCCAGACATGGCGGCGACCAGCGCGGCGCCGTCCACGCCGGTCAGCCGCAGATAGCGGACACGGGTGTCCAGTTCGCGAGCCAGGCGCTGCTGCTTGGCCTTCGTCATCGGGTTGCCTTGGCGCTGCACTGTGCCGCGTCCTGTAGCCCTGCCCAGCCGGCACCGCTAGCCGCGGCGCCTGACCGGCCCTGCGGTCCCCCGCAGCCGTTGCCCGGGCTGGGCCGGGTCGAGACGGCGGCAGCGGGTCCTCGGTGGCCAAGGTAGCCTGCCCTGGAGCGCAGGGCGGCTGCGCTGGGTGTTGTTCGAGCAGTCCAGCAGTCCTGTGGGTGGGTGAAGGCTCAAGTCCGGATGGGGTGGGGCAGGGGAGGGACGATCTCTCCCCAGGGAACAGCCCGGCCCGGTGACGGGCGGGTTGGCGCCGTCCGCACGTGTCGGGCGGCTGCCGGGCGCCGAGTGCGCCGCGGCTTCCCTGAACCTGACCTCAGCAAAGAAAGCCACACACATGACCGACACCACCCCCGACAGGGGCGGGAGCGCCCGCGCGTGTGGATCAGCAGCGGGTTTCGGCGCTGATCAGCACCATACTGCATTGAAAAAACAGAGTTCCTCTGGGTTCCACACCTGCTCTGGCTTACACGCACGCCTCCCTGTCGATGCTGGCCCTGGCGGCACATCTATCCGGTCTTTGCGCGCAGCGCGCCATAGCCGTCATACAGCGACCGTCAGCCGGTGGGGACGCCCTCTCCCCATGGTGGCCGCCGGCGCAGCCTGCACCCTCTCAGGCATTCACGACTTGCAACCCTGGCGGGTCCTGGCCCTGGCCTGGGTGCGCGGTCCGAGCCAGGTGTTCAGGGAACGCAGGCTGGCGCCCACGGCCTTGGCGATCTCAGCGCCACTGATCTCGCCGGGCGGCTTCGCCCAAAGCGGCCGAGCCATCTCCAGCTTGGTGCGGCGTGCCTCTTCCGCCTTGGCGCCAATAGCGGCCGAGGAGGCGCTGCGGCCCTCCTCCGTCTGTCCCCGTCGCCAGGACTCGTCGGCGTCGGCTAGCGCCTCCAGCAGCCCGGCATCCAGCGTAGCCGCGACAAATACCTGGCCGGTATCGGCCAGGTGGACGTCCATGCCCCGACGGCCGGCTGCGGCGAGGGTGCGGGCAATATCGGCCATGTTCCAGCCCAAGCAGCGCAGCCCGGCGACATGGATCGTCGCCGGCGACGTGCCCACGGCAGCCTGGAGCAGCTGCGCGCGCTGCCGTAAGCTGCGAGGCTCGCGGCGCTTGAGCTGGGTCGCGTTCAGCGTGTCGCGATAGGCGCTCTCCAGGCTGACACCGGCCTGCCGCAGCACCGCTTCCTGCTCCGCCGTGGTCAGGCCGGGCACGCCATCACGGACGTAGGCCAGGGAGCGAGGGCCTAGCTGATCTTGAACGTATAAGACATGTATATCTTGCACATTAAGCAGGGGCGTGCATAATGGCTGCGATGATGATGGAGAGGGTTAATGCCCACGATCATGGTCCAAGGTACCGGCGCGCGCCGCGTCGGTGCGGGTGATGGCAGGGGGGAGCTGGGTGGCCCAAGCTGCCTGTGGTTCCCCGAACTGTGCCGTGCAGGCCTAACCAGGAGTCGGGTGACATGAGCGACAGCAAGGTGCCCGTCATCACCTCGGGCGGCATCGTGGGCTTGGTCGTCGCGCTGGTGCTGACGGTCGGCTCCGGCATGGTGGGCTGCCCGGTGTATGAGGTGTGGCGGGCGCAAAAGGCCGGCGAGGCCGAGCTGGCGCAGGCCGACCAGAACCGGCAGATCGCTGTCGCGCAGGCCAGGGCCAAAGCGGAGAGCGCGCACTTCGAGGCGGATGCCGAGGTGACGCGAGCCACGGGGGTGGCCAAGGCGAATGAAATCATCGGAAAGAGCCTGCAGGGTAACGAGGCCTACCTGCGCTACCTGTGGATCAACGGGCTGGAGCAGAACAAGAACGCAGTGATCTACGTGCCGACCGAGGCCAACCTGCCGATCCTGGAAGCCGGACGGCTGGGCCGGCCGCTGGCGGCGCCGTAGCGGCTGGCCCAGGCCGGCCCAGCACCTGGCCCAGACCTGCCGATGCCCAAGCTGTAGATCATGTCCGACCTGCACCTGGAGGCGGTGCCCTACCCGGAGGCCTACCGGCCGCGGTGCGCGGGCTTTGACGTGCTGGTGGCGGCCGGCGACGTGCAGCACGGCAGCGCGCGGGCGGTCGCCACCGTCGCGCGCCTGGCCCAGGGCAAGCCTGCCGTGTTCGTGCTGGGCAACCACGAGCCATGGCACCGCGAGCTGAGCGCGGAGCGCGCTGCCGCCCGGCGTGCCGCGGCCCGGCACGGGGTCGTGCTGCTGGACGACACGGAGGCCACCCTGGCGGGCGTGCGCTTTGTCGGCGGCACCTTGTGGGCCGATGGCCGGCTGGGCGGGCAGGACGCAGCACCTGGGCAGGTCACGGGTGAGCTGGTGCATGTGGCGCAGGACGGGGGCGGCGCGCGGCTGATCACGTCGGGCGACCAGGCGGCGCTGCACGCCCGCACGCGCGGGGTGATCGAGGCGGCGCTGGCCGGCCCGCGGGACGCCCGTCCGATGGTGGTGGTGACGCACCATGTGCCGCACCTGCTGTGCGTGCCGGCGGCCTACCGGCAGCACTGGGTGGCGGGCAACTCTGCCTCCGACCTGTCGCACCTGACCGACACGGGCCGGGCTGCCTTGTGGGTGCATGGTCACCTGCACGAGACGGTGGACCTGGTGCAGCCCGGGGGCACGCGCATCTTGTGCAACCCGGCCGGCCCGCGGTTCGGCAACGCCGCGTTCAGGGACGACCTGGTGGTCGAGGTCTGACGAAGGGGAACCATGGCTGACGACGATGGCGGCGGCGGGGCGGTGCCGGCACGGGGCGACGAAGCCTCGATGACCCCGGAGACCATGGAAACGATGGAGCTCAGGTATGTCGAGGGGGTGGTGGACTTCATCCTGTGGGACACGCCGACCAGCTTGTTCCCGACCACGGAGCGGGTATGGCGTCTGGTGAAGGAGCTTGCGGCCCGGGGGCGACGCTGCCGACCCGATCGTGCAGGCGGCGATGGACAATTGCTGGGACTTCCTCGGGTTCACCGGCAAGACGTGCCACTAAGCAGCCAGCGGCCAAGCCTGGCAGCACGGCGCCTACGGCAGGTTCACGTTGCACGCGGGCTGCGGGGCGCAGATGATCCGTGTGGCCAGCTTGCAGGGACGGGGAGCGCATGATGCGGGTCACCATGACAGCGTTTCTTGCGGGCAGGGAAGCACCTGGCCAGCCTCGAGGTGGCCCGGCCATCGCCGGTTCTGCCATCGCGGGTTCTGCCATCGCCGGCTTGTCGCGCCTGTATGCCGCCTGCGGCCGTGCCGCGCTGGCCATGGTGGCCAGCGCCAGCCCCGGTCGGGTCCTGACCATGGCGGCGGCGCTCACCCGGCCTGCCGCCAGCCTGGCCTCCCTGCAGCTCGTGCTGCTGGGCATTGCCGCCGTGCTGCTCGCCTGCTTGATGACCGGGGTGCCCGCGCGCGACCTGGCGGGCAGCCTGATGCTGCTGGCGGCATCCGCTGGCGTGCTATGGGCCATGGACTGGGACGAGGCGGCCGCACTGACGGCGGCGTTGCGGGCCGGCCTGACCGCCATCGTCCTGAGCTGCCTGCCGCGGCGTGCCGTCGCAGCCCCGGCACGGGCGAGTGCGGCTGGCGCTGGAGCGGCGCTGTGCGCAGCTTGGCCTGGACTGGGCCGCACCGGGCGGCGCGCTGGGGCAGGGCTGTCCGGCGCGGCTGAGCCTTTGGGGTGCTGCCGGTGAGGAAGCTGCAGCCGTGCGGCGCTGCTATGAGCCGGTCGCGCCGGTGGCGGCCAGGCCGGCGCGGCCGGCGCTCGCCGCAGCGGAGGCATGCGAGGCCGTGCTCGACGCGGCCTGGCTGCTGGACGGCGTGGCCGTGGTCTTGCCCGCAGCAGCGGAGGGGCCGGACGAGGGTGGCCCTGGGAGCGGCCTCGTGGCAGGCAGGGTGCAGGGAGGTCAGGACGTGGCTGAACCGGAGACGCCGGAGCGGGAGCCGGAGGATGGCAGTATGCCCCCATCCCGGATGCTCTCCTGGAGGGCCTAGGGCCGCGCCGGCGCCCATGGCAGGTGATGCTGACCTGGACCGGGACGACCGCGCCCAGCCCTCTGCTGCACGAGCAGATAGGGCGCATCCTGGACCTGTTCCCCGGCACTGGCGGCCTGACGGTGCATACGGCGGACGGGTGCCTCCGGGCCGCGCGCGACTTCCACGGCAACGCTGGCGAGGAGGTGGACGGCATCCTGGCCCGGCTGTTCCAGGACAACCCGGCGGTGACGGGCGTCACCTTCCCGGCCACCGCAACCCGGCCGGCGTACACGGCGACGCCGGACGACCCGCACTGGTCGGCCCGGGCAAGCCGGGCGCCGCGATCATGACGGCGTGGAAGGGTGGGAAGATCACGCCGGAGCAGGCCATCGGGCAGCTCAAGCAGCTCTATGCCGCCGATGCCGCGGCGTCCGGGGCAGGGCTGGGTCAGGCGGAGCCGCAACAGCTGCTATGACGGCCATCCCCGCCGCACGCCGCACGCCTCCAACCGCAGGCACCGGGCCATTGGGTTGGCGAGCCCAAGACCCGTGCAGCACGCTGGCGCAACCCATGCGGCCATACCGGAGACGCAGGCCATGTCTAGCACCATGCCCCCTCTGACAACCGATCCATACCTCCAGGTTGTCCGGACCGAGGTGGCGATGGAGGTGGTCAACCGTGCACGCGGTCTGGTCCATGCGCGGGTTTGCCAACTTGAAGACGGCAACGAGGTGGACCAGCGCGAGGCGGAGCGGCTGACCGTCAAGGCCGGCGAACTCTACCAACTGTTGCGCAGCCTCGACTTCAGGGAGCAGGACCGGGTCGAAGGGGTCATCGCGCGGTGGGGATCGCTGGTGAGCGACGAGGCACTGTTCTGGCCTGCCTTGGAAAGCGGGCACCTTCTTCCCGCGGCTTGACTGACATGGCGTTGCCGGAGGAGCGGCTGCGCTACGCGCTGACGGACGAGCAGCATGAGCGCATCTTCCAGCGCCTGGTGCTGCCGACGATGCTGCCGCCGTCCGGCTCCGTCGTGTTCCCCATTGCCGTCATCCTGGGCGGACAGCCAGGCGCCGGGAAGACGCGGCTGCTGAACACCGCGGCGCGCGAGCTGCAGGCGCGTGGGCCCCTGGCCGTCATCAACGGCGACGACCTGCGCTCCTTCCATCCGGCCTGCCCGGTGCTGCAGCGGGACGACCCGTTGAACGCGGCCCACTACACCGACCATGACAGCGGGCGGTGGGTCGAGAAGCTGATCGAGGCTGCGCGGGACCGCCGGGTCAACCTGGTCATCGAGAGCACCATGCGGCGGCCCGAGGTGTTCATCCGCACGGGCGGCCAGTTGCATGCAGCCGGCTACCAGGTCGAGGCCTGGGCCATGGCGGTGCCGGAGCGCCTGTCCTGGCAGGGCGTGCATCAACGCTACGAAGCGATGCTCGCGGCCGGCAGCGCAGCGCGTTTCACGGCCCGTGCAGCGCACGACGCGGGAGCGGCTGGGATGCTGGACACGCTCGGCCGGATCGAGCGGGATGGGCTGGCCAGTCGCGTGATGGTCAGCACGCGCGCCGGCGTCATCCTCTATGACAACCAGGTCGAGAACGGGACCTGGGTCGAGGCGCCGCGTGCGGCCGAGATCGTGTGGTGCGAGCGTGCGCGGCTGCGCACATCGGAGGAGCTGCGCGACATCGAAAGTGGTTGGTCCAGCGTGATCGCCAGCATGCAGCGCCGACAGGCGCCGGCCGCCGAGTTGGCGCGGGTGGCGGATCAGGCAGCCGATGACGTGCGGGTCTTTCAGTCATCCACGCCAGCAGCTGGACAGTCGGCATCGGCATGACTGGCCAAGCGGCCGCACACCCGTCAGTCTCGGCCCCTGGACCCGGTTTGGAGCGTGGCGATGTGCTGCGCCATGCGCTCGAGCATGGGCAGGACGGTGTCGCGCGATTTCTGCGGGATGTTGGCCTGCAGGATTGCCGCTCTGAAGCGGGCCAGATCGGCGTCCCACCGGGCATGAAGCCCGCTGGGCGGCAGACGCCAGGCCATTGGCGCCGGTGCGCCGGCGGCATCGAGCACCGCTTGGTGGTCACGCTCCAGCTTGGCAGCGGTGCCGAGCAGCGATGACAGCTGCTCTTTGAGGGCATCGGGCAATTCCGGCAAGTCGTCATAGGGCCTGGCCGGCTTCTGACGCTCGACCGCCGCGGCGTCTTCGGCGTGGTTCAAAGCCAGGTCACACGGTGAAGCTGGGTGGTGCTGGTAGAACGGATGACGGCACCCTCACGCTTTCAGCGGTGATGCGAGTATGGATCGAGGTGTTGGCGCAGCAGCAAGGCTGCCCGGGAGTGACCGCAAGGACCTGGCCGTTCAGGCGTTGGCGCAGTCAGCGACAATCAGCGACTTGGCTGCCCGGTACGGGGTGAGCCGCAAGTTCGTCTACCAGCAAACGCACAAGGCTGCCGCGGCGTCGGATAATGCGTTCTTGTCGGCGACGCCTGAGCATGAGGTGCTGTTCGAGGTGGCGGTCACCAAGACCTGGCTGCGCCAGGTGATCATCGCGCTGACGCTGATCTGCCGCAGCTCGTATCGCGGCGTCGTCGAGTTCCTGCGTGACCTGCTGGGGGTACCGATCAGCGTGGGCTGCGTCCACGACGTGCTCCAGGCCGCCACGCGGCAGGCGAGCGCGATCAACCAGGGCCAGGACCTGTCAGGCATCCGTGTGGGCCTGCACGACGAGATCTTCCAGGGCGCCACGCCGGTGCTGGCCGGCGTCGATGCGGCATCGACGTATTGCTACCTCCTCGCTGCGGAGCACCGGCGCGATACCGATACCTGGGGCTTGCACCTGCTGGATGCCGCCGAGCAGAGGCTGAGGCCCGACTACACGATCGCCGATGCCGGGCAGGGCTTGCGCGCCGGGCAGAGAGCCGCCTGGGGCGACACGCCGTGCCACGGCGACGTGTTTCACATCCAGCGCCAGTGCGAATGCCTCGCCAACACGCTGGCACGCCTCGCCAAGGGCGCCACGTCGCGGCGCATGGTGCTGCAGACCAAGACCGGCCGCGCCGGCCAGCGGGGTCCGGACAGCGAGCTTGTCGTCCAACTGGAGCTGGCCGTGTCAAGCGACATCAGGAACTGGACAGTTCCGACATGGAGAACTGGACAGTCACGTCAAACCGTCTCGCTGCTCGCGTCTGTGCTGCTTCGTTTGAGCAGTCCTGAGCGTCGTTTCTCGCGC
>JAABUX010009060.1_pt1 | contig 11342 bp, 17 predicted proteins | sample 5561851 | NCBI WGS metagenome assembly JAABUX01 (sample SAMN10711883, study PRJNA513361) | rock metagenome | isolation source: Antarctica rocks | place: Antarctica: Victoria Land, Richard Nunatak red sandstone | collected 2016-01-03 | reverse complement strand
CGGCTCGGGCGACGAGGTACGGCTGCGCCACGTCCCGTTTGACCGGGTGGAAGGCGTCCGTGAGCCCGTTCGGCACGGCGGATGCCCCCGCACAGGGCAAAATATTATGTTAAAGCCGACCCTCTATCGTAAAAGCGAAAGACAGGGTGCTTTCTCCCTTTCCCTTCGCTCACGCGGACGATTCTAGTTGTTTGTTCACGGGCGACATCGTAGTCGAAGACGAGGATGTTACATCGCTTTCTCTGCTCGTCGTAGATCAAGGGTAGCACATTGATCTGAGCGAAGTTGGCAAACGCGGGATCGTTGAAGATGGCTTGGAGTTTATCTTGCCCTTCGATTAAGTCCATGTTGTTGTCGCGCATTAACCGAGAGAACATGAGGCTATTTTTGTCCGTAGACAATTGAAGCGGTCCATCTCCATCGTCTATGCGAATGCAGGAGAAATGGAAAGATCCAGTAGGAAAACTAACATTTCCGTACATAGTCTCGCGATCGAATGAGAAGGACAAGGCGATCAAGTTGCACGCACTGGTCAAGCTCATCGGCCTTATCGGGGGTCAGCGTTCCCGCCGAGCTTTTCGATAGGAGTTGGCACACGCGCCCGACAGCCTCATCCGACAGACGGAAGGATGCGATAGCGGCGCGGCTCGGACCGCTCGCGAAGAATGCGACGACCTCGTCGTAGGCGTGCGGCAGTGCTACGTGAGCCATAGGTTCCTCCCATTGAGTCACGCTGATGATAGCTCCATGCTACACCTTGACCACGCGAGATCCAAGGCCGGGAGGGGATGGAGGCGTTGCGTATACTAAAGGGCATGGAACATTTGTAATCGGAGTCGCGAGCCACCGAGCGAGTGATGCGACGACTGACGACTGAGGGGGTGGCATGGCGGCATACGAGGGACTGCGGTTGGCGGTGCAGCGGCAGGGACGGCTGACGGAGGGGACCCTGGCGCTCCTGCACGGCATCGGCCTCGAGTTCGAGAGCTATAGCCAGCGGCTGTTCTCGCCCTGTCGCAACTTCCCGCTCTCCCTGCTCTACGCGCGCGACGACGATATCCCCGAGTACGTGGCCTCCGGCACCGTCGACGCCGGCATCGTCGGCCAGAACCTCGTGCACGAGGAGGGCGTCGACGTCGCCGAGTTGCTCACGCTCGGCTACGGCTACTGCACCCTCGTGCTGGCCGTGCCCACCAATGCGGCCGCGCAGGGGCCGCGCGACCTCGCCGGCCGCCGCGTCGCCACCTCGTACCCAGGCTCGGCCCGCGCCTACTTCGAGCGGCACGGCGTACGCGACGTCGAGGTGATCGAGCTCAGCGGCTCGGTCGAGGTCGCGCCGAGCCTGGGACTCGCCGACGCCATCATCGAGATCACCGCGACCGGCTCGACCCTGCTGCTCAACGACCTGCGCCCGGTCGCCACAGTCCTGGAGTCGCAGGCCGCGCTGGTCGTCAACCACGCCGCCCTCGATACCCCGGCCAAGCGCGCCGACCTCGACCGCCTAGTCATGCGCATCAAGGCCGTCGGCGCCGGCCGCCGCTACAAATATGTGATGATGAACGCGCCCGCCGTCGCCCTGCCGCGCATCCGCGAGATCCTGCCCGGCCTCAAGGAGCCGACCGTGATCCCGCTCGCCGACAAGGAGTGGGTCGCCGTCCACGCCGCCGTGCAGGAGGAGACCTTCTGGGAGGTCATCGAGGGGCTGCACAAGGCGGGCGCCTCCGAGATCCTCGTGGCCCCTATCGAGAAGCTCGTCAAGTAAGTTAAGGAGCCTGGTCCTAAAGGACTAGGCCAGCGCGCACGGGAGGAATAGCATGACGCCGCTAGCGGTTGTGGATTACGGCGCCAGCAACATCAAGAGCATCGTGCGCGGGCTGGAGCGCGCCGGCGCGACGGTGACGGTCGCGCGCGCGCCCGAGGAGTTGGCCGGTGCGGCGGGGCTGGTGCTCCCCGGCGTCGGCGCGGCCGGCGCGGCCATGCGCGGGCTGCGCGAACGCGGTCTGGTCCGCCCACTAACGGAGGCGATCGAGGGTGGCGCGCCGTTCCTGGGTGTTTGCCTGGGCATGCAGCTGCTCTTTGGCCCTCAGGAGGAGGACGACGAGACTGGTCTGGCCCTCATCGGCGGGCGCGTGCGCCGCTTGCGCGGCGTCAAGGTACCGCACATGGGCTGGAACACCGTCGATATCACCCCGCCCCCACGCGACCAGGCGCCGCTCGATAGTGGCCCCCTGGCCGGCCTGCCGCCCGCCCCCTATCTGTACTTCGTGCACTCCTACTACATCGAGCTCGACCCCGGGGAACGGGGCGTGGACACGGCCACGACCTCTTACGGCGCGGACTTCGTCTCGGTGGTCGCCCGCGACAACGTGTGGGGCACGCAGTTCCACCCTGAGAAGAGCGGCGCGACGGGCGAAACGGTGCTGCGCAACTTCGTGGCGCGCTGCGCGCGCGTCGCCGGCAGCGGCGCGGCGGACGTCGCCGGACTGGAGGCTGCGTCATGATGGTCATCCCGGCGGTCGACATCCTGGGCGGCCAGGCGGTGCAGCTGCTGCAGGGCGACTACGACAGCGTGGTGGAGCGGCGCGGCAATCCGGTCGAGCTGGCGCGCGAGTGGGCCGCGGCGGGGGCGAGCTTGATCCACGTGGTCGACCTCGACGGCGCGCGCACCGGCCACCCGGTCAATCAGGCCGCCATCGAGCGCATCTGCCACACCGCGGGCGTGCCGGTCGAGGTAGGGGGCGGCCTGCGCGACGCCGGGGCGGTCGCGGCCGTGCTCGAGGGCGGCGCGGCGCGCGCCGTGGTGGGGACGGCCGCGCTCAAGAGCCCGGAACTGCTGCGCGCGCTCGTGGAACGGTGGGGCGAGCGTATCGTCGTCGGCATCGACGCGCGCGACGGCTACGTGGCGACCGAGGGCTGGCGCGAGGGCTCAGTGACGCGGGCGACCGACTTCGCGCGCGAGGTCGCCGCGATGGGCGTGGCGCACATCATCTACACCGATATCTCGCGCGACGGCACGCTCTCCGGCCCCAACCTGACGGCGATCGGCGAGGTCGCCCGCGCGGCCGGCTTCCCCGTCATCGCCTCGGGCGGCGTGGGCACGCTGGACGACCTGCGCGTGCTCGGCGGCGCCCCCGCCGTGGTCGCCGGCGTCATCGTGGGCACCGCGCTCTACTCCGGGGCCATCGACCTGGCCGGGGCCATCAGCGAGATGCAGGGCGAGACGGGAGTCACGAAGAACGCGGGAGGGGCGGGGTGCTGACCAAGCGCGTGATCCCCTGCCTCGACGTGACGGGCGGGCGCGTGGTCAAGGGCACGCGCTTCCTGGACCTGCGCGACGCCGGCGACCCCGTGGAGCTCGCCGCCTACTACGCCGGGGCGGGGGCCGACGAGGTCGTCTTCCTGGACATCACGGCGTCGAGCGACGGGCGCGCCTCCATGATCGACGTGGCCGAGCGCACCGGCGACGGCCTCGACATCCCCTTCACCGTCGGCGGTGGCCTGCGCTCGGTCGGGGACATGCGGCGTATGCTCGCCGCCGGGGCCGACAAAGTTTCGCTTAACACCTCGGCTGTGCAGGACTCACAGCTCATCGCGCGCGGGGCCGCGGCCTTCGGCGTGCAGTGCATCGTGCTGGCTATCGACGCCAAGCGCGACCCCCGCGCGCCCTCGGGCTGGCGCGTCTACACGCACGGCGGCCGTACGCCCACCCCGCTCGACGCGGTGGCGTGGGCGTGCGCGGGCGTCGCAAGGGGCGCGGGCGAGATCCTGCTGACCTCGATGGACCGCGACGGCACGCGCGATGGCTACGATTTGGAACTGACCGCGGCCGTCGCCGCGGCCGTCGCCGTGCCAGTAATCGCTTCGGGTGGCGTTGGGACCCTCGACCACCTCTACGACGGCTTGACCACCGGGGGCGCCGACGCCGCGCTCGCCGCCTCGATCTTCCACTTCGGCGAGCACAGTATCGCCGACGCCAAGCGCCACCTCGCCGCGCGTGGCGTGCCGGTGCGACTGTGAACGGCCCTCATTCCCCGTCCCCCTCTCCCCGGGGGGGAGAGGGGGAGAACCACGCGTCACAGCAGGACGACTCGCCTCTCCCGCGCGCGGGAGAGGGGGCTCCAACGTCGGACCCGTGGTTAGGGTCCGACGGTCTGGTTAGTTATGGGTCGGGGGTGAGGGCCGTCCTCGACACTATTCACTTCGACAAGGACGGGCTCGTGCCGGTCGTGGCGCAGGATGCCGACACGAATGCCGTGCTGCTGTTGGCCCACGCGAACAGCGAGGCGCTGGAGGCGACGCTGCGCACGGGCAAGGCGCACTTCTGGAGCCGTTCGCGCGGCAAGCTGTGGCGCAAGGGCGAGACCTCCGGCCGCGAATTGCTCGTGGCCGGCCTGTTCGTCAACTGCGAGGACAACAGCCTGCTCCTGCGCGTCCACCAGCAGGGCGACGCCGCCTGCCATACCGGCCATCCCACCTGCTACTACCGCGCGCTCACGCCCCTGGCTCCCGACGGCAGTTGGCGCGAGGTCGAGCCCCAAGTCTTCGACCCCGCCGAGGTCTACGGGGACGCTTAATTGTTGCGCCTGACCGAAAGGTAGGGCTGCGCCAATTCCGCCAGGCGCACGATGCTCTCGGGCTCATCGCCGGCGTCGTCGAAGATCAAGACATACGTACCCAGGAACCTGGCCTCTCGTGTCAGGTCGAGACAGCGCCCGAACCCGACCGCGTCGACGACGTCCGGCGCGGGCCACTCGGCCTTGGCATGGACGGAAACGGCGCGCGGTAGGATCGCGCGCAGGTCCGCCTCGCGCGTCTCCAGCGGGTAATTGCCGAAGTCGGCGCACAGGCCGACGGCGCCATGTAGCCCGTCCAGGATGGCGAGCAACTGCTCTGGCCGCGCGGCCAGAGCCAGCCAGTTCTCCGTGATGATCTCGACTCCTCGGGCGCGCGCATAGGTGACCAGCGCGGTCAGGCCGGAGATGCTGGCGTGCACGGCCCGGCCGGCGGTGTCGGGCGGGGTGGTACCGGCAACGACGCGCACACGGGTCGCCCCGACTCGTTGCGCCACGTCGATCCAACCCTCGATGCGGTGGATATCGCGCTCGCGCGCCCCCGCGTCTGCGGCCGCGATGTCTCCGGCGTCGACCAGCAGCGTCATGAGGCGCACGCCGGCCGCGTCCAGGGTGCGGCGCAGGTGAGCGAGATAGCCGGCGTCGGTACGCGGGAAATGGAAATGGCAGATCTCCAGGGCGTGGATACCCATCTCCGCGACGTAGGCCGGAACGTCCAGCAACTTCAGGACGCCGTCGCCGTACGGCGTTTCGGCGGCGCGCACGCCGGAATGCGCGTCGAGCGCCGGGTAGACCGGCCCGAGGGTGCGATGCAAACTCCACGTCGAGATGGCGAGCTCCGGCATGACGAGATCCTCCTTATCAGCGGGCATGGTCAGGGCATGGTCAGGGCATGGCCACGACTAACGGCGCTTTACCCCGCCGTAGCCAAAGCCGGCAATCGCCGTGCCGAGGAAGAACAGCGGCGTGGACGCTGGCGTCAGGGCGAGCAGGCCGGCGCGCACAGGCACAGCAGCCGCACCGGTTGCCCTGTCTTGTTGTGGAACTCGTGGGGCGCATTGGCCGGAAGGAGGCCGCGTACGGCGCGTTGGACCCGGTCCTGCGCCAGGCGCTGCGCCCCGAGCTCATCGTCCAGCACTGGGATGACCTGAACCGCCTGGTGGCGTCCTTTAAGGATGGCCTGGTGCGCCCCTCGCTCGTCGTCGCCAAGCTGCAGGCGCTGCAGCGGCAGAACTCGTTGCAGTAGGCAATCCAGGAGTTGGGCCGCCTGGCCAAGACGCGCCACATCTTGAGCTACGTCGACAATGTACAACTCAGGAGGCGCATCCTGGTCGAACTCAACAGGCAGGAGCGGTTGCACGCCCTCTGGTAGGCCAGCGCCAGCGCCAGCGCCTGCCGCGCCACCGCCCGCATGACGCCCCCCGGCCGCCAGCGCCCCCTCGTGGGCGAGCCGCCGGCTTTGCAGCAGGTTGACCAGTCCAGCCACCGCCAGCGAGGACACCACGCTGAACGTGGTCATGTTCAACGTGGTCGCCCCTGGCAGCGCCTAGATTGGGTCCATGTCGCCGGGCTGGGCGTCGAACGCCGCGACGAGCAGCGGGTCGCGGTCGTCGTACAGGACGACATCTTCTTTGGTCGGGAAGTAGCGGAAGGACGTCGGCGCCATCCTCGCCCGTGCGGGGCTCACGCGGGGTGGGACGCGGCCATGTGCTCGCGCATGTTGTCCGCGGCGTTGGCGGAGATGGCTCCCAGGCCCTCGTGGGCGACGGCGGCGTTGGCCGCGGCGCGGGGCAGCATGGTCGCCTCGTAGGTCGCGAGCGCGGCGCGCAAATCCGGCGCGTCGATGATCGTCCGGGCCAGGTCAGCCCCGTCGAGCATGGCGGTGTTGGCGCCCAGGCCGGAGAAGGGCGACATTAGGTGGGCGGCGTCGCCGAGGAGGGTGACGCCGGCGCGAGTGGCCCAGCGGTGGGGCACGGGCAGGGCGTAGATGGGACGGTCGATGAAGAGGTTGTCGCACTCGACCAGGATCGCCCGCAGGCCCGGCGCCCAGTCGCCGAACACCCCCAGCAGGGCGGCGCGCACGGCGTCCGGGTCGGCCAGGTCCACCCCGGCGCGCGCGGCCCAGTCGGTCGGGCCGCGGAAGGCGACGTAGACGCGGATGGCGCCGCGGGCCTGGCGCTGGGCGATCAGGCCTTTGCCGTCGGAGAGGGCGAACATGGAGCCCCGCCCGACCAGGGCGGCGATGGCCGGGTGGTCCTCGTCGACGTTGGCGAGGCGGACCTCGACGAACATGACCCCCTCGTAGAAGGGCTGGACCGGCGAGACCAGGGGGCGGACCCTGGACCAGGCGCCGTCGGCGCCGACGAGCAGGTCCACGGTGGCGGTGGCCCCGTCGCGGAAAGCCAGCTCGTGCCGGCCGGCGCCCATGGGGGTGGCGTGGTCCAGGGCGGCGCCGTAGCGGATCGTGCCGGGGGCCAGAGAGTCCAGCAGCAGCCGGCGCAGGTCGGCGCGGTCGATCTCGGGTTTGGCGGTGTCGCCGGGGGCGGCGATGCGCTCCTCCAGGACGGCGCCGGTCTTGTCCAGGGCGCGCTCGTCCTGGCCCTCGGGGCGGCCGATGGCCATGAACCGCTCGAGCAAGCCGGCGGCGGCCAGGGCGACCTGGCCGGTGGCGGTCTGCATGTCCAGGGTGCCGCCCTGATCGCGGGCGTCGGGCGAGGCGTCGCGCTCGTAGACGGTGACGTCGACGCCGGCGCGCTGCAAGATCCGCGCGCAGGTCAGGCCGCCGGGGCCCGCGCCGATGATCGCGATGCGCGGGCTGGTCGAGGTGGTCGGGGTGGTCGGGGTGGTGGCGCTGTCGGGGGCCAGGGTGGTGGTGGTGATCATGGTCATGGTCATGGTGTCCCTTTCAAATTCAAAGATGTAGTGAGCGGAGGTGGGCACCCCGCGCCGGGGACCGGGCCGGACGGTTGCGGCGCGCAGCGCGCGGGCGTCGGGGCGACGACGCCGACCGGCGTGGCCACTGTTGGCGCGTCCGGGGTGGTGGTCGGCGCGCCGGACGTGGCGCGCAGGGGGACTTCCTCGATCAGCGCGGCGGCGACCAGGGCCACGACGCCGAGGGCGGCGCCGGCGATGAAGATGTGGTCGATGCCGGTGGCCACGGCGCCGAGGGGGGCCGGGTCCGCGGCGGCGGCGACGCCGGCGGCCACGGCGCCGCTCGACATAGGGATGGATACCGACATACCGCGTACTCCTTTCGTCTCGTCTCGTCCAATTTGATCTCGGCCGGGCCGGAAGCGGGTGTCGTGACACACCGCCCGACAACTCCAGTAAAGCACACTCAGTTAAAAAGTGCAATGAGTAAAGTTTTTTACTTAGAAAACAAATCTGCTAGACTGTACTCATGAGCGAGACATCTTTTAGGGGCGAGACGGCGACGCCGGGGCGCCGGGAGCGCAAGAAGGCCGCGACCCGCCAGGCCCTCGCCGACGCGGCGCTGCGGCTGTTCCTGGAACGCGGGTACGACCAGGTCAGCGTCAAAGACGTCGCCGACGCCGCCGACGTGTCCACCACGACGCTGTTCAAGCACTTCCCCGGCAAAGAAGCCCTCGTCTTCGATGCCGACGCCGACCGCGAGGCCGCCCTGGTCGCCGTCGTGCGCGAGCGCGTCCCCGGCGAGTCGATCCCGGCCGCGCTCCGCGCCTACATGCTGCGGGGCGTGGTCGCCGGCGGCGACGCGCTCGACCCGCGCTTGGCGGCGTTCCTCGACCTCGTCGAGGCCGTCCCCGCCCTGCGGGAGTATTCGCGCCGGATGTGGATGCGCCATGAGCGCGCGCTCGCGCGGGCGATCGCCGAGCAGGCCGCCGTCCCCGCGGACGACGCCCGGTGCGCGGCCTTGGCGCGGTTCGTCCTCGACATCCCCGGCCTCGTCCGCGGGCAAGACGACCAGCGCCATGCCATCGACCGCGCGTTCGATCTTCTCGAACACGGCTGGGACACCACTAAGTGATGGGCGTTGCGTGGTGTCCCGGCGTTGCGTCGCGGACAAGGGTACGCCGGCGCGCGCGGCGGCGGACGCGTTGCGCCGCGCGGGCGCCGAGGTCCGCTGCTTCGAGAAGGCCGCGCCCGGCCGCGCCGAGTCGACGGGCCTGACGCGCATTTTCCGCCACGCGCATGGCGACGCGGCGCTCGTGCGCCTGGCTATGCGCTGGTGAGGGCTGGCGCGCCTGGGAACGCCGCTTCAGCCGCCGCCTGCTCGGCACGGAGGGCCTGATCGTCACGGGCAATGCCCTTGCCCCATCGTGGGGGCGCGCGCTGAGCGAGGCCGGCGCCCCCTGCCAGGCGCTGGACCCCGCCGCGTTCGCCGACCGCTTGCCGATCGGCCAGCCCCCGCCGGCCGCTATGGTTTGGGACCCGTCCGCCGGCGCCATCCGCGCCCACCGCACGATCGATCTCTTGCGCCAGAGCGTGGCCAGCCGCATCGTCCCGGCCGAGGTCCTGGAGCTTGTCCCCACGGAAACGGGCGTCCGCGTGCGCACCGCCGATGAAACGTGGGCCTGCGACGAGGCGCTGTGACCGCCGGGATCGACGCAGCGCTGGCGCGGCGTTACATCCCGGCAGCGTTGCCGGGCCTCGACCCCGTGCCGGTCGACGAGGTGCGTTGCGCCTACAATCAGGTGGGCGTCCACGACGGCGACGGCTTCGGCGCGGAGCGCCGGGGAACTGTGACTGTCCTGTACGGCAACAACCTCTTCAAGTTCGCGCCGCTACTCGGCGAGTTGCTCAGCCGGGCGGCGCTCCAGCGCGAGGTCCCGCCCGAGCTGCGCGGCAGGGCATGATCTCGAGGAGCTCGCATCGCGCGGGCTCGGGGGGCGCGCCCGCGCACGGTCGCGGTCGATGTTCGATGAGGGACCCGCTATAGTCGCGCGAGGCGCTCGATCGTCTCGTAGATGAGCTGCGGGACGACGCCGAAGGAGTAGGGCATTAGGACGCGCTCGCCCGCCTGGTGCACGGCGCGGCCGTAGGGACCTACGTTGACGACGGGTAGGTCGAGCGCGCGCATGGCTTCGATCGGCAAACTGTAGGAGCCCGCGCGCGGCGGAGCGCAGGCGGACGCCTCGCGCCACACCGGCATGTTGTCGCGCAGGGCCGCCAGGTCGAGCGCGGGGTCGAGCCGCAGGTAGCTCAGGTCCGAGAGCAGCGGGAAGTATTCCCTGACGACCAGATTGAGCTCGGGGTGCGCCGCCGCGACGGCCGCGACAGCCTTGCTCAGGGCGTCGGGGACTCCGCTCGCGGGCAGAGCCGCGACATGCGGATAGTAGGGCGGCGCATAGTAGAGCACGACGGCGGGACCCTGCCGCCCACTGAGCGCCCACAGCCGCCGCACTAAGCGCAGGCAGCGCTCGCGCTTGTCCTCGTCCAGCGGCCACCGGTCCCACTCGGCGGACAGCGCGTCCGCCACGAGATCCTCACCCAGCCGCGCGGCCGTCTCCGCGCGCAACTCGGCGTAGGTTAGCACGGTCCCCGAGCGCGCCCGCCCTCGATCTTGCACGTTTACGTTATGGTTCGGGTGTATTTCCGGTGTGTTGGAGGATGTCTCCCCCTCTCCCACGCCTGGGAGAGACCGGCGGGGGGTGAGGGCTGTAGCCCGCAGCCAGTCCTCGGCCGCCACATTCAGACGCGCCAGCAGGCCGGCCAGGACGGTCTCGGCGCGCCCCCGCAGCCGCGCCAACAGGGTTGCAGGGCTCGTGGTGAGCGTCACGACGTTGAGGTAGAAGGCGGCGGCGAAGGGCAGCTGGGTGTCGTAGCCCGTCTTGAGGTCGGCGGCGTGCAGGGTCACCGGCGGCGGCGCGACTTCGCCGCGCACCGCGTCGCACAGGTCCGTGTTCATGCTCAGATCGCGCACGAGCTCGGCGGCGAGCAGGTTGGCGTCGAGCCCTGCGAAGGGGTCGCCCGCGTGCGCGGCCTGCCCGACGACGAAGATGCTGGGCAGGAGCTTGCCGACCGTTCCAACGTAGATGTAGCGGTGCGGGTCGCCGGGGTAGCGCGCGGCCGTGTAGTCGGTGTTGACGACGCCGGCGTACGCGAGCCCGTGACGCTCACGCAGCGCGTGCAGGAAGCGCACCGCTTGCAGCACGCCCGCCGACTCGTTCTCCTCGTCGACGGTGGCCAGCAGCACCACGGAGAGCGGGGGTGGCGAGCCCGCGCGCGCTTTCTCGGCCAACCGCCGCATCACGGCGATGGTGGCCGCGACGCCGCTCTTCATGTCGGCGACGCCGCGGCCGAACATCCAGTCGTCGGGTCCCGCGGCGAGGTCGGCGGCGACATCCGGCCCCAGCCCCTCCAGTAGCTCGCGCCGTGCGGCGAGCGCGTCCGGGTCGAACGCCCAGGGCTCCAGCGCGCCGTAGTCGTCCGCGCCGACCGTGTCGACGTGACCGAGCAGCACGACCGCGCGCGAACTCTGCCCCCGCAAGAAGGCGTAGGCGTTGTGGCGGCCGTGCGGGTCGCCCTCGATCGGGTCGAGGCCGCTGAGGGTATAGGCGTCGTCCAGCCCGCCCTCGCGCAACAGTCGCAGCGCCAGCTCGGTGACCCGGTTCTCGTCCGCGCTCGGGCTCACGCCGCGCACCTGCGCCAGTCGCCGGGTGTAGTCCCGGGTCGCCGCGTACCACTCGCCGCTCATCCTACAAGGGTATCACAGGGGCCGAGGATAATCGGTCATCGTGGGGGCGGGGGGGCGGGGGGGCGGGCGCCGCGGGCGCCCAGATGCGTATAGTG
>JAABUX010009059.1_pt1 | contig 11343 bp, 13 predicted proteins | sample 5561851 | NCBI WGS metagenome assembly JAABUX01 (sample SAMN10711883, study PRJNA513361) | rock metagenome | isolation source: Antarctica rocks | place: Antarctica: Victoria Land, Richard Nunatak red sandstone | collected 2016-01-03 | reverse complement strand
GAGCAGCCGGAATAATCCGGCTGCTCCTTGTCGTCTTAAGGCCTGGGGATGCCGCTTCTTGGTTGTCCTATGCCTGGGGATGCCGCGCGCCGTTTAGGGCATGGCGAAGCGGACCGTGTTGAGGGTCACGTCGATCTGCGCCGCCTCGCGGCTCAGGGCAGGGTTGTGAGCCGACTCGACCTGCCCGTAGTAGATGAGCAGCAGCTTGCCGATGCCCGCGACGGCGATTTCCTTGCGGTAGGCCTTGCCGCCACTCCGTACAGCGCCGCTGACGACCGCGAACGCGACGCCGTTGACGGTGCGATGCGTGACGGTCGGCGTGCCCTGCGCTGTACCGCTGCGCGTGAAGCCCAGTCGCGCCGCCGTCTCCAACGCGCTACCCGAGGCCGCGCGGTCGGTCAGCCCGTCGATGACCACGATGCCGGCCTTGAGGTCGCGACTGAGGAAGGTCGGACTCTGGCTGTGCGACTTGCTGCACCCCGTCGAACTACTGGGCGCCGACAGCCATCCGCTCGGCGGCGTCACCGCGTACCCCCCGGCGACGCAGCGGTAGGCGCTGGCCGCATTCGTCGAGCGCGCCTGCGCCCCTGCCTGCGTGACGACGACGCTGCCCGCCACCAGCATACTCACGGCCAGCGGCCGGACCACATGTGTTATCTTCATCTCATACCATCCTGATCTCAATACGACCACTAGTCCGTGCACTCCAACGATGAGGGGTACGCGGATATTATCATACACCATTCGGACTGCCCGATGCGCAGCGTCACTTCAGAGGACTGTTACGATAGTAGCGCGTCGATGTCTTTGCTGGCCAGAAACAGGCGGCCGCCATGCGACCCGAGTTGTTGGAATCCATAGTGCGTATAGAATGCTCGGGCGTTCTCGTCCTTTGCGTCCACGACAACGGCAAGCGAGGCGATGCCGGTACGCAGGCTGCGTCTCAGGGCATCGAATAGCAGCAGGCCGCCCAGGCCCTTACCCCGCTGGCTTTGGTCCACAGCCAGCCGTCCGATCAACGTCGCCGGGAGCACCGGGTAGCGCGGCAGGCGTTTCACTAACTCAACGGGAAGGTCGCGCGCCTCGATCGATAGGTTGCTGATAGTGTAGTAGCCCAGGATCGTCGACGTCGTGGGCGTGCGCTGGATATAGACGGTGGCCACGCGGCCGCGCATGTCCTGCCCCGCCTGCTGCCGCAGGTAACGGTCGAGCGCATCGACGCCCGAGTGGAAAGCTGCCCGGTCGTGCACGTCGACGTCGAGCAGTTCGTAGAGATAGGAGTCCACGACATCTACGACGTGACGGTGGTGCGCTTGTACCGCTCGGCAAGCGCGCGCAGACGCTCGTTGGGCGCGGGCGGAGCCAGCAACGCCTCGGCAAAGGCGCGGCTATCCTCGGCCGTCAGCGTCATCACCTTGTGCTCACGGATCGCTTGCTCGGCCGCTTGCTGGACGCTCGCCGCGACGAACTCGGAGAGCGTGCGCCCTTGCAGGATTGCCGCCTCTTGCGCCAGGGCTTTCTGGACCGCGCTGACCCGCACTTCGAGCCGTTCATTCTTGCGCACAGCTTTGCCGGGTTGTTTGCGTGTTGCCGTATCCCTCATCGTCCGCTCCGTTGCATCACTAACCCTTCATCTCTACTAAAGTACGACCGTTAGTCGTACTTGTCAAGAGAGCGGTGGCGGGTCGATGGGTGGAAAGCCTACATCCTGCTCGCCGGAGCCGCGACTGCTATACTGCGCTTACCGCTTATCGTTGGGCTAGCCGCCCGTCACAGGCGCCCAGATACGACATCGTGTGGATGAGGACATCGTGGGATGACGCATGGCGAGGCAGTCTTTTGGTTCCGGCTGAAAGAGGTCGCGCTGTGCGCTTCAAAGGGCGTCCCCGAGGGCGGGGGCGCCCGCAAGACCTGGGATGATTTTGGCGACGCTATCCCCTTCGAGGTGGGGCGCTGGCTGGAAGGGACGTTGATCGAATATGAGGACGAGCACGCCTACTACGTCCACGCGGGCGTCAAACCAGGAGAGCCAGTCTGGCGCACACCAGGGCTGCTCAAGCTGTGGGGCGCCGAGGGCTTCCTGGAGAGCAGCTACGACTGGGGCAAGCCCGTCGTCTTTGGCCACTGGCAGCAGGCCGCGCCGCTGCTGCGGCCCAACAAGATCGGTATCGACACGGGCGCCTACGCGACCGGCGTGCTGACCGCCGTGCGCCTCCCCGACCGCGCTATTTTCCAGGCGCGTCGCTGAGGGGAAGATGCACTCCTCTAGCTGGCCCGAGACGATTCCCGCGGAGGCTTGATGGACGGGGAGATACAGCGTTCTGCGCGGGAAGGGATTGTGGGCGCCGGGGGGATCGACGTGCTATGTATTGCGATCCCCGGCGCCCATGGGGTTAGCGGTTTGGTGCGGCGGCGGCGAGGCAGCCAAGCGCGATGGCCAGCAGCGCGACGCGCGCCAGGACGACACGGTCCCAGCGATGTTGCAGCGCACGAGCGTCGTCGGGTATCTGGCCACGCTGGGCGGCCGTCGTGAGCCGCTTGTTGATCGGCGCCGAGAGGGTCATGTACAGCCCCAGGAAACCCACCTGCGCCGCCAGGGCCGTGAGCCCGAGGCGTCGGCCTATGCTTGGGCCGGCGGCGACGGCCACCGCGGCGGTCGCGATCATGCCCGTGGCGCCGACGACTGGCATGCGCGCGTCGGCCGTTTCGTGCAGGCGTCCCATCACCTCGGCCATACTGCCCTCGGCGCTTCGACCCAGGGCGCGTCGTCCGACGAGGGCGAAGAAGGCGTCTGTCCCATAGGCGACGCCCACGCCCAGGATCGCCGCGACGCGCAGCGCGACAAACGTGTTATTCATCTCCATCAGTCCTTTCCTTCGTACCTTTCCTTGATCCATTTTCTAACTAAGTTCATATGGAGGCAGAGGACGAGCGGGCGCGCTTGACCCGTCCCTGCTGGTGCGCCACGCGCGCGCAAGGTCGCGCACCGCGCGCTCCATGATCCTCATCGCCCTTTGCTGTCCCCCGGCAATCCGCCCGGCCATGGCGAGCGCGACCAACCCGTGGAGCGTGCTCCAGAGGAGATCGACGTCGTCGTCGAGATCCGGCGCTACGTCCCCGACCAGAGGCCGCACCGCGTCGCGCAGGGCGGCGAACGCCGCGCGCGCCTCGGGCGGCGTGTCCGCGGCCCCAAAGGGGACGCCGCCGAGCCCATGCATGACCTGGTACAGTTCGGGGCGCTCCCAGGCAAAGGTCCAGTAGACCGCGGCCGCGCGGATCAGGGACTCCTCAGGAGTCGCAGCCCCGTCTTGTGCCGCGCGCAGCCGCGCCGTCACGTCGGCGAAACCCTCGCGCAGGAGGGCGAGCAGGAGGGCATCCTTGCTCACGAAGTACTGGTAGATCATGGGCGGGCTGTACTCGATGCGCTCCGCGACTTTGCGGATGGTGACCGCTTGCCATCCCTCACGCGCCGCGATCTCGCGCGCCGCCTCCAGGATCGCCTGGCGCAGCGCCTGCCGTTCGCGCTCTCGCCGCTGCCTGATGCCCGCCTGTGCCACCTGGCCTCACCTCCTCCCCGCTATTCTCTAACTATGTACGGTATTCTAACATCGTTAGATTTCGGCTGTCAAGGGGCTGGCCGTCGCGCGAGTGCGCCTCAACGATTGTGGTTGCCACCTGACCATGAACGGTCATGGCAGATTGTCATGTCCCTGCGGGACGCCCCCACGGATGAAAATCTGCAATTTGCACAGCAGGGCACGGACCCTGAAGGGTCTCCTCTGGCCCGTCATCCGGCACAACTGGAGCGCTCGCGCCGACCTTTTAAGGTCCGTTTCTGCCGTGACCTTTCAAGGTTAGGCTGTCGCTGCGCACCATCACAATCGTAGGGCGCGCCCCCGCCGCATCCGATATCCCGGAGCGTGTGTGCTGTACGCCCTCCACTTACGCCGAACTTTCTGGGCCGTCGAGAGTCTGATGCGCGGCGCGCGACATCAGCCACGTTGGCGTGTCCAGGATCGCGACCTCTCCGACGACGGCGAACCCGAATCTCCGGTAGAAGGCGACGTTCATGCGGCTTTATCTCCTTCATGTCGTACGGTCGGCAGGGCATCGTCTCTCAGGTTGACCATAGCGTAGAGGCCCCCGGCGAGGCAGAGCAGGCCGGCCGCCGTGAAGATGATGTCGATGGGGCCGAGGGTCAGGCCCAGCAGGCGCGCGTGGAAGCCGCGCAGCACGGTGCTGTCCAGCAGGCCGGCCAGGGCGATGGAGACCAGCGCCGCCAGGCTCATCGCGGGCAGCAACACCGCGCTGGCCCGCCCGACGAAGGCGCGCGGCGCCAGGCGCAGCAGCAGCGGGTCGACCACGATGTTGAGCGTGCCATTGGGTATCCCTACCAGGAACAAGACCGCCAGCGCGGGCCCGACGCCGGTCAGCCGCGCGTACAGCAGCACCAGCAGGCCCAGGAGGATCAGCGAGAACCATAAGACGCGGGCCAGGCCGACGCGTGCGGCGAGCAGGCCGCCGGCGACCGCCCCGACCAGCAGCCCCACCCCGGTCGCCCCGCTCAACAAGCCGTAGAGGCTGGCCGACGCGCGCAGGTTTTGCGTCAGGAAGAAAATGTTGAGCGCGTTGATCGCCCCGCTGCCCAGCATCACCAGGACGCCGGCGACGAGCAGCGCCATCAGCGCGCGGCTGCGGGCGAAGAGACGCAGGCCGTCCGCGAACTCGCGTAGCGCGTGCGCGCGCCCGTCCAGGGGCGCGGCGGTTGACCTGGAAAGCTGTATGCGCAGGACGGCTGCGAACGAGAGGGCGAACGAGAAGGCGTTGGCCAGCAGCGCCCAACGCACTCCAAGGCCAAAGTAGAGCGGCGCCGCCAGTGTGGGTCCGGCGACAATGGCGAAGGCAAACATCACCTGCTCCAGACCGCTGGCGCGCGGCCGGTCGGGCTCCGCCACCACGTCGCCGACGAGAGCCAGCCGCGCGGGGTCGAAGAACTGCTGGCAGGCCGCCGCCAGCGCCACCACGCCGTAGATCGCGCCGAGTTGCCAACCGGCGGGCAGGAGGGCCGAGGCGGGGATGAGCGCCAGGATCAGCAGGGCGCGCAGGGCGTCGGCCCACAGCAGCACGCGCCGCTTGTCCCAGCGATCCGCGAAGACGCCGGCCAGCGGGCCGACCAGCAGCGTGGGCGCAGAGCGGGCGGCCAGTACGCCGCTGACGGCGAGGGGCGCCCAACTCTGGCCACGGGCAAGGCCGGTCGCGATCCACAGCAGCAGAGTCGTGTTGAAGACCCAATCCCCCAGGTTGGAGACGGCCTGCCCGCCCCACAGGAGGGCGAAGTCGCGGTTGATCAGCAGGCGCGGGACGCGCGAGGGGCGCTCCGGTCCGTCGGAGGGCGCTATGGTAGGATGCATATAGGCTCCTCTATGCTGTCGTATGAGCGAGATATGGGAGGGTAGTAGGGGTTCGGCGTGCGGGCCGCTGCAACGGTCCGCACGTCATATTTCTCAAGTCGTCCTGGCGTGTTCCCTATTTACACCTCCTTCACCTCCTTGCTCTTGAGGGCATCGCGCACTGCGCGCGACGCGCGCAGTGCGCCGCGATGGCGGAAGCGCGCGACGGCGCGGTCGACGAGGTCGGCGGAGATGTCGTCCGCGAAGGCGACGACGCCCACGATGTTGAGGTGGAGACGTTCGCCGCGCGCCACCGCATCCTCCAGGTCGCGGCGCGTGTAGGAAAACACCCCGGCGGCCATGGTGCGCCGATCGCGTGGTTGGGGTGAGTCGGATGACAGGGGAGGCGCCGCCTCGGTCTCGGTCTCCGGCCGCGGCGGGCCGTCGTCCCGCGCGAGCGCGGTGTCGTAGGTGAAGACGGTGATGGCATGCTCGCGCTCTCCCGTGAGACCGCGCGGGCTGCGATAGGGGCTGAACAGGTCGAAAGCCTTTTCCATGACGGCCGTGTACTCCTTGTCCGTCATCCAGAGGTACCCCGGTGCGAAGGTCAGCTTGCACTGCTCCAACTCGCCGTCGCGCAGTGCCCGCGCGAAGGCGCGCATGAACTCCTGCGTGAAGAACTGCAATATATCCCTGGTGGCGACGATGCTATCGTCGAGCGGGACGGCCTATAGCAGCGTGCCGGGGACGTTGAGCGTGCGGGCCACAGCGCGGTAGTACTTCTCGAGGATGCCGCCCTTCTCGCGCGTCTCCACGATACGCGCCAGGCCGGCCTTCTCCAGCTCGCGCGCGTGGTAGTGCGCCTTGTTGGCCGGCAGCCCCAGCGTCTCGCCGAGCATCGTGGCCGTCAGCGCGCGCTGTGAAAGGGCGTCGACGATGCGCAGACGCAGCGGGTCGGCGATGGCGCGCAACTGCTCCACCGTCTCCAGGTAATAGACCTCGGGGATCTCTTCCATCCGTTTTGCTCTTTCAATTTTTTTTGACCGATCAAAAGATAGCATGGAAGGGATGGCATTGTCAAGAGGGGCCTGATACCCAGATAATGAAACCGGCCGCGCCAGCAGTTTGGCGCGGCCGGTAGGAACACCCCCGTTGGTACGTTCTCGCAATTGTAGAGGCACGGCGCTCCCAGGAACGTACCAGCGCCTACGTAGCGGCTTAGGCGGGACCGGCCGTGGCTGGGGTGGCGTCGCGCCGCGGGTGCAGGGCGCGTCGCAGCGCGTCCATGGAGTCACGGGTAAACGCCCGCGCCACCTGGGACTCTGCCATCATGTTGAAGCCGTGGAACGCCCCCGGGTACACATGTAGTTCGGTCGGCACACCCTCCCGCATCAGCCGGCGCGCGTACTCAAGATCCTCCTCTAAGAAAAGGTCGAGGGCGCCGACGCTGAGGTAGGTGGGCGGCAGGCCCGCGAGGCGCTCGGCGCGGGCGGCGGCGGCATACGGCGACACGCCCGCGCTGCCTGGTTCCTGACCCAGAAGCGACGACCACCCGAAGCGGTTGGCGTCGGCCGTCCAGATGAACTCTCCGGTGTACGGGTGCGGGTCGACCGTGCTGACGGTGCGGTCGTCGAGCATCGGATAGATCAGCAATTGGAAAGCGAGCGGTACCTCGCCCCGGTCACGCGCCAGCAGACCCAGGCCGGCCGCCAGGCCGCCGCCCGCGCTCGCTCCCCCAATCGCGATGCGGCCCGGGTCAACCCCCAGCTCGGCGGCGTGCGCGTGCAGCCACGCCAGGGCGGCGTAGCAGTCTTCAACCAGGCCAGGGGACGGGGTCTCCGGCGCGAGGCGGTAGTCCACCGACACGGCGGCGCAGCCCGCCTGGGTGGCGATACTCTTAACCTGAGCATCGTCTTGATCGGCGCTCCCGATCACGTAGCCGCCGCCGTGGATCCAGAGTAGCGCGGGCAGCGGACGCGGCGCACTCTTCGGAAGGTAGACAAGCACGCGCACATCGGGCGCGTCCGGCGGTCCGGGCACGTGGCGCTCCATCACCTCGATGTCGGGAAAGTCGGGCAGTCCACTGGCCTGCTGTGCGCTCATCGCGGCCAAATCGGCGCGGACCCGCGGCAGGATCTCCGGTGTGAATTGCAACCTGGGGAACAGGTCGATCATCGCGACGATCTCGGGGTCAACGAGATGTTTGGTCGTCATCGGACTCTCCTTACGTGCACCACCTGTTAGAACGAGCCATAGGGTTCCGCGCCATTCTTGCCGCTGCCGCCGCATTTCGGCAACCCTCCGCTTACGCGGACTATTGCCGCTTTGTCGCTATTATACGCGATGAGGGAAAAGGGATAGTGTCGAATTGCTCGAACAGCGCCCGCGCCTCGGTCGCCAGGACGCCTCCGCGGTAGGCGCCGATGTGCCGTTGGATGTAGGGCTTGGTGTCGACCAGTTGGTACGATGTATACTTGTGTCAAAACAGGTAACGTAACGAGGACGATATGGCCAACAGCGAGACGATACCGGCGAGAAAACGGGATTTACTTGGAGCCGATTTTGTAGAGGGGCGCGACGAGATGACGCGCCTGTTCCAGGCGCAAGTGCGGCAGGACATCGCGGAGCACCTGGCTGCCGGCAGGCCGGTCTATTATGGGGGAATGGGGGCGGAAGCGAACAGGCTGTTTGTCCATATGCCAGACGGTCGGCGCTTTGAGTACCGTGTTCGTGAGGACCGCACACGCGAGATCGTGCGCGAAGTGTTCGAATGAATGGCGGATCACACTCCCGCCCTTACCGTTATCGGGGGGCCTAACGGAGCCGGCAAGAGCACGCTAACGAAGGCTTTGCGCGCCAGCCTGGGCGTGCCCATCGTCGATCCCGACGCTATTGCCCGTCGGCTTCGACCGGACGCAGTGGAACAGGCGGCGGTCGAGGCCGCACGTGAGGCTCTGCGGCTGCGAAGCGTTTACCTTGACGCAGGACAAAGCTACGCTATCGGGCAACGCCGAATTGCGCGTTATGGAGAGGGCGCGGGACCTGGGGTTCGCGGTGCATCTAATCTATGTGGGCGTCGAAAACGTCGATATTCTCGCCGACCGCATCGTCCAACGGGTGGCCAACGGTGGGCATTTCGTGCCCGAGGATGACGTTCGTCGTCGCTTCGAGCGCAGCATGGCAAACTTACCTCGTGCGATTAGACGAGCCCGGGATGTCGAAATTTACGACAATACCAACCCTCAGGAGACTCGCCTAGTGCTTCAGATCGATGAAGGTCGCGTTACCTTGCACACGCGAGATGTGCCATCATGGGTGACACGGAGCCTCGGCCACCTCATCAGGTCGACCACCTAACACTACGGTGGTAGGAATCGTGAAGCGGAGCCGGCGCTCTCTTCTCCCACGGTCCGGAGAGGGGTCGGGGGCGAGGGCTGCTGGTTTTTGTCCTTGTAGTGAGCTGTGGCACACTGAGAGAGTACAGATAAATCGCCTCGCCGCCCGCTTATCCTGTCCCCAGGCGGCACGGGCCCGCGCTTAGCCACGTTATCGCCCGGCGGACCACACCAACACGACGCCTGGCCGCTAGAAAGAACCGCCTACTATGCATCGACTCTCTATTCGTCGTCCCGTGCGCGCGCTCTCCGCGCTGGCCCTCAGCGCGGCCCTCGCCGTTCCAGTTGTCGCGCGCGCCGCCGATTGGCCGGTCTTCGGCCACGACCCTGCCCGCTCCGGTGTCGTCGCCGGCGACACGTCCATCACGACGGCCAACGTCGCCACGCTGCACCGGGCCTGGGCGGCCTCGTTCGACGAGGTCGCCGACTCCACGCCGATCCTGCTCTCCCACGTGCGCATGCCGCGCGGCGGCGTCCGCGCCCTGCTCTTCCAGACCACCCGACACGGGACAACTTACGCCGTCGACGCCCACAGCGGCGCCATCGTGTGGCGCTTCGCTACCCCCGGCCCCACCATCTCGAGCATCACGCCGGGCGACGCCAACTCCAAAATCACTACATCAACGCCGGTGGCCGACCCCTCCGGCCGCTACGTCTACGTGCCCTCCACCAACGGTTATGTCCACAAGCTCGACGCCGCGACCGGCGCCGAGGTGCGCGCCGCCGGCTTCCCGCTGCGCATCACCCTGATGCCCGACGTGGAGAAGGACGCCTCCGCGCTCAACCTGGCCAATGGCTACCTCTACGCCGTGACCTCGGGGTATATCGGCGACCAGGGTCCCTACGATGGGCACGTGGTCACGGTGCGCCTGACGGACGGCGCCACGCGCGTCTACAACAGCCTGTGCAGCGGTATCCATCAACTGGTCCTGGATAGCAGCTACAACAAGGACAGTCTCTCCTCGTGCCCGCACCGGGAGTCCGGCATCTGGGCGCGTAGCGGCGCGGTGGTCGATCCCGACCCGTCGATGGGCGGACGCGTCTATGTCGCGACCGGCAACGGGACCTTCGACGCCAACCGTGGTGGCGCCAACTACGGCGACTCCGTCCTCGCACTGAGCCCCGACGGCGCGCGCCTGCTCGACAGCTTCACGCCCTCCAACTACGATTCCCTGGAGCAAACCGACCTCGACATCGGCAGCACGGCACCGGTGATGCTGCCGCGCGAGCCGCGCAGTCGCACGCCACTGATGGCCGTGCAGGGCGGTAAGGACAACATCATCCGCCTGCTCAACCGCGCCCACCTGGGTGGCGTGCGCGGCGAACTGCAGGACCTCACGGTACCCGGCGCCGTCCTCTTCTCGGCGCCGGCCGCGTGGCGGGACGGCAGCGGGCAAACCTGGGTGTATATCGGCGACGGCAGCGGCACGACGGCGTTGTGTCTGATGACCGACGCCCGCGGCGTCAGTCGCCTGGTCGTCGCCTGGTCGGTCGTCGGCTTCGCCACGTCGCCGGTGGTCTCCAACGGCATCGTCTTCGTGTCCGGGGGCGGCGGAGTGAAGGCCCTCGACGCGCGCACGGGACGCATGCTTTGGACCAGCGCCAACGGAGCCGCCGGCGGTACGATCGGTGATATCCACTGGGAGAGTCCCATCGTCGTCAACGGCTTCGTCTACATCTCGGATGAAGCCGGGCGCCTGACGGCCTACACGGTCAGCCGCCGGTAAGTGACGAGTGACGAGTGACGAATGGGGTAGGACGGCAGCGCCGATAAGGAGCTGCATCATCCGCGCTCGTCACTCGTCACTCGTCACTCGTCACTCGTCACTCGTCACTCGTCACTCGTCACTCGTCACTCGAGGAACCCTCGCTATGCTTCTACGACATTTATGTAGCCCTGCCGCCCTTGCGTCAGCCGTTGTCGTCGCGCTGCTCGTCGGCGCCGTGCCAGGCGAGAATCAGTCAGCCCTGGCGCCTGTTCAGGCTCGCACGCCAACCGTTGGGCGCCCCGCTATGGCAAGGAGCCAGACCGTTTACGTGGCCATGGGCGCCTCGGACACGGTCGGCGTCGGCAGCGCCAACCCGGCCAGGGATAACTGGACGGCGCAACTGGCGCAACGCCTGCCGCGCGGCGCGCGCTACCTGAATCTGGGCGTCTCGGGCATTACCCTTGGTCCGGCCCTCTCCGTCGAGCTGCCGCAAGCCCTATCCGCGCACCCCACGCTGGTGACGGTCTGGCTGGCCGTGAACGACCTCAACGCGCAGGTACCGCCGGGGGACTACAATCGCGAACTCGACACGCTGCTCGCAGCCTTGCGGAAGACGGGAGCGCATGTCTTTGTCGGCAACGTGCCCGACCTGCGCCTCGTCCCCGTCTATGCTTCACTGGGCCTGACACCAGCGCAAATCGACGCCGCCGTGCGCGCCTATAACGCGGTCATCGCGGCCCAGGCAGCGCGGCACGGCGTCACGGTCGTCGACCTGTACGCCAACTCGCGCGCCATCATCCACACCTCCCAGTACATCTCCGGCGATGGCTTCCACCCCAATCGCCAGGG
>JAABUX010009058.1_pt1 | contig 11346 bp, 22 predicted proteins | sample 5561851 | NCBI WGS metagenome assembly JAABUX01 (sample SAMN10711883, study PRJNA513361) | rock metagenome | isolation source: Antarctica rocks | place: Antarctica: Victoria Land, Richard Nunatak red sandstone | collected 2016-01-03 | reverse complement strand
CTGAGCGTCTCGAACTCCGGGAACGCGCTGCTGGAGTAGCTGCTGCCATGCTGCGACTGCGACTGCGACTTCAACTCCTCCTGTTTGTACGCCTGGAAGCTCGACAAACTGCCGCTGGAGCGAGCACTGAAACTTGCCTTGCCCAGCAGCAAGTCGATTTGCGAGGACATGAGCCCCACCGTGAGCTCATGGGCTCACGCGATAAGTACAACTCATCTTAGGGCAACCAGCAATGAACGGAGAAATTTTTTGGGGGGCTAAATGACTGATTTGCGTGATAAAACCCTTTGCTACAGTAGTCTGCAGCTTTGCTCAGCTCAGCTCAGCGTCAGCAAACCTGCGTGCAAAGGCTGACCGTTCAACCGCCGGTCTCCAAGGCATATGGACTTTGTCCCGGTGCTCTGTACCATAGTTTTGATCAGTTCTCGCGCATTAGTTGAGCAATTGCATCTCCAATGCTGAAATGCGGGCGTAAGCTGTGTGAGCTTGCTCACATACGATGCTGTGAGCGCCTGCGCAGTGGCAATAGTGAGTCCTAGACTGCCGTGCTTTGCACAAGCGTGCCCGCCGTGTGGGTGAAGGTTTCAAGGACTGTTTTGAAACTGCAAAGAGACAGTCTTCTGCCTCTACTGCTTGCATGAGGCGATCCAGTTGTGCCAGGCAATAGGGCTTGTGCAGACCATCGCTCCGGGACGAGGGGGGGGGACATCTTTAATCAACTCATCCAGACTCAATAAGCTACTCTGTTGATCGCACAAGTGCCCGCTGCAGTGTATGGTTTCCGAGAACGGGCATGACGCCGGCGCTGGCACGAAGCGTGATAGAGAGGAAGACACCGGAGCGGAGGCAGCAGCTCGTCACTCATCACAGCTGGAGGCCATTACAGAAGGTCAGCGCATGCTGCAGGATACGATATTTCGACTTGCATACTGCAGGCCCCCCCCCTCTTCAGGAGCGGCATTGTAAGGCAGCACTGTGGTGTTGTGCACAGACGAGGACGATGACGACGAAACATTGGTGGGCCCTGCCATCCCCGGAGACCTCGGAGCTGACGAGCTGGTCGGCCCTGAGCCGCCGAAGCCCAAGCGACGCAAGGTATGCGCAGCACAGGGCGCTGTACAATTGCGCCACTGCCGAGCTCAGGGCCTTCAGCCTGTCCTCGCACGCAGGCGCTCCGTCCGCATGTCATGTGCACCGTCACTGTTGCAGTCGTGTGCCCCGGTCTCGGCGCAGCCCACGGCTTCTGCATCAGCTACTGTGCTAACGCTCTGCGCAGGTGCTGCCACATGAGGCCGCGTACGTCGCGACGCTGCCGTCGGCGGAGATGTACGAGCGCAGCTACATGCACCGCGACACCGTCACCCACGTCGCGGTCGCCCAGGTGCCGCCACCGCCGCTGCCACGACGTGCAGCCACTCGCCGCTCCTCACAGGACATGTTGCAGGACGCAGACTGCCTTGTGGTACAACCTTGTCATACAGCCTAAGCCGCCCTCATCGTGTCTTTGTCACAATGAGGATCATGGCGCTGCAGGCGACGGACTACCTGATCACGGGCAGCGTGGACGGGCACCTCAAGTTCTGGAAGAAGAAGCCGGAGGGCGTGGAGTTCGTGAAGCACTTCCGCGCCCACAAGGGAGCGATTGCCGGTGAGACAGCAGCCTGGCACGCTCGGGCATCGTCCGCGTGCTCGCATAGCGATGGACGGGTGCAGAGAGTGTCGCTCCGCTCATCCTGCTTGCGTTCTACCGGTTTTGCTCGGCCCACTCTTCGTTCTTCTGCGCTGACGAGTTTTTAATCAAGACAGCTACGTCTGCTAAGACTTTTGTTCAGTGCGGAACTACACGAGACTTCGGTTACGGGACCAGGCCTCGGCAACAAAGACAGTGGTGCTGCGCAGGCATGGCGGTCAGCAATGACGGGACGCTCCTGGTGACGTTTTCGAGTGATCAGTCGATGAAGATCTTCGACGTCGTCAACTTCGACATGATGCACATGCTGCAGCTGCCCTTTGTGCCGGCGGCGGCCGAGTGGGTGTACAGGGTGCGTGGCCACGCTCCTTGTTACCTGCAAGATCCCCACATGCAGACGATGGCATACAGCGTCCGCACAGAGCGTCGGCGCTCTGCATTGGCCGTGCCCATCATGTTGATGTCGATTGCTGATGAGTGCTGTAAGCGCTGATCTTCTCGCACAACGGAGCATGCGCATCGTGCAGAAACATGGCCCTGGGGGTGAACTCTGGTCGTCAATATATGATGTCGAGGGGACCGTGCCCGCTTATCTTCGAGGATTGCTGGTGTGCTGCCGACAGAGAGGGGAGGCGCAGGCACGATTGGCAGTGGCAGACCGTGATGGCGCGGTGGTGCACATCTACGACACGCGCAGCGGCTCTGACGATCCCGTCGCCAGCTCAGCCGACGTGCACAGGGCGCCGGTCGTGGCCATGCGCTACAATGAGCCGCACGACACGGTCATCAGCACAGATGCGAAAGGTGCGCAAAAGCTTCTGCAACATGATCCACGTTTGTGGTCACGATCCGCGCCTCAATTACTGATGCTGCTGCTGCGCAGCACGAGAGCTGAGGATTGCAGAACATGCAGCGTCAGACTATCGACGGCATTTGGCAGGCAGGCTTGCGAGCATGCGATGCATGGAACAAGCCTCTCATGACAGCAAACACGAGCAGTCAGGCGATCATGGATCTCGACCCGCAGGGCACATCGAGTACTGGTCGCCCTCCAGCTTCCGCTTCCCCGCAGACGGCGCAGCGTTCGCGTCCAAGCTGGACACGGACCTGTACGCCCTCGCAAAGGCGAAGGCCGTCGCCCTCTCCCTGGACGTCAGCCGCGACGGCAGCCAGTTCGTCATCTTCTCCTCGGACAGGTGCCCAGCAGTGGCGAAAAAGCTTGCCGCGCCATGCGGAGATCGTTGGACAACCGTCTCTTTGTACACTGGCAACCGAATGCTCGATATTGTGGTAGTGATCATCACTGTTGCAGCTCATACATGAACTGCTTGTCTGTGCACTGTCGGCAGGAGAGTGCGGGTCTTCCGGTTTGTGACGGGCAAGTTGAGGCGGACCTACGACGAGTCCATCGAGGCGGCCAACCAGATGCAGCGGTCGGACAGCGACCTGTACAGGCTGGACCCCATTGACTGGGGCCGCCGAGTCGCCGCGGTGAGCATGCAGCATAGGCCGCTTCCACTCAGATCTATACAACGGCTGCAGTGCACCATTGGGCATCATGGCTTGCGTTGGGAAGCAGTTGCCTTGGCCGCTATCGAGCATCTCAGGGAGAGGCCTCGCTGGAGGGTGTTGGCTGTCACTGGACGCAGCATGCTCGCTGCAGAACTGCAGCGTGGCAACCAACGTCACCCCGTCTGCGAGCCGCAGGAGAGGGAGCTCGCCGCCGATGAAACGGCGCCGGCACCAAACGCCGTGTTTGATGACAGCGGCAACTTCGTTCTCTATCCGACGCTGCTAGGCATCAAGGTGCGGGGAGATACACCATGTTCTCCAATGTGCCGTCGGGTACAACCTGAGCCTTGCACCTCGAGACCACTCATGCATGGTCTGCAGATGTTGAGGGAGTGAGCTGGCAGGGTCACACACGCTGAGTGTGGCGAAGGGTAGCCATTGGCGTGCAGGTGGTCAACTTGGTGACCAGCCGCGTGGTGCGCATCATCGGCAAAGTGGAGAACACAGAGCGCTTCCTCCGCATTGCTTTGTACCAGGTATTCGTGCGCCCGCCTTCCTCGTCAGCTGCTGCTGTGCCGACTTGCTCATACTCACTGCCGCTCTCGGTGTGCTAGACTTCTCCGATGCCTGCTCGGATTTTAGTCGTCCTGCATCCTCGGCCTGGGCGGTTGCACCTGGTGCTTGATCCGCATCAAGTTGCTTGTGGGTGCTGCGTGTAGGGCGGCAGCTCGAAGGTGAAGCTGAGGATAGGAGCCGGCGAGGCGCGGGCGGCGCAGCGGGACCCGACGCTGCTGTGCTGCGCGTACAACCGGCAGCGGCTGTACCTGTTCAGCCGCCGGGAGCCGGAGGACACCGAGGACGCCGCCGCCGGGCGGTGCGCCCCGGCACAGATCCCGACCATGATATCGCTTGCACAGCAGGAGACGCTCTCGGCACCATTGTGGACTGGGTCGTACCGCAGTAAAGCCGCTCAAACCCTTGCATCTGCGAAAGGAAGGCGGTGTTGTCATGCCAAGTATGCGCTGACAGTGGTTAGCTGCAGGCCTGAGCGCACACTCATCAGTGATCAGACTCTGCGCTCGCTTGAGCGCGGCAATTGGTGCTTTGTCAGTCTCATCGGCAGCTGGATGCGAGACAGGGATGTGTTCAATGAGAAGCCGGCGACGGATGAGCTGGTGGCGGCGGAGGGCGGCGAGACGGGCAGCTCGGCGGTGTTGCCGCGCGGCGCGGTCGTGCACACCACCCGCGGCGACATCTGGATCAAGCTCTTCCCCGACGAGTGCCCCAAGACGGTGGAGAACTTCACGACCCACGCGCGCAACGGGTACTACGACGGCGTCATCGTTCACCGCGTCATCAAGGGGTTCATGATCCAGACTGGCGACCCCCTCGGTGCGTGCTGAGGGTTTTGGACCCGGTGGTGGCAGTGACAGTATCCTGCCTGCTAGCCGGTCACTGTCTGTGCCGCAGCCGCGGCGAGGGCTGCAGGACCATGTTATATGAACCCGCGAGGCAATTTGGACCCACCATTTGAACTCATGACATTCTCGCACTTGTGCAGGGGATGGCACGGGTGGCCAGTCTATCTGGGGCGGTGAATTTGGCGATGAGTTTGCTCGTAATCTACGCCACGACCGACCCTTCACCGTCAGCATGGCCAACGCTGGGCCGGGGACAAACGGTTCTCAGGTGCACAGAAGCTTCGACCGCCTGTGGCGTCACCACCTCATCATGATTGCTTGGAGAAACCGTGTTTTCCTGCACGTGCCTGCAATGCGCCTGGGCGCCAGAATTTTAATCTGAGCTCTGTCCTTGCAGTTCTTCGTCACGACGGTGCCGACGCCGTGGCTGGACAACAAGCACACAGTGTTCGGACGGGTGTCAAAGGGCGCGGATGTGGTCCTCAACATCGAGAAGGTCAAGACGGAAAAGGGCGATAAGCCCGTAGAGGAGATCAAAATGCTGAACATTGACCTCTTGCAGAGCATGGACTGAAGGCCTCAGGCGCCGCTGTCAATGGCCAATGTCTCCTGGCATGTGCAGCATTTTGCAGAGCGTGATCATGTATCCACATACACATGTGCGGGTTGGCTTTCAGCCATGAGGTGTGTTTGCGCATTGCAGTGATTGACAACCTAAACCGCGCACTCGCACTAGCTGAGCCCAGAGCCAAAACCAGATCAGACAGGCAATGATTGGCGCAGACAAAGCCATGGCGGTCACACGGCCCTACTTGCTAATCCGTCTGAGTACGGGGTCCTAGCCTTAGTGCCGCGATGCTCAGGGAACGTCGCCGTGACCAAAACTGAGCGAACGAATGACTGACCGAACTTATGTAGGGACTCGGAAGCATCCAGCCCTCATATTGCTGCACGCAGAAGCAAGCACGGGGCACTATCTCTGCAGGAGGCATGCTGCTGTGGTCAGCTGCAATGGTCCTGTGTACAGCACGCCATGACCGCCCAAGTGTGCGTAGCCTGCACTGCTCCATAGATTCCACTGCGATGGCCCCTCGCGGCAAAGTCGCCGCAGGCTCGGCCTCATTGAGCCACGGCTCTCACAGCAGACGCCACACCCGCGACGCCACATCTGGTGTCGCATCGTGCCTTTGGAGGCCTTGCTGCTTCGCTGCTGGTCAGCTGCCATCCTGCCGTCTCCATAGACGTTCGTGCTGCCGCGCAGGGCGTTGGCACGGCACCCCGCGGTCCACTGCCCACTTCACGCAGCGGGCACTCATTTCTGCCATCGCAGGATCACTAGCTCCGCCGTCATGTTGTCGCAGCCGATGCCGCGCGCCTCCTTGGGGTCCTTCGCCAAACAGTGGTCCAGCATCTCGCTGCACACCACCGCCGGCGTCATCCCCCGGTTCAGCCGCTCAATCGCGAAGTCCACCGCCTGTGCACGGCACAAAATGGTGTCGTCGATCATCTGGCGGAGGGGCCCGCTGAGTGCGAATAGGCTCGCAGAGAAGTTGGGACGAGCGCTGCCGCAGCTTAGAGGCGTCGAGCCCCACTCATCAACACGTGACTCCGACCATCAAGCTTACAGGCAATGTTGGCCTGACGCATGAGCTGGGAAGCTTCACCTGCTGGTTGTTGAGGACGTCCCACACGCCATCGCAGGCCAAGAGCAGGAAGCGGTCTTGAGGTGTCAGCTCCACGCTGCGGACGTCGGGCTGGGCGGTAATGATCTGCTCGCTCGCCGCCAGGTGCTGGTTGCCCTTGTACTTCAGGTCACCAATGGCGCGAGACAGGTTCAGGTTGCCGTTCACGCGCGTCACCCCGCCCACCTGCAGGAGGACCGCACGCTGGGATCATCAACGAGGCTGGCATGCAACTCAGGCTGCAAGCCTCATGCACACGACCATGAGAGATGCACTGATGCAAGTTCAGGCTGCATGTTTCTGCACTTGATGAAACACAGAGTACAGGCTGTGCCCAGCATGCTCGCAATGGTGGGAGGCAAGCTGACGGCATCTGCCACTTCTGAGTGGCTAGCGTTGGCTCACCTCACTGACAAAGCCGCCCGCAGTCGTGATGCGGCTTTTTTCTGTTGGCGATGCTGGCTTGTGGTCCTCGCTCAAAGCCATGGCAATGGTGCCGCGTGCGAGCACTGCCCTTGAGTCGCCCGCGTTTGCCACAAACAGATGGCGGCCCTTCAGCACCGCCACGACCGCAGTGCAGCCAGCCTGCAGCAGCTCGCCTTGAGCCTTGATTTTATTCGATGGTATAGCACCAGGAAGAGGTGCTTGGACCCTGCGTGCCCCACACTTTGCCATGCTAGATGACAGGCGTCTGCTGCAGGCACATCCCCTCGCGGATGGCCTCTGAGCACAGATTCGAGCTGCAATGCTGTCTTAACAGCGACAAGCTCAGCACAGTGGAGTGCATGCAGTGAACGCTGACGCAGAGCTCATGGTCAGAACCAAGGCGCTCGAAGCCCTTGCACCTGAGAGTCGGCCGAGGGTGATGCAACCGGTGAGCGCGCCTGGATGCGGTGTTCCGGCAGCGGGTGCGTCAGGCTCGGCGGAGGAACCTCCGCGCGAGGCTCGGTCGCGGCGCCGACCCCGCTGATGGCTGTTGGCTGGGCCGCGGCTTTGGTGCTGGCCATGACCGTGCGCGCCTCGCTGACCGACGTGGGCGGTGGCTGCTGCGATCCCGCGGTGCCTGCGGCGCGCATGCTTGCTTGGGTCAATAAAGATGTGCACACTGTCACGCCACCCTCATCTGCTGCTCTCAGCTTCTGTGCTGCCTCTCCGGCCAGCACGCCTGTGTGCAAAGTGCTGTTCATCACATTTCCACGAGTAAACTGGAACATCAGCGACGGAGCCTGGTTGGCGCATCTTCCCTCCAGAAAGGATGTGTCTCGAGCCTTGCTTACGAAGGCGGTGTGAGTAAGTTCTGAGATGATGCGGCTGTATCTGCTCGCGCAACGCGCGCACCTGGCTGCGGCACGGGCACCATGGCGCGGGAGTCGCCGGCCTCGTGGGAGTCCTCCCCGGTCACGATGCGCTTGATCTCCAGGATGCGCTTCATGACGCCCAGCGCCTCCGCATCGCTGTAGTCGGACAGGCCGCCCTCCTGCCACAGCGCCGCCGCATGAGCCGCTGACATCGTTATGCAGGGAGGCCTATTCCATTCCAGGCAATCCCAACCCACAGCCTTAGCAGCAGACATCATGCATGCAAGGCGACAGTGACACAGCGTGCCACGGGACGAGGAGGAACACCTCTCTGCCAACGCCGCTGCTGTCGCTGCTGTCTGCGCTGGCTGCTGCCCCGCCCTTGGCCGCGGCGGCACCCTCCGGCGGCCGGCCTCCCCGGAACTCGAACAGCTGCGCGCAGAGACTTCTGGTTGGCACTCGGCAAGGCGAGCCAGCCATTTACTGTGAATCCTGGCAGCTCATGCAGGTCGATTTGAGATGGTGAATCCATGGCCTGCAGGTCCCGTCGGTGTGTGGCCTGCGCTGGCCTGCGCTACAACACGTGAGCGTCGATGCAACAGGTCCAGGCTGCGCTCAGAGTGGGGTCAGCCGTGAGGCTTCAGCGAGCAGCTGCCGCGCAGGCGCACCTCCTCCTGGTACTTGGTGTCGCGCAGCATGTCGTCCATCTTGTGGAACACGTTGACCAGCGAGTCGGACACGTTGCCGTCCTTGTACTGCTGCATCTTCGCCATCTCCCCGGCCATGTACTTCTGACAGAACTTGGCCACCTCCGCGCCGCCTGCGCTCGCGTGGACACTTGCGTCAGGCTCCTGCACGCTCGCTGTTCGCCGTACGCACGCTGGAGAATGTCAGTGATCTGCTCTGGTAGTGCACGCTGTTGACCAGCGCAGTGAAGAACAGCCAATGGGACACAGATGTGCACAGCAGACACATGGTTGGCCAGCAAAAGACTCGGATACAGGCGCATGCCGTGACGCACCGTGGCCATCGAAGACGCCGAACATGGCAGAATCATCCGAGCCGCCGATGCTGAGCGCTGCGATGTGCGCTGCAGAGGAAGCACAGCCAGCTGAGAATGACTGCAGGCAGGTTCTGGCCTGTCCGAGCACGAGTGCCCAAGAGGTGTGGGGAGAGACGCGCGGGGCGACCCGCGCTCTCGCTCGAAGTCACATGCTGATCTGTTTTCGTTGCAGACTGGACGCATGCTTACGAGGGTCACAGAGAACAATACGCTGGGTGGAACAGGGGCCGTGCTGACGACGAGTCAGAGCTGAGGAGGTCCTACAGCACCCAAGCAAAGGCCGCCACACTGGCCAAGACCCCGCAAACTCCCGACCGGCAGCCGTTGAGCTGTCCGCACCGTCTTCCATGGTTCTGCGCCACCCTTGCATTGCCGCGACGCCATACTGCAGGTTGGGCCCTTCGCCCTCCTCGACTTCTTTGTCTGTCACCGGCGTCGAAAGATACGCGCCCATGCTGCACCACCGATGCTCTACGGCCTCATGCTTCCAGTCCCCGGCACGTCTGGATTGAACACTGCCTCCTCGGCGCAACGCAGCCGGCGATCAGCTGTCGAAGTCCGCAGCTCAATCGGTTCTACAGCGCAGAGACTCCTCAGATGTTTCCGAGCGTGCAGCGTGCCGAACGAACCCCGCGTGAGCCCTCTGCCCTGCATGCCCTGACAAACACGGCTCAGTTGTCATTTCCACAGCCACCGCGCAACAGCGCGACATGACGCAGCTGGCGCTCGGCACGATCCCCTTCTGCCTCCCGGGCCTGCCCCGGCCGTCGCCCCGCATGGCGCCCATCGCCGCGACACCCAGCGGCGTCACGACGATGGAGGGCGAGAGGCAGGCCTCTAACGGAGCCGCGAGCACGCGGCACAGTCCCGATGCAGCCGCAGCTGCAGCCCCGAGCGCTGCGCGCTCCTTCGTGCGACGGCACCTGCTCACGCTGGCGCCCTACACGCCGATCGAGCCGTTCGAGGTCCTGTCGGCGCGATTAGGGCGGTCCACTGATGACATAATAAAGCTGGACGCAAATGAGAACCCGTATGGTCCCCCGCCTGACGTCCTCGCCGCGCTGGGCTCCATGGCGTTCCCCAACATCTACCCCGACCCGGCCAATCGCCGCTTGCGGGACGCGATAGCGGCTCAGACCGGCGTGCCAGCGGAGCATCTGCTGGTGCGTGGCTGCTGCAGCCTTGCAGCCGCAGTTCGTTGGCACACTTGTGTGCCGCGCCGCAGCGCTCCCCAGATGCCTGAGCACGGCAGCATGCAGCACAGGATGGCCCCGTCGCCGTCTTGGCTTTCATGGTGCCTCGCACAGGCTTATGTTCAACAGGTCATCACCGTCTCAACATTCAGGCCAAGCCGCATCATTGCAGCTGCGTTGTCTCCCGTGCACAAACGCCACGCGCTCGCTTCCGTGTCGCGCAGGTCGGCTGCGGCGCGGACGAGCTCATAGACCTGCTCATGCGGTGCGTGCTGGACCCGGGCGACGCCATCGTCGACTGCCCGCCCACCTTCACGATGTACGTCTTCGACGCCGACGTCAACGACGCGCGCGTCGTCACCGTGCCCCGACTGGACGGCTTCCGGCTAGACGTCGTGGGTGAGCACGGACCTCGACCCCTCGTTTGATACATGTGTCGAATCATGTGACCTCAACTGTGAATTCATGCGCAGTGGCACGCTTTTGGCATCCACTGGCTACACGCTGAGCAGGGATCAAGCGGGCGGTGCGGGAGTCGCGGCCCAAGGTCCTGTTCCTGACGTCACCGAACAACCCGGACGGCAGCATGATCGCGGAGGCCGATCTGCTGGAGCTGTTGGCGCTGCCGGTATGCCTCCTGCGCCCCTACCAGAGGCATCAGCCCGCATCCCGACGCCATTTTCGCATGGTGGTGATGCAGCAGCAGTTCTTTCATATTTCCTGCGGAGTTTGCATTGCTTGTTGGGTCCGAGGGCAAGATAGTGAAGTCAGCGTCACTAGGAGCAGGATCGCATCGATCTGCTGTCAGGTGCTGGTGGTCCTCGACGAGGCATACATCGAGTTCTCAGAGGAGCAGTCACGGCTGGGCTGGCCGGCGCGCTATGACAACCTGGTCGTCCTGCGGACCTTCAGCAAGAGCGCCGGGCTTGCTGGTGAGCTAGTCATCACGCATGCGAAGAACTGACTACTGCACTGGAGCTTTGCCATACAAGCATCGCAAGTGTCCACGGCACATGCTGTCCGCTCGATGGCTGCAGATTGCGACGCTTCCGAAAGAGCGCCATCAGCCATGCTTCCTGTATGTGCAATGGCTATGAACGCTGCCCACAGGCTGTTCATCTTAGCAAGCTGGGTGCAGGCATCCGCGTGGGCTACGGGTCCTTTCCGCTCGGCATCGTGGAGTACCTGTGGCGAGCCAAGCAGCCGTACAACGTGTCGGTGGCAGCGGAGACAGCGGCGTGCGCAGCGCTTGCCAACCCAGCGTACCTGGAACGGGTCCGGGACGCGCTGGTGCAGGAGCGGGGCCGCCTGATGGCCGTCTTGGAGGGTGTTCAATTCCTGCAGCCGTACCCGTCCTCTGCAAACTTCATCCTTTGCAAGGTGACCGCTGCCTGTTTTTAATTCTGTACGTGCCTGACACAGCGCAGCAGCTACGCTCAGGGAGCCCGTATAAGGCACCAACACTGTGCCCAGGCGCTGCTTTTGCG
>JAABUX010009057.1_pt1 | contig 11347 bp, 20 predicted proteins | sample 5561851 | NCBI WGS metagenome assembly JAABUX01 (sample SAMN10711883, study PRJNA513361) | rock metagenome | isolation source: Antarctica rocks | place: Antarctica: Victoria Land, Richard Nunatak red sandstone | collected 2016-01-03 | reverse complement strand
CTGCCTGCTCCGTCGAGCCGTGTGCACGAGCCGACACGAGGATAATGCCTCGGCATGTCACCGCCTGCTCAGGTGCCAGCAGCGCCATGAGCACGGCTGTGCTGCCTCCAGAAGCTATGTGGTAGGCCGTCCGCCTGCTTGTTGCGGGAATGCTGATCGCTGAGGCCTGAGAAAGCACTGTTGCCCGTGCTGCCTCAGTGCTGCACGACGCCAGCTGCAGGCCGGCCTCCAGCTGTGTGGGGTCCAGGCGGCAGGACCCTTCCAAGCAGTCGCCGGGGCCATGCAGGCTGTGTGCCGTGTTCATGCCCTCAGGTGCAGCGCCCTCTGCTGCCAGGAGGCCGAACAGGGCTTGGCCGAGTTGCTGACGACCCTCATCCGCATGCCTGCTGCCGTCTGCCGGCCTGCCAACACGGGTCGCAGCGAAGCTCGTCGTCAGCAGGCGCTGACCGCGGCAGCTGATGCTGCAAGTGCCTGCCGGATGCGCGTCCACATGGAGCACGGCCGGCTGACGGGGCGTTTGCAGGGCCGCCGCAGCAATGCGCAGGTATCCCACACAGACGGCGCCTGCGTCGCAGAGTCTGTTTGGTCAGCAAGCGGGCCAGCAACCTAACAGCAGGTGGCCAGATGAGAACGGCGGCATAGGCACACGAAATGTATGACAAGAGGACATATCCTCTGACGGCAGCACGACCTCGCAGCCAGCGTTGGTTGCCAACCTGCAAGCGCTGTGCGGCGATGGGGCTTGTCAGTGCGCAGCATAGCCGAAGCAGCGGCAGCAGCTGCCACGAATGTCGCCGCAGGCAGCAGCACATCCCGCTCGGCCGACGGCACCCACAGGTGGGCCAAATGCGGCGCTGTCAGCTGGGTCGCAAAGCTGATCATGCCGTCGCCACGCGTGGGCAGTGTGTATACACCGAGCATCGCCTGCAGCAGACAAACGAGTAGGTCGGCAGAGGTCACCAAGATGCACTGCAAGCAATTCCTCTGCACAATCGCATGCACAGCCGCATGCACAAGAGAACCACTCGTGTTCGAACACTACACGACTGAAAAGCAATGACCGACATAACATGACTGCAGCTGGCCAGATCGAACACATCAACATGTAACTCTTGCGCAAAAACACACCTGTGCAACAGGGACGGCCCAGCATGACACGCGATGCCACAGCAGCTTGACGTCACCAGTCGCGTCGTTGTTGTCGCCGTGCTGAGCGGCACCCCGGACCAGTGCATGTGCATTGGAGCCCTGCGCGCCGAAGGAGCTGACCGCTAGCACCATGTCCAGTCCATTGCGTTCACCTGCGGACGCACACTCACTCGAGATCGGCCATTGGTCCAGGCTTTCAGTCGCCACTGGGCATGCACGTGAACGTCAAGACAGTGCCGAAGCATAGCAAATGCGAGATCTCTGCAACAAGGCACACCTGAGGGCACGGGGTCTGCTCCCCCTCGTAAGATGGCAGCGGGACGCTTCGCTGTCACTGCTCCTCCGAGCACGCCAGCAACATGCGGGTTCAGGTGGCGCAAGTGCAGCGCCGGCGCGGCACGGGCATGCGCGGCGAGGAATATTGCCTCGGTCAGGCCCGCCGCCCCGGCCGCGGCCTCGCTGTGGCCCGTGAACCCCTTGGCGCTCGCCAGCAGGAACGGAGCCGCAGTAGAATCATGATCCTGCGCATTTGCCACCTCATAAGTATTCATACCGCAACAGTGCTCCGACCAGGTTGGAGTGCCTAGCGCACACTGCATAACGGAGGCACGCTGGAATCTGAAGGCCTGGCTGACGTGCTAGCAAGCACCACTGACAACAGCAGGAGCCAGCTTGACGTAACTGGAGTAAGACCTGTACCTGATATGCCGCCACCACGGCTCCGACCTCGATAGGGTCGCCGAGTGCCGTGCCGTTGGCGTGCAGCTGCACTCCGGCCACCCCGGCGGCCGGCAGCCCCGTGTCCCTCAGCACACCCCGCTGCAGCGACAGCTGGCTGGGCCCGTTCGGAGCTGTCAGTGCGCTCGCGCGGCCGTTAGTGTTTACGCCGCACCTCAGCAGCAGTGCGACTGGCCGCCGCTCGTTTGGCACGTCGGCGTCAGGGTCCTGAGCTGCGTCTGGGCTGTCACTGCTGTCAATAAGCCCGACTGCTCTGTCAGTATCAGTAGGTCCCGCGGGATCAGTGCCGGCAATGTAGAGCATCTTGCAGGCTTCGGCGCGGACGTAGCCGTCCGCCGCGGCGTCGAACGTTTTGCAGCGGCCGTCGGGCGCCATCAGGCCGGCCGCGGCGAGCATCATGGTCGACTGCGGCACGAGCACCAGCAGCACGCCGCCCACCAGCGCCGCCTCGGCAGTGCCGTCCCTGCGCGCAGAGCACCGATGGGCGTATCGTCCCTATGTAGATCACCACCGTAGGCACTCCACGGAGCGTTTGATGCGCTGGCATGCAACAACGTGATTGCATCTTTTCCAAGATCTGTGTAGTCGGAGGTGCTTTGTAAGGGAGGCTGTAATTGCTCTGCTTGCTGTGTCAGGAAGGAACTGGAGCACAAGAGTTGCCAACCTGAAGTCAACACAAGCGATGTGCGCGGCCACCAGCGAGGACGAGCAGGCGGTGTCCACGCTGGCCACAGGTCCGTGCAGTCCGAAGGTGAAGCCTATGCGGCCGCTCGCAACACTATGCGAGGCGCCGGTGAATGCGAAGCCACCTGCGCAATAAGCATACCGTCAAGTCTCTGTGCATGGCAGCGACTTTCGAGCGAGTGCAACGGGGACATGCTGCAGCAGGAGCTGCTGAATGCCGCAGGTCGGGGGTTGTGGGCAGAGGTGCATCGCACCCGCGTACACGCCGTGCTGACGACATAGCGCATCGTAGTCGCCTGATCCAATGCCAATATATGCGCCCACTGCGCGACCGGCTAGAGCGGCGTTGCTGCTGCTGCTTTGGATGACCTCCGCTGCCGCCTGCAACATGTGATCCGCTGTGCTATGAGCCCCGCCATCATGCCCAGCATGGCGTTCCTAGCCTGGAATGGTGTACCCATTGAGCAGGAAGAAGCACATCATGTGACCAACTGCTGGGTGTCACCACAACCGACACGTCAGCCTACCTCCAGTAGCAGACTTTGCTGAGGGTCGACGGTGCGCGCTTCGCCCGGCGAGATGCCCAGCGCGGCGCAGTCGAAGCTCACCACCCTCGCTGTTGGCAGGAATGCCCCGAACCGCGGTCGGGCTGCGCGCTCCCCCGACTCAGTCGCTTCAGAGTCCCAGCGGGCCCAGGGCGTGACAGAGGTCGCATCACCCGAGGTCCAGTGCTGGAGCACCGTCTCGTGGCCTGCGACAGCACACGCCGAGCTGCTGTCTTGTCTGCGTGCTCTCTGCTAGGTTTGCTCAGCCAAACACCTGATGAGGCACTTCAGGATTTGCTGCCTCAACCACTCGGAATGCATGGCATGGCAGCCATCAACGCAAGATCAGTGTTGGGGAAAGCGGCTGGCAGCGAGCACGCACCGCTGACGCCTAGGACTGCAGCGGCTGGCCCAGCATGCCAGACTCGCCGTGGCGTCAACACCGCAGATGCCGCAGCGACTGCCTGACCGCCAGCATTGCGGGTCACACGGTCGTGCAGGTGCATCGCCAGTGCAGCGATGGTGGGGTGGTCGAAGACAAGCGTCGCCGGCAAGTCGGTGAGACCCAGGGCATTGGCCAAACCCTGCTGCAGCTCCTGAGCGCCGATGGAGTCGAGCCCGGCGGCCATCAGCGGCTGATCGACGGCGATCGGCTCTCCGAGCACCGCCTGAGTGCTCCGCTTGACGAGGTCCTACAGCATACCGTGTGACTCATGTTCACACGGCAAGCCAATGAGGCAGCAGCGGGACTGCGTTCACGCAGCACTGATGATGGCTGCAGCTTCTGAGAGCCAAGACGCACCGTGATGAGCTCGAGGTCGGCGGCATGATGGCGGTGCAGCGCCTGCGCTCCCACCCCGACCGTGTGCATGTCGCCAGCACCGCGCACGCTGCCTGACGCCGGCACGCTGGCCCGCCTTTGCATCCCGGCCACGGACCACATACGCTGTGCTCGCCCCTGCAGGCCAATTTTACCCTATTACTTGAAGCTGGCCTATACAATGTGCGACTTCAGGACCATGCGCATAGGCTTGTCAGGCACAGCATTTCCGAGCTGGAAACGGGGTTTACCGTCATCATGGACGCGTCAAGCTGATCTGCTTGCTCGCTGAAAGCTGCTTGCACGGTGCAGCCACCGGCTGCCGGGTGTCTGCTGTCCGCAGTACGCGGTAAGCAGGCTTCCCACTGCGCAGCAAGCCCGAGCGGCAGGGCGCCGCCGCACTCTGCAAGGCCTGGGAGAGCGCCAAGGCTGGCGGCCGCTTCCGCACTGCCGGGATGGACCGCAAAGCCCGTGGAGTCGAGCTGACCCTCAGGCACACAGACGCCCGCAAGCGAAGAGCGTGCGGCTGCCACTATCGCAGCGGACGAGCCCAGCACTTGCATGCGCACTCGCAGGTGGATGCTCCGCCCAGCAGCGGTCACTCGCTGTGGTACTGGGCATCCATGTCGCATCCTGGTCAACATATGCTGCGTAAAAGCTGCTCCAGAGCTTGCTGCCGCACTGCTGACCTCTGCCCAGCCTGTGACAAGGTGGATCTGGCTTTGCAGCTGGCCGCCCGTCACAGCTGCTGCTTGCAGGTCCAGAGTGGTCCCCAGGACAGCATCGGCCAGGACCAAGCCACCGTCGGGACAGTCTCCCAAGACCAATGCACTGCAGCCAGCCGCCAGCATCTCTGCCCAGGCAGCTGCCGGCATGAGTGGCCGTCCAAGCACGTGGCAGTCGCCCAGGAAACCAAGCTGAGGTGTCGCCAGCTGCGCAGTGATCCTGACGGAAGAGGGTGTCGCGGCGGCGCTGGCTGCTGCCGAGAAGCCGGCTGCAAGCAGGTGACGCGGCGGCAACAGCCATGCCCGTGCTGCGTCATATATGATGCGCTCATCCTGTTGCGGGTTTGCCACCACGCCAGACGCCTGCAGCGCAATCACTGCATCAGTGCCAAACAATAGCTTCCAGGGTTGAATGCGGAGAGCAGAAGCTACAGGTGTACGTCTCACATACGGCTGACAAGCTGCGTAATCGTCACATGGTGGTTGGAGCAGGTCACCTGGAGCACTGCGTGTGCATTTGTCCCTTGGAATGCAAAGGCGCTCACGCCCTGCACGGCTGTGCTTGCGACGCCGGAGAAACCAGCGCAGCTGCGGGGAGCGCTGAGTGCATCAGATGTGAAGCGCTGCGGTCCCGTTGCCAGCATCGAACCGATGTGAGGGTTCAGGTCACGGAGGTGCAGGATGCCTGCAAGCATTTGGGCCAGATAGTGAGCCAATCATCAGGCGCAAGTGCAGTGCAAGATTCGTAATGCAGCTTTGCCGGCGAGAGGGCATACGGGCAGCACGCAAGACTGACCTCGGTTGACACCCTGCTGGAGGGCGTGGAGGCCGCTGAGCAAGCCGCATGCACCGGCGGCGGCCTCCGTGTGACCGATGCGAGACTTGACGGCCGTCATCACTAGCGCCTGCTGTGGCACCGAATTGGCTGCCAGTTGTCCCGGAATGCGCATCGCGGCAAAAGCAGCGCCGGCCTCCACGGGGTCGCCCAACGCCGTGCCCGTGCCGTGCAGCTGCAAACTGCCGACGGCACGGGGAGTTACTCTGGCCTGACGCATGGCTGCGCGGATGACGTCCTGCAAAGCCGCAGGCTGCGTGTAAGCTGCGCTGTGCAGTACTGGCTTGGGGTGAGCCCACTGGTGCGTGACAGGACGACAGCACTCTCAAGAACCTGCAGCGCTCATGCAGCTTATGCACCAACCCCGCATCGCAGGGGTAGCATTCAAGGTTTTGTAGCTTCAGGATTGTGGATTGTGGATCTCTCGGCCTTTGGCCATCAGCCATGCCTGCACCGCACCTGTTGTGCCGATCCACTGGGGGCGGTGAGTGAGCTCGAGCGGCCGTCCTGGTTTACGGCGCAGCCGCGGAGCAGCACTGCGGGGCCATCGCCGGTACCCTCCGGGCTGCTGAACACGCGCAGCAGCAGCGCAGCGCACGCCTCGCTGCGGACGTAGCCGTCCGCGGCGGCATCCAGGGTCTTGCAGCGGCCGTCAGGCGCCAACATGCCGGCCTGCGTGCGTCGTGCCAGTGACTATAACACAGCGGCAAACGCCATCACAAGCGTCGTCAGGCGCGTACTTAACTGAGAAGACGTGTGATAGCATGTATGGTGCACTCAAGGGGCTCCCTTCGTTGAGGTCAGCAGATTTAATAAATAACCTACATGACCTATAAAACTAAAAGCTAATAGCCTTTTAATTTTATTTTGTGACATAGCTGCAAATGCACCTAAAACCATAGAAGCGATACTGCAAAAAATTTAAAGTTTTTGCCATGGGAGCATAAAATCATAAAAACTATCAACAAATACACGAATTAAAACAGCTAATATAGCAATTCTAGGTGTTAGCAGCGAAACATGACCTCGAATCCTTGTCCGGCTTCACATACACGCTTTTCCAGCAAGGTGCCAGCAGTCGGCGGCCAGCTCACTGGAGTGGTGCCGGCTGGAGCGGCACACAGCATTATAGGTGTGACAACCCCCACCTTGCGGAACACTGTGGAGGGCGCAGCGTTGAATATGAGGCCCACGCCAGCGACGAGCCCAGCGCTGGACTCGCTGTCAGCTACACGGTGCAGCGCCAGCTGCGCAGCAACCAGGCTCGACGAGCACGCTGTGTCGACGCTGATCGCCGCCCCACGCAAGCCAAAGGTGAAGGACAGTCGTCCGCACGCTGCGCAGCATTGAGTTACGACATGGTTAGGGCGGTTTTAGACTTGAGCATCCTAACTCTGCAGACACGGGTAACAAGATATGAGAATCGCGCAGTGGTGTAGGCATCCCACCATGCCGAGTGAGGGAGAGCAGATGGCTCTGAGCTGCGTCAAGCGCACCAACGCTGTTTGCGCCGCCGGTGGCGCCGTAAGCGTTGGCAGGCTGACCGGAGAGTGGCACCAGGTGGCCGCTGTACTCCGCGCTGGCGATGCCAACGGCGACGCAGCAGTCACTGCCGGCCAGCTCGCCCCGAGCTGTGCCCATTGCCTGCATGACGCAGCAGTGTCGCTGCACGGAACATGGCTGCCAGAGTAGACAGCTGCTGCGAAAAGACCGCCTGCAGTATGGCTATAGAAACAGCAAAGGCAGGAACTCACGACTCATGGCGTTCTGATTCCGAAGGCACGGGCTGTCGTTCAGGTCTGCCATTTTCCTATCAGACGTGGATCCAATCAGGCTGAACACCCTTGGTTAGGTTCCCCAACCTAAGCCGTTGCGTGGCATACCTGGTAGCAGTGCGCCAACAGCAGGCGCTGCTGAGGGTCCATGAGCGCAGCCTCCGCGGGCGACACGCCGAACATGGCGGCGTCAAAGCGGTCAACGTCCCGCACGAAGCCTCCGTACCGGACCACTCCAGCGCCGCCGTCAGCGTTTTGCAGCCGTGCCTCAACGTCCCACCGCTGGAACGGGATGACTGCGCACATGGGGACGACTTCTTCAGCTCACCCCGTGGCAGTCATACCGGAAAACAAGCAGATAGCCAGAGACATCAGCAGCACATGACGTTCTGTCGACAAACGAAACGCCTTATGTATCTGAAGGACGAAGAGTCCGACCTTGAATGCTGTCCGTTGGGTAGTTTGTACCATCCATGCGCCCAGGCAGCAGCCAGGAGCAGCGCGCGACGCCAACCGTCCGCGCTTCCACCCTGCCAGCTGCGTCAAGCGCCAGCGAAGCCGGCAAATGGGCGTCCATAGGCTCCTGGATGAATGGCTCTGCGGTTGTGGCTGACGGCGCCACGGTGGAGGCGGCAAGGAGAGTCAACAGGTGGGCGGCGAGCGCTGCGGAGGTGGGGTGGTCGAAGATGAGGGTCGCCGGCAGCTGCATGCTGAGGCGGGCCTCCAGGGCGTTGCGCAGCTCGACGGCGCCGATAGAGTCCAGACCTGCCGCAGCAACGCTGCCAGCTAAGACGCCTTACGTCAGATGCGACGCCATCGCGTCTCGCCGCTGAAGCATGAGCGCACCGCAAATACGAGATTATTCACAAGGCATGTCGGCATGATTACAGCACAGGCATCGTGCACGCGCCATGTCGTCGCCACGATCATACTACACGGCTGGCAGCACTGCAATGTGAGCTGCCACAGGGCGCACCAGCTGCCATCAGAGGCTCCTGGTCGCCCACAGCGCGCCCGGCAATGCTGCACACGGCGTTGCGCACGATGGCGGCGACGTCTGCCGCTGTCGGCGTGCTGTTTGAACCTCCAGCAGGTCGCCCCACTGCTGGCACCCTCGCAGACGCTGCGATCTGCTGCTGTCCTTCCGATGCAGCGAACTCAGCGAACACCGCTGGTACCCTGCCGTTAAAGCGCCGCAGGAAAGTGGGCCAGTCGAACAGCGTCGCAGCCACAGTGTCCGCCGCGTGGCTCGTAGAAGCGATGGTGCTGAACACGCCGCCGAGCGCGGCGAGGCCCTGTGGCGCCGTGAAGGCACCCAGACCGGTGCGCTGCAGCCGCTCCTGCAACATCAAGGCCTCTATTTGTAAGGCATCTACTGATGGAGCACCACATGCCTTGCGTGCGAGATCAAATTGATTGACTAATAACGCCGACGCACTGGGCATCCGACCTACATCTGCGAAGCGATTTGCTGTGACAGGAGAAGGGTGCTTGCCTGCATGACATGACTGGCTGCCATGCCGGCACCCGCCCAGCCGCCCCACTGGACGGACATGACTGGGATCCCACAGCGGTGCCAGGAGGCCGCCACCGTATCCAGTGCGCCGTTGGCCGCGGCATAGGCGGCCTGACCGGGTGAGCCCAGCAGCGCCGCAATGGACGAAAATAGCACCTGCAAGCATTTTGCAATGTGGTGTTTACAGCTGAGTTAGCAGGACTTTCATGCGGCAGGGCTGAGGCTGTCACTGACACAACAGGGCCTTTCCGAGTCAAAGGGTTCGACCAGCCCAGCCACCTAATGAACAGCAGAATGTATCTGTGTGCTGACCTGCGTCGACAGCGGATGACAGCGCAGCCGGCCGCCGTTCTTCGCCACGGCGGTGCCTTTTGCTGCAGCAGCCTCCCGAATGCTGCTTGGTGACTGGTTGGCGAGTGCTGCGTCCGCCAGCACCCCGCCGGCGTGGATCACGGCCGCCAGCTCCGGAGCAGCGTCCGGACGGGCGGTGTAGCATCGCTGCGCAGCCTCCTGTTGAGGGCAAACGGGCTGACTCGGCTGAGCAACACAAAAGCCAATAGGCTGCCATTCCTGCCTTGCATTGATCGCAAACCGGCTTGTCTGGCAGATACTATCGCTTCTTGATGCTGACATGCCGCTCAACGGAGACAAGCGTTTTCTGGTAGATTAGACGTTCACCTCTGTTGACACGTCTGCCATCTGCATCGTGACCAGCGCGCCATACGCCGGGCTGTGAGGTCGCCCCAGCAGGTCAAGTGCCACGTCCTTTCCAGTGCGTCCCCGCCGGCCCAGCAGGAGCAGCCGGCGTGAGCCCTGCTTGGCGAGCCAGCCAGCGACCAGGCACCCGAGGGCGCCAATGCCGCCTGTGACGGCGACAGTGCCGTGCACGAAGCCGCCGCTTGATCCACCGACGACCACCTTGCCCACGTGCTTGGCCTGCCATCCAGCACACGGATCTCCTTGATGCTCAAGGTGCTATGATACTCTGACAATAAACATAGCAGACTCTTCGGCTGGAATGAACGCAGCAACAGTGCACTTCGGGTCTGAGTATCATGATAAGTAGCAGAATCTTGCAAGACCCACGGTGCATCAGAATCACCTGCGACAGCTGCCGCAGCGCGTTGCTCGCCGCTGACATCCCGTGGCGGGTCAGCGGCAGGGACTGGGCTGGACTGCTGGCCAACGTGCCGGCGAGGCGTTGCATCGCGGTGTGCAGCACGGAAGCCGGCAGGAAGTCGATGGCCAGCAGGCGGTACTTGACATCGAGACGCTCCTGCGCTACCCGCTGCAGACTCCATATGCCGCGCTTGGAGATCTCCACAAGACTGCGCGGTGTGCATACATGGGTAATCAGGTGCGCACGGCATGCATCAGTCTCAACAGCAGGATCCAATGCAGCGCACAGTCATCAAAGCTTCTTGGCGTGCGCAACTGAGCTAAGCTCCTGGGCAGATCCCGATAGCCTTGATGTCATATTTTGGGTGGGTTAATTGCGCCCAGCCAGCAGCATATTGGACTCACCTGCCACCTGATCGTATGGCAGATATGGATGCGGCGACCGTGCCGGGCGTTGTCAGAGAGTTGAGGACCAAGTCTGGCGCCATACCAACCACCAGTGCGTCCTCCGCAAAGCTGTGGCTTCTGGAGCTGCTTGCATGGCAGACGCCCATCGACCTGCGCAGAGTGTTTCAGCATACTTGCATGCATTCAGGTTAAGCCCGTCAAGTCCAGTGCAGAGGCTCCGCAAGCACAGGCACCTGCGACTGAGACTGCATGCAGTGCACCGCCGCCATTCCTGCACGGATACCCCTTTAAGCACTGGCAACACCCCATCACAGCAATGTTCATGCAGACGCACCGCAGCAGAGCCCGCTTGGCGGGGCTTCCGGCTGTCCCAACGATGCCGTGCAGGCATGCACTTCGAAGCAGATGGACCGCGGCCAGACCGACACCCCCGGTGGCGGCATGCACGAGGACTCTGAGCAGTACAACGAATGGAGTTAGGCTGTACCTGCCACAGGGCATGCTGCAGAACACTTGCATTACATTTGTGCACGCCACCGATTAGCATGTATAGTAGCGGCAACCAGACAGCAACGGCAGCTAGCCGCTGCAGGTGACACCCAGCGCTGCATCTCACAGACTGCACGTGTGCGCATGAGCCTGTTATGGGCGACACTCGACCGCACCTCGTGTTGCGGGAATTCTGCACCGCGTCGCACAGAGCGAGCTCGGCTGTGATGAACACCGTCGGCGACGCGGATGCCTGCTCAGGCTTCACGGCCGGTGGCATGCGCGCCAGAGCCGTCGTGTTGGCCACCACGTGGCTGCCGAGACTGCCTCTGGCAAGGCCGAAGACAGCGTCGCCGGCACAGAGTACTTGCTTACGCCCAGGCACCGCAGAGGGTGCACAGACGGCCATGACGCCGGCACAGTTGGCACCTGCGGTCAGAAGCAGCCTTCGGGTGCGGCGTCACATGCAGATGATTTCAACCCGCTTCAGTTCATCCTGCAACTCTGCTTTGCAGGAACCTGCTGCAACACAACCTGACAAGGT
>JAABUX010009056.1_pt1 | contig 11347 bp, 9 predicted proteins | sample 5561851 | NCBI WGS metagenome assembly JAABUX01 (sample SAMN10711883, study PRJNA513361) | rock metagenome | isolation source: Antarctica rocks | place: Antarctica: Victoria Land, Richard Nunatak red sandstone | collected 2016-01-03 | reverse complement strand
GGCGAAGCGTCGGGTGATATGCTGGCGGCGGCACTAGCGACGGCGATGCGCGAGTTCGAGCCGGCCGCGAGCTTCTGGGGCATCGGCGGTGAACGAATGCGCGAGGCGGGCTTCACGTTGACGACGCACACCACGGGCTGGGCAAGTCTCGGGCCGCTCGCGGCGTTGCGGCGCATTCCGCCGCTGCTCTTCAACATGCTGCGCAATGCGCTTTGGCTGCGTCTACGGCCGTACGATCTCGTCGTCCTCATCGATTTCGGCGCCTATAATCTGCGGTTCGCACGAACGTTGCGCGCGCTTGGTTATCGACGTCCGATCCTGTACTTTTTCCCGCCCGGTGCATGGCTCGATCGGGCGCGCCAAGCACGCGCGGTTGCCGCCAGCGCCGTGCCGCTCGTCCCATTCGAGCATCAGCGCGACTTCTTCGGGTCGCTCGGATGCGAGGTCGCGTACTTCGGTCATCCCCTCGCATCGCTCGTGCATGCGCGCTCGCCGCGCGCGCATGCGCCGTGCGACGGCGGCCTCGTCGCGCTCTTGCCGGGTAGCCGGCGCGGTGAGATCGCGCTGCTGTTGCCGCGGTTGCTGGAGGCCGCCGCGCGGCTGCAGGAGCGGCGCCCGAAAGCGTGTTTCATCGTGAGTATCGCAAACGACGAGGCTGCCCGCTATGCCCAGCCGATTCTTGCGGCGCAGCGGTATGCGCATCTCGTTAGCGCCACCGTGCGCGGAGCCGGTGCGGCCTTCGACGTGGCCGACGCTGCGTGGATTGCTTCGGGTACGGCCGTCCTCGAGGCAACGCTGCGGGAAGTGCCGACGGTAGCACTCTACGCCCTGGCGCCCGCGCAAGCGGCCATCGGCCGCCGCGTGTGGCTAGGCGACCATCCCTATGTGACCTTGCCGAACATTCTGCTCGGGCGCGAAGTCGTACCGGAGCTCTTGCAGGACGACGCTACGCCGCAGAAGTTATGCGATGCGCTCGACCGGTTGCTAGCCGATCCGGCGCCGCGACTCGACGCCATGCGCGCCGTTCGCGCGGCGCTTGGGCCACCCGATGCCTTGCGCCGCGGCGCGGCGTTCGCCGCGGTGCTCGCGCGCTCGCCATGAGTCTGCGCATCTATCACACCTCGGACCTGCACGATCACCGCGGCTTCGCTCCGCGCTTGCAGGCACTGCGCGCGCAGGAGCCCGGACTGCTCTTCGATTGCGGCGACGCCCTGCGCGGCAGTCAAACGGTTTATTACCGTAACGAACCGATCGTGGCCGACCTCGACCACGCCGGCTACGATGCGCAGGCCGTCGGCAATCGTGAGTTCCACTATGCTTTCGGACTACTCACCGCACGTGCGCGGCGCATGCGCCACGCGCTCGTCTGTACGAATCTGATCGATCTCCGAAACCGGCCACTGCCGTTCGTTCCGCAGCTCGAGCTCGTTCGCGGCCCTTGGCGAGTGCGCGTCTTTGCATTACTCGTCCCGCAGTATCCGGTGGGAAGTTTGTGGGAACGCGTGCTCGGGTGGCGCTTCCGCGATCCGCTGCAAGCCGCGCGTGAGATTGCGAAGACCACGCCCGCCGATACTCTGCTCGTCGCCCTTTCCCACCTCGGTCTGCGCGCCGATCGCGATTTGGCCCGTGCCGTTCCGCGACTCAACCTCATCCTCGGCGGCCACAGCCACGACACGCTCCCCGAGCCCGAATTCGCCGAGGGCGTTCCCATTGTGCACGCAGGCCCCTATGGTCGCTACGTCTCGCGCACCGAACTGCGGCGGGATACGTCCGGTCAGCCCGAGATCGCACGCTTCAACCTCGTGCCGCTGCTGGCGAGTATCTGATTGAGCGAGTCTTCGGCGCCGTCGCAGCTTCTGCTTGAGGGGTAGCGCATCGACTCGCGGTCGCCCTCTTATCGGACCACACACGTTGTTAAAAGCGTCAGTTCTTGTCGCGTTACGTCAACATCGAAAGGTTTCCGCTCTACGAAAACGTTGACCCGGCGCTACAAGAGGGGGAAATCGCCAGGAACCACCGGATTACACTGCCGCAAATGATGTCAGAAAGGGAAGACACCACTGAAGACACCACTGGCGAGGACTCACCGCATAGTTCGACAGCTCGATCTTTTGAGGGGCCGGACCGCAGTTCAGTCGGGAATGCTCATGAATCGCTCGACGCTGAGGCGCGGGCGCAGCCGCCTAACAGGCCGAGTGAACCTGTCTCTCAGACAGTCGTTAAGTGGCCATCGACTCGCTTGTGGAGTCTCATAACTTTCTCCGCTCCGGTTGCGGTATTCGCTGTATCAACGTATTTTAACGTGCAGGCACTGCATGATTCCGCGAAGGCAATCGACATTAGTGCGCGCTCTGCCAAAGCCTCCGACCAGGCGGCGAAAGCCGAACAAAATACGGCGCAGACGACTAATTCGTCGCTCGTGCTGCAGCGCAGCCCCGCATTTGTACTATCTTGTTTTAGCGGCCCGGATGCCCAGGCATCGGAGCAAATCCAAGTCGCCGGATTGGCACAGAATCATCGCTCCTATCCCAGAGCGCCGACACAGGACACGAAGAATGCTCTACGGACCACTGAGCATTGCCGCCTTTCCAACTACGGCAGCTTTCCGGCTCTACATGTAACAGCTCAATTCGAAGTATCGCCTGGTACATCGGCAACCCACGTACCTCCGGCCGAATTGTTCGAAGCCGACTTTGATGGTATAGCGGCACAGTCGTACCAGGAAGTTGAAATCATCAACGAGCGGGCTGAACCAGTGCTCGTTTCCCAATGCACGGAGGTCAGTTATAAATCGCCGCCGAGATATCTTGATTGGCAGTACTTCAATCTGGGGCTCGAGTTCATTACGGCACATGTGCTGCAGGGGGCACGAGGTACAAAGGTTGGCCGGCTGACGTTTCAACGCCCGGATGAGGCTCGCTGCGCACGGCCTCCACTCACTCACTAGAAGTTAGCGGTACAACACGAGCCACTTCTAGCGGTGCAAACATAAGGCGTTTTAGTCTCACGAGAATTCACGCAGCTAGCCTCTTGAAGAGCCAAACAGAGAGCCGCTTCGCTCCGGCTCCTTGCTGGCGGAAGTAGGAACAGGCGCGAGGTCCGTGGACCGCCGACCCGGTATTTCTGCAGGAGCGTGATCGAATCGTACCTTGATCCCGAGGCGAAAGCGCGCATCGAGATCGACAAGATGCTGAGGGCAAGCGGGTGGGCCGTCCAGGACTATAAGACGGTACATCTCGGCGCGTCACGCGGCGTTGCGGTCCGCGAGTTCGTGATGGCCGACGGCCATGAAGCGGCCGACTATCTGCTGTTCATCGATCGCACCGCCGTCGGCGTTATCGAGGCGAAGAAGGCTGGAACGACGTTGACCGGCGTTGAGTGGCAATCTGCAAAGTATCGCGGCGGACTGCCGGCCGGCATCTCCGCGTTCAGCGCGCCGCTGCCGTTTGCGTACGAATCGACCGGGGTTGAGACGCGCTTTACGAACGGACTGGAACCGGAGCCGGCAAGCCGCGACGTTTTTAATTTTTACCGGCCCGATACGCTAGCCGAGATGTTGCAGCAGCGCGGCATCGTGCGCGCCGGGCTCAAAGCGATGCCGGCGCTCGACGAGCGTGGGCTGCGACGGGCTCAAATAGCAGCGATCGACAACCTCGAAGCATCGCTCGCTCACGGCCGTCCTCGCGCACTGGTCCAAATGGCGACGGGTTCCGGCAAGACCTACACGGCCGCGAACGTCGCCTACCGGCTGATCAAGTACGCCGGTGCGCGGCGCGTTCTGTTCCTGGTCGACCGGGCAACGCTCGGCGAGCAGACGCTCAAGGAGTTTCAGGCGTTCTCAACGCCCGACGACGGGCGCAAGTTCACCGAACTCTACAACGTCCAGCACCTCAAGTCCAACCATATCGATCCCGTTTCGCGGGTGACGATCTCGACGATTCAGCGGCTGTACTCGATCTTGCGCGGCGAGCCTGAACTCGCGGAGGAACTCGACGAGACGCCGAGCTTCGAGCTGGCGGCGACGGCGCCCGTCGAGGTCGCCTACAATCCGAGGGTGCCGGTCGAGACGTTCGACGTCATCATCGTCGACGAGTGCCATCGCTCGATTTACGGCCTTTGGCGGCAGGTGTTCGAATACTTCGATGCTTTCATCATCGGCCTGACCGCGACGCCTGGAAAGCAGACGCTCGGCTTCTTTAACCAGAACCTCGTCATGGAATACAGCCACGACAAGGCGGTCGCGGACGGCGTGAACGTCGACTTCGACGTGTTTCGCATTTCGACAGAGATCAGCGAACGTGGGTCGCGCATCGACGCGGGCCTCGTCACGAGGTTTCGCGACCGGCAGACGCGCCAGCAGCGTTTCGAGGCGCTCGACGACGACATCGTGTACGATGCGGCCGAACTCGACCGCAAGGTCGTTGCGAAGGACCAGATTCGCACGATCGTCCGCGCGTTTCGCGACAACTTGCCGCAGCTGTTTCGCGGGCGCACCTACGTTCCCAAGACGCTGATCTTCGCCAAAGACGACAGCCACGCCGACGACATCGTACAGATCGTCCGCGAAGAGTTCGGCAAGGGCAACGACTTCGCGGTGAAGATCACGTACAAGTCGGGTTCGCAGGGGCAGCAACCCGAGAAACTCCTGAAGGCGTTTCGCAACAGTTTCGATCCACGGATCGCCGTCACCGTCGACATGATCGCAACCGGAACCGACGTGAAGCCGCTCGAGTGCGTGTTCTTCATGCGGATGGTCCGCTCGCGCACCTTCTTCGAGCAGATGAAGGGCCGCGGCACGCGAACCATCGACGCGAGCGACTTGCAGATCGTCACTCCCGATGCTCCGGGCAAGGACCGCTTCGTGCTGGTCGACGCGGTCGGCGTGACCGAAAAGGATCTCAACGACACGGTTCCGCTGGAGCGATACGCGACGTTGTCGCTCGAGCGGCTGCTGCACAAAGTTGCGCTGGGTGATCGCGAAGTGGAGACCGCGTCATCGGTCGCCTCACGCATCGCCCGCCTCGACCGCCGCTTGAACGACGACGATCGAGCCGATCTTGAACGCTCGGCCGGAATGCCGTTGAAGGAACTCGCGGAGACGATCGTAGATGCGCTCGACGCCGACCGCCACCTCGGCGCTGCACAGGCGGCGACGGGCCGATCCGAACCGACGGCCGACGAAGTCCACGCGGCAGCGGCAAACATCATCGATGCGGCGCTCCGCCCGATCGCCGACAATCCGGAGTTTCGCACAAAGCTGGTCGAGATGCGCCGCAACTACGATCAGGTGATCGATGACACATCCGCCGACCGTGTCACCCACGCCGCTCACACAAAAGACGTAGCGGAACGTGCCCGGGCGACGATCGCCTCGTTCAAGGAATTCCTCGAAGCAAACAAGGACGAGATCACGGCGTTGCAGATTTTGTACAGCCGCCCGTACCGGCAGCGCCTCACGTTCGCGCAAGTGAAGGAACTCGCAAACGCGATCGAACGTCCGCCGCGCCGCTGGACGCCGGAAGCGTTATGGGCAGCTTACGAACAACTCGACCGCTCGAAGGTTCATGGCTCCGGCACACGGGTTCTTACCGATCTCGTCTCGCTCGTGCGCTATGCGATTGGGGATGATTCGGAACTCATCCCGTTTCCCGAGAAAGTCGAGGCGCGGTTCCGGGCTTGGCTAGCGCAGCAACGGCAAGCTGGTCGCACGTTCACGGACGAGCAAATGGCATGGCTGTACCGCATCCGCGATCAAATCGCTACGGGCCTCATCGTCGCACGTGACGATTTCGATGAGACGCCATTCGCGCAACACGGCGGTCTCGGCAAAGCGTATGATCTTTTCGGCGATCAGCTCGATCCGCTCCTGACGGAGCTTCGCGACACGCTGGCGGCATGATTAGCACACCTTCACGTTGGACGCATGCCCGTATCTCAGACGTTTGCGTTTCAACCGAATCCCGCGATCCCAGGCTGCACCCCGGTTCTCAGTTTACTTACATCGACATCGGCGGCGTCGATGGCGAGCGCCATGTCATCGCTGAAACGAAGCAGATGGTCGGAAGCAACGCTCCGTCGCGAGGGCGCCAAATTGTACGGCGCGATGATACGCTTCTTTCAACGGTTCGAACATATTTGACGAAGACGGCGCTTGTACCGGAATATCTTGACGGCGCGATTGCTTCCACAGGCTTCTGCGTTCTTCGACCGGGGCCGACTGTCGATCCTAGATTCCTTTTCTATCGGACGCTTGAGAGTAGTTTCGTGGCAGCCCTGTCCGCAAAGCAGACGGGATCCAGCTACCCCGCTGTTCGCGATCATGACGTACGGGACATGGGGATCGACGTGCCGTCGCTGGTTGAGCAGCGACGGATCGCCGAAGTCATCGAGGAGCAGTTGTCTCGACTTGACGCTGCCCAACGCTCGCTGTCGCCGCTGAACGGAAACGCGAGGTTCTGGCGTGGCAGCTACTACGTGAAGCGAGCGTCGGATCGTGGCCCACGGTTACACTGGGCGACATCGCAAGATCGATGCGCAACGGAATTTTCGTATCGCGTCCGGCGCCCGCCGCGCCAGGCATTCCGATCTTCCGTATCAGCGCCGTGCGTCCGATGCTTCTAGATGTGAACGATGTTCGCTATGCCCCGGCCGACACAACCGCGGTCGAGAAGTATTTCGTCGACGATGGCGACTTGCTGTTCACGCGCTACAGCGGAAATTCCAAATACGTGGGCTCATGTGCAGTGGTCAAGAACCTTGCGCGTCGTACGTTACACCCGGACAAGCTCATTCGTGTCGTTTTGGATAGGGGACTCGCGGACCCGAGTTTCGTGTGCATAGCCGTCAACAACGGAGACGGCCGACGGCAAATCGAGGAGCGCTTGAAGACGACGGCGGGCCAAGTCGGTATTGCGGGAAGCGAACTCCGCGATATTCGGATTCGGCTACCGGAACTCAGTCAGCAGCGAGCCATCGCTCAAGCTGTGGAAGGCCGCCTAGACGCACTCACTAGGATGCAAGCCTCCATTGCCGGAGCGGGTTCCCAAGCGGGCATGCTTAGACGCTCCATTCTACAGAAGGCATTTTCGGGACAGCTCGTTCCGGCAGGTCGAAACGTTGAGAAGCCGACATCTGCAGCGGCCGTCCCCGAAATAGCTGTCGGATGACCGGGGATCAGCTTCGCCTCGATGCGATCGCCGAAGCAACCAGCTCCGTCGAAAGGTACCGTGCCGACATCGGCGCCAGCTCGCCGGACGGTACGATGCTGCAGCGATTCGCGGTACAAGTGCTTGCGAGCATCGGTTCAACCGCTGCACAACTCAGCGCTTCGCTACGGAACCGCCATGCCGAGATACCGTGGTACGATATCATCGCGATGCGCGAGCTTTCTCGTCCCGATGGAGGCGCTGACGCCGCCGTCCTGAGGAAAGCGCTAAACGATACGCTACCGCGACTCGCTTCTCATCTTTTTGATTTGGCGCGAGATGCCGCGAAGGCAGGTGCTATTGAGGTTGAATCGCGAGAGCCTGACAGTGAGGACGTTGGTTCCGAGACCGAAAGAAACGGTACGATTACGCTTGCTGACGTTCGCAAGCGTCGTCGAGACATCGAACGTATCGCAGCCGAATACGGTGCCTCGAACATTCGAATTTTCGGTTCGGTGGCTCGCGGCGAGGCGAAGCCGTATAGCGATATCGACTTCCTCGTCGACCTGCAACCGGGTCGAAGTTTGCTCGACCTTGGAGGTCTGCAGATGGACCTCCAGGCGCTGTTTGAGCACCCCGTCGATATCGCGCATCCCCAATCCGGCCCATTCCGCGATCGGGTTACGGCGGAGGCCGTTTCACTTTGAGGTCGGATCGCGAGAGACTTAAAGACATACGAGAGTCGATCGTCCGAATTGAAATGCACGCGCCGAAAAGTGTCGATGAGCTGCATAGCGACGTGGTGTTGCAAGGCTTTGTCATTCATGAATTACAGGTCATCGGCGAAGCCGTCAGCAGGCTCAGGCTTTCGTTGAAAGTTCAGTATGACGACGTTCCGTGGAATCGGATCGTCAGCATGCGCAATGCAATGGTACACGCCTATCATGCCGTTGACTTAAGCATCGTGTGGAACGTCGTCAATGTCGATGTTCCGATACTGAAAGCGGCCGTTGAGCGCATGCTTGAGGAAAATCCGTGAACGATTCCGCCGGTCTCGTCGCCAAGCTGTGGAATTACTGCAATGTCCTGCGGGACGACGGGCTTTCGTACGGCGATTATGTCGAACAGCTCACGTATCTGCTCTTCCTTAAAATGGCCGACGAACGGACGCGACCGCCGTACAATCGGGCCGCCATCGTGCCGGCTGGGCTCGATTGGCCGTCGTTGATCGAGCGCGACGGCGATGCGCTCGAGGTGCAGTATCGCCACGTGCTTACGGAACTCGGGCGCGGCAGCGGTATGCTTGGCGTCATCTTCCGCAAGGCGCAGAACCGCATTCAGGACCCGGCGAAGTTGCGGCGCCTCATCGTGGATCTAATCGATCGCGAACGCTGGTCGAGCCTCGACGCGGACGTCAAAGGCGACGCCTATGAGGGGCTGCTGCAGAAAAACGCCGAGGACATCAAGACGGGCGCCGGTCAATATTTTACGCCGCGGCCGCTGATACGGGCGATCGTGGAGGTGATGAACCCGACCGCCGGCACGGCGCTTTGCGATCCGGCGTGCGGAACCGGCGGCTTCTTGTTCTTGGCCTTCGAGCACATGGCGCGCGATCCACTGCTCGATCCCGAACAGCGGCGCCGCATGCACCTCGACGGGCTGCGCGGGTGGGAAATCGTCGATAACACGGCCCGCCTGTGCGCGATGAATTTGATGCTGCACGGCATCGTCGCCGCCGATGCCGAGAGCCCGATTCACGTCGACGATGCGCTGCGTGCCGATCCCGGCGAGCGGTTCGATATGGTGCTCACCAATCCGCCGTTCGGGCGTAAATCGTCGGTGATGGTCGTCGGTGCAGACGGCGACGCGCGGCGCGACGACCTTACCGTCATCCGTGACGACTTCTGGGCAACGACTTCGAACAAACAACTCAACTTCGTGCAGCACGTGAAGACGTTACTGAAACCCGGCGGCCGCGCGGCCATCGTCGTCCCGGACAACGTGCTCTTCGAGGGAGGCGCCGGCGAGACTGTGCGCCGCAAGCTTCTGGCGGAATGCGATGTTCATACGTTGCTGCGGCTTCCGACTGGCGTCTTTTACGCGCAGGGCGTAAAGGCCAACGTTCTTTTCTTCGACCGTAAGCCCGGACGCGAAGAGCCGTGGACCGACGCTCTCTGGGTCTATGACCTGCGCACCAACAAGCACTTCACGCTCAAAGAGAACCCGTTGCGCCGCGAGCATCTGGGCGATTTCGTGGCGTGCTATCGCCCGAACGACCGTCACAATCGTACCGAAACGGAGCGCTTGCGCCGCTTCTCGTATTCCGATCTGCTGGCGCGGGACAAAGTGAGCCTCGATCTGTTTTGGTTGCGTGACGAGTCGCTTGAAGATGCCGCGAATCTGCCCGATCCCGCCGTGCTCGCCGCGGAGATCGTTGAGGATTTGGAGGCCGCGCTCGCTGAGTTCAACGAGGTGGCAGCTTCACTTTCCGCACTGAGCACAAACAAGGTTGTGAGTGAGTGAAGCGGCGGTGCACCCATGACGCGTGTACGGTGTCAGACACGGTGATTGTTGCTCCCGTGTGATCCGAATGCGCAAACCGGGGACACCCGTATCCGCCCGGCACAGCGAGCGCCGACGATTGCTTCCGGCCGCGTTCAGTGAACGTTCTGTTCGTAGCCAACGGGCACGGTGAAAACGCGATCGCGGCGCGCATCGCGGATTCGCTACGGGAAGCGGCGGCGGAGCCGCTGCAACTCGAACTGCTTTCGCTCGTTGGCGTCGGGACGTCGGTCGGATCGCTCGCCGTCGTCGGACCGCGGCGTGCTCTGCCGAGTGGTGGCCTCGTCGCGATGGGCAACGTGCGCGCGTTCGCGCGCGATGTCGTGGCCGGTTTTCCGGCGCTGCTATGCGAGCAACTCGCTTTCTTACGCCGCGCGGGCGGACGATACGGAGCCGTCGTCGCAGTCGGCGACACCTATGCACTTGGGCTCGCACTGCTAACGGGAACGAGGCCGATTTTCGTCGGCACGGCGAAGAGCGTGTACGTGGCTCGCTACGGTCCGTTCGAACGCGTTCTGCTGCGGCTTGCCGTCAAGGTTTACGTGCGGGACGAACCGACCGCGGACGATCTCGTCGCACGGCGCGTCTTAGCCGAGGCGCCCGGTAACGTAATTGCCGATCTCGCGCTGCCGGAGCGCCCCGCGCGGCCGGGGACATGGCTTGGGCTGCTGCCCGGCAGCCGTGCAAGCGCCTACGCCGACGCCGTGCGCTTGGCACAGGTCGCGCGCGGGCTTGCAATGCGCCGTCCCGACATCGGCGCACTGCTTTCGGTCGCGCCGTCGCTCGACGCCGGACGGCTCGCCCGCGAGCTGGAACGTGACGGCTGGAGCATGGCTCCAAAGCCGAGCCTCGCTGTGGGGGAATCACTCGTCTTTGAAGCCCATGCCGGCGCCGTCCGATTAGTAGGCTGGCGCGGCCCACTCGGAGCGCTCCTAGCCGCGAGCCGCTTGGTCCTTGGCCAGGCAGGCACGGCGAACGAACAGGCGGCCGCGCGTGGCCTGCCGGTACTGGCGCTCGAGGGGAGCGGTCAGCGGGAGGACTGGTATCGCATGCGCCAACGGCGCCTGCTCGGCGACGCCTTGCTGCTCGTGCCTGCGGCGCCGGAAGCGGCGGCCGCCGCGCTGGACGCGTTGCTCGACGATCCCGAGCGCATGCGCCGAATGAGTGAGGCGGGACGTCGCCGCATCGGTCCCACGGGGGGTGCCGACGCCGTCGCGCGGGGCATCCTGAACATCGCTCATAACCGTGCGGCGTGCTGAAGACGGTCGCGCTCGCGACGTTCTTCGTCGTCGTGCAGTTCTACACGTCGCTGGCGTCGCTGTCGCCGACACCGCCCGTCGGCTACTCGTTCGCCGGCTCCCGGGTCGCGGCGGCCATGGTGTCGCTCCTCGTCGTCTCGGCCCTTTGGTGCGGCGTCACCCTCGTACGCGAGCGTGCGCTCGCGGGAACGTCTCCGTCGCATGCGATCCTCGCTGCCTGGCTCGGCTCGGCCGCGCTTTCGAGTGCGCTCGGGCTCGACCCGGGCTCGGGCTTCGCTGTCGTCGGCGTGATGGTGCTCGGCGCCCTCTTCCACCTCGCGCTCGTCCGGGACTGGAATCGGCCGTACGTGTACCGTGCCGTGCTTGGGGCGTACCTCGTCG
>JAABUX010009055.1_pt1 | contig 11347 bp, 11 predicted proteins | sample 5561851 | NCBI WGS metagenome assembly JAABUX01 (sample SAMN10711883, study PRJNA513361) | rock metagenome | isolation source: Antarctica rocks | place: Antarctica: Victoria Land, Richard Nunatak red sandstone | collected 2016-01-03 | reverse complement strand
AGGGCGCGGGGGCGAGGTCGTCGAGGCTCGTCGTCGTGGCGAGGCGGGCGAGCGCCGCCTCTTTCTGCTCGGCCGTCAGGCGGCCGCGCTCGACCGAGCGATCCAGCCCCGCGCGCACGCGCCCGGCGCCGCCCTCCGCCGCGCGGGGGAAAGCGTCGTACAGCGTCACAGCGAGGCCGCGCGCCAGCGCCACCTGCACGATCCCCACGCCCATCGTCCCGGCCCCAACGACAGCTAGATCCATAGACTCTCCAGTGATTAGCGATTAGTGATTAGCGGTTAACGCCCCGTACACCCCCATCAGGGCGCCGGCTACTACATGATAGGATAACCCTTTACCCGCAGAAGTGCGCTGCTCCAGCTTCTTTACAGGGCCGTAAATAGTCGGTGCAACCACTTTATGGGCTGCAGAGGAGAAGCGTAGTGAGCGGTCCGACGCATAGTAGCTGACGGGCCGGTTTGCGGGTATAGCTACGGGCGCGAGGGTCTCGAACCAAATCGTCCTGGCGCCCGGTTCGAGGCCCTCGCGCGCCGCGTCTGTATGTAGATCGTTGCATGGATATGCAGGCAGCGTTCGGGCACGGCGATGCCGAGAAGGGTGGGCTGCGGCTCAACGCCAGCGGGAAGCGGGAGAACACGATGCGCGCATAGCTCGCACGACGCGCGTTCGAATCGCGCACAACGATGCGCACGAAACAGGCGTTCATGTGCGCCCAGCTGTTATCGGAATCGAGCATCAAGTTGGCGGGCGCGGCCTCAGCGTATGGTTTCGGGTGACAGGAGGGCCGTATCGTCCGGCCCTCCGCCCCCGTCGCCACGGATCGTGGCCGTCCGGAGCACATCCAGCGCTTCGTCCAGCGTGCGGACAGCTACGGTGGCGCCGCTCTGGATGTGCTCGACCTCGCCGCCACACACAACCCTCGCCTTCCCGCGCGCGCCACAGTCGGACCAGGAACGACTGGTACGACGGCGCGTCCATCAGACGCCGACCCCGGCGGCCAGCGCGCCGAGCTGGCGCATCAGGCTGATGTTGTCGGCCTGGGCGTGCTGTTCCACGATCCTGCCGTCGGTGAGGCGGTAGGTGGCGATCACCTCCCACGCGGCGTGGAGGCCCGTGGCGGGGACGCCCATCCAGTCGCCGCGCTGCGTCCCGCGCGTCACCATGCGGCACGCCACCCACTCACCCTCGGCGAGCGCCTCCCGCACCTCCACGGAAGCGTCGGGGAAAGCGGCGCCCATCTGCTGGAAGAACGGCTTCGCCTGCGCATGGCAGGGTGCGCGTCGAGTTCCTCCAGCCGGCCCGCGTTCATCTCCTCGATCATACGCAGCACGATAGCCTTGTTCGTTTCGGCGGACATGTCAGATTCTCCTCCATCGATCTCGTCATCGCCCCGTCCGCGCACAATGCGGCGGATCTTGCGATGGAACGAGTGTAGCAGGGGGGTGGCGACACCGTGGCGGCGTCCTCCCGCGCGCCGAGTATCCCCGCCCGCAGTTCGTCCGCCCGGAGTGGCTCAATCTGAACGGCGTGTGGGAGTTCGCCGTCGACGACGCGGATGAGGGGCTCCGGCAGGGCTGGCCCGACGGACGCCCGCTGCCAGGGCGAATCGTCGTTCCTTTCCCGTATCAGAGCGCGCTCTCCGGCATCGACGACAAGGCGATCCACGAGGTCGTATGGTATGCGCGCCCGGTCGACATCCCCCTGTCGTGGACGGGCCGGCATGTCCTACTCCACTTCGGCGCGGTCGATTACGGCGCGACCGTCTGGCTCAACGGCCGGGACGTCGGGCACAACCAGGGCGGGCACGTGCCGTTCTGGTTCGACATCACGCCCTACCTGCGCGGCGACGAGAACCGGCTGGTCGTGCGCGTGGAGGATCGCCAGGACCCGCATCAGCCGCGGGGGAAGCAATCCGTTAGCGGCCTGCCGTCCGGGATCGACTATTACTGCACGACCGGGATCTGGCAGACCGTCTGGCTTGAGCCCGTGCCCGCGCTGCGCATCGACGAGTTAAGCATCACGTCGCTGGCGGAGGAGCGCGCGCTCGATGTGCGCGTGTACCTGCACGCGCCGGCCGGGGCGTGGACAGTGGCGGTGGAGGCGCTCGACGGCGGGGTGGTGGTGGCGGGCGTGGAGCAAGAAACGGCGAGCGCGACGGTCCGGGTATGGCTCCACATGCCCCAGGCCACGCTCTGGTCGCCCACCTCCCCCCGGCTCTATGATCTACGCGTCCGTCTGCTGCGTGGCGATGAGATCGTGGACGAGGTCGGGTCGTATGCCGGGCTGCGCAGCGTCGAGCTGCGGGACGGGCGCGTGCTCCTGAACGGGCAGCCCACCTACCTGGCGATGGTGCTGGACCAGGGCTACTGGCCGCGGGGGCTGCTGGCCGCGCCCTCCGACGACGCTCTCCGCGCCGACGTAGAGTGGGCCAAGCGCCTCGGCTTCAACGGCGCGCGCAAGCATCAAAAGGTGGAGGACCCGCGCTGGCTCTATTGGTGCGATCGCCTCGGCCTGCTCGTGTGGGGTGAGATGCCGAACGCGCGGGCGTGGTCGGTGGTGGCGGAGGATCGCCTGGTGGTGGAATGGGAGCGCGCCGTGCGCCGCGATTACAACCACCCGTGCATCATCACCTGGGTACCTTTGAACGAAAGCATGGGCTTCCCCGGCCTCCGGGAGGACCATCCGGGGCAGTACGCCTTCGTCGAGCGTCTGGTCGCCCTCACACGGCGTCTGGACCCGTCCCGGCCCGTCATCGACAACGACGGCTGGGAGCACACCGACGTGACCGATATCTGCGCCATCCACGACTACACGGCGACGGCCGAGGGACTGCGCGCACGCTATCGTGAGACTCTGCAGGGAGGGCCGCTGCCGGCAACCCTGTGGGGCGAGGAGGGCGAGGGCACGCGGCTGTTCGCGCGCGGGTCCGGTTATCACGGCCAAGCCGTGATGCTGACGGAAGTAGGTGGGTTCTTGATGCTCCCCCCGCATCTACGTGCGGCGCAACGGGACTCGCTCTACACCTATTATGCCTCGGTCCGTACGTCGGACGAATTGCTGGAGCAGTATCGCGACCTGATGCGCGGCCTGCGCGCGTTGCCTTTCGTGACCGGGTTCTGCTACACGCAGCTGACGGACATCGCGCAAGAAATCAACGGCTTGCTGACCGACGAGCGGCGTCCCAAGGTCGCGCCAGAGCACATCGCCGCGCTCCACCAGGCCTTGTGCGACGGGGAGTCGCTCGGCTAAATGCTTCCAGATGGTTTTCGCGGGAGAGAGGGCTCTGCGACGGCCTCCCCAGAGGAGCTCCGCTGGCAGCGTACGGCGACTGCGGTCGCGCCGGGGGGGGGCAGCGCCCCATCCCCCCCACAATCTCGTTGGACGCATGTAGGCTAGCGACGCGCCCCTGCTCCGCGGGGCATAGTGTGTCTTGCCATGGCCATGGGACTCCGATGCCCGTAGGCGGGACGTTCGTCCCCACCTCTTGACGGGCGCTCCTTCCCACGCTAGCCTATCACCAGGAGACATAGGGTCCGCGCCGCTCCACCGCCTGACGAGAAAGGCCGTGTCGATGACGAAATTCGCGCTCCTCCTCAGCCTGCTTAGCCTCGGCCTTGGCTTGTTGCATCCGAGCGGAGCTGGGAGAGCCGCGGGGGTCACCCGCCCGGCCGCCACGGTGACGCCGGTGACCTCCGCGACCGTGGACGGGCTCAGCGTCGCGGTCGGCCCGGCACACCGCGTGGCGTTCGTGTGTGACAACGCAGCGCTGTGCGGCGACCCGCGCACGTCCGTCCATGTGCTCGTGCCCATCACCCTGGTCAACCACAGCGCCGACACGATCGACGACGTCTTCGACTTGGAGTTCCGGCTGCTTACCAGCGACGCCACGACCTATCACCAGGAGTACTGTGACCACGGCTGGGTCTTCGGCAACACGGGCCCAAGCATCTATCCCGGTACGACCGTGTTGCGGCCGGGACAGCGCACCACGGGGACCCTCTGTTTCTCTGTCCCGCGCACCGCGCCGGCAGCGGCGGCCCTGTACTGGGATCCGCCGTTCCGCCCCGATTCGCTCACCGTGACGCACCCCGCGACGGACACGGCCGAGCACCTCCTACCCCTGCCCGTGGCGCCGGGGCAACGTCCGGCGCGGCTCGCGCCCGCCGGCCCCCGTGGCACGGTCTCCCAGTTCGGCGTCACGCTCACGGTGGGCGTCGTGCGGCGGGACCCCGCGCCTCAGCCTGTCTCGGGGGGCCAAGGGGTTCCCCCTGGCATAGCGTTCGACGTGGTCCCGGTGCGCATCGTCAACCACGGCCCGGACACGGTCCACTATCGCGACGCCGACCTCGTGGTGCTCGACGCGCGCGGCCACGAGTACGCGGCGACGGAGGAGGATGGCCACGTCCCGGGCTTGGGGGGATTCGACAACACGCTGCCGCCGGGCGCGCAGGTCGCGGCGGACGTGGCCTTCGTGGTCCCGGTGGCGGTGACGCCCGTCGCCGTGAACTGGGACCCCAGCAACTTTATCGGCGCCGTGGTCCCGGTGGACCAGGTGGTCCTGCTGCCCGGCTCCGCCCTGCCGCCCCCGCCGGCGGTCGCGCGCGTCCTTTTCGTGGCGCACCACAGTGCCGCCGACGGCTATACCCTGCGCGCGCCGTCGACCTGGCGATCCGTGCCGACGGCCCGTCTAATCCTCCTGCGCGGGACCGACCTGACCCTGGAGGCGCCCGACGGGCAGGCGTTCGTGGCCGTCGGGGTGGACGCGGCACGCGGTCAGGCCGCCGATGCAGCCGCCCTCCAGGGCGAGGCCGATCGGATCATCAACAGCATGAGCCTATTTGTGAGCAACCCGATCACCCATCGCGACGGTCGGACCCAGGGGGCGCTGTACGTGGTGGCGGGGGCGCGGATCACGACGGCGGCCGATCTGTCCGTCGACGTGGTCGTGCTGGTCACCGTGCGGGGCGGCCGCGTCTACACGCTCGTGGGGGCCGTCAACTACATGCATGACACAACCACCTACAACCCCCAGCACGATCAGGAGTGGCAGGACCTGACCACCGTCTTCGCCCGCTCTAGCATGTCGTAGCAGCCTCCTGTAGCCACTACAGCCAGTACAGAAGTTTGAGCCAGTACAGAAGTTCGGGGTAACCGAAACCTGCATACATATGCATCGAACGGGGTCGATGCGAACGAACTGGGGCGTATCTAAAGATTAAAGGATTAGAACTTGTCCTCCCCTGTCTCGCCGCGCACGACAGAGAGCAAGTCGAGCGTGGCGAAGTCCTGAAACACGCGGACCGGGTCGTCGGAGCTGAGCACGGTGACCGCGCTGGTCAGGCGGATGTTTTTGGTGCGCGCCGCGGCGGCCGCGAGCACGACGGCCGGCGCCGAAACGGCGAAGTCGGCGCGGTGGTGCTCGCCGACGCCGAAGACGTCGAGACCGACCTGGTCGGCGAGCTCGATCTCCTCCATGAGGTCGCGCAGGCGTTGCGCGGGGCCGATAGCCCGCCCCGTCCGTGGGTCGGGCATCAGGTCCGCGAAGGTATAGACGCCGAGTTCCATGACCATCCCTTACCACTACCCACCGTCACTGCCCGCTGAAGCGCGGCTCGCGCTTCTCCATGAAGGAGCTCACGCCCTCGGCGAAGTCGGGGCTGCGCCCCACGATCTCCTGCATGTCCGCCTCGTAGTCGAGGGCCGATTCCAGGTCGACCAGCAGGGCGCGGTTCATGGCCCGCTTGGTCAGGCCGATGGCGCGCGTGGGGCCCCGCGCGAGGCGGTTGGCCAGGTCCATCGTGGCCGTCATCAAGGACTCGCCGGGCACGACGCTGTTGGCCACGCCGAGGTCCAGCGCGGTCCCGGCGTCGAGCGGGTCGCCGGTGAAGGCGAGCTCGAGCGCGCGGCCCAGGCCGACGAGGCGCGGCAGGAGGAAGGTCGCGCCCGAATCGGGCACGAGGCCGATCTTGACGAAGGACTGGATGAAGGAGGCCTTGTCCGCCACGACGCGCAGGTCGCAGGCCAGGGCCAGCGAGCAGCCGGCCCCGGCGGCGACGCCGTTGACGGCGGCGATGACCGGCTTCTCCATGGTGCGCACGCTCAGGATCATGGGGTTGTACTTGTCGCGCAGCGAGGCGCCGAACGAGACCTGCCCGCTGCCCGCGCCGGAGCGGTCCTTGAGGTCCTGCCCCGCGCAGAAGGCGCGGCCGGTGCCCGTGATGACGAGGCAGCGCACGGCCATGTCGCGTGCGGCCGCCTTGAGCGCGTCGATGAGCTCGTCCTTGAGCGTCTCGTTGAACGCGTTGAGCGCCCCGGGCCGGTTCAGCGTGATCGTGCGCACCCCCTGCGCGTCCTCGGTGAGCAGCGTCTCGTAGGCCATGCCTGTCTTCCTCCTCCTCGCGCGGCGCGGCGATGCCGCCTGCGCTATAGTACCACGGCCGGCTGCGCTACAGTACCGTAGACGCCGTAGACGCCGTGGACGCAGCGGTGTCTCGTAATGCGCCCACGTCGTAATCTAAGTGGTATGGACGGCGATACGACGATACTATGGGCCGAGCACGTGGCGTGGCCGGCGGGGGCGCGCTGCATCGTGCACGTCGACCTCGACATGTTCTTCGCGGCCTGTCACATCCTGGAGCGGCCCGAGCTGGCCGGCGCGCCCCTCGTCGTCGGCGGCGACCCGCACGGGCGCGGCGTGGTCTCGACAGCCAACTACGTGGCGCGGCGCTACGGCATCCACTCGGCCATGCCCGCCGCGCAGGCGCTGCGCCTGTGCCCGCACGCGGTCTTCCTGCGCCCGGACGGCGCGCTCTACCGCCCGCGCAGCCGGCGCGTGATGGAGATCCTCGCCGCGGAACTCTCGCCGGTGCTGCAGAAGGTCAGCGTCGACGAGGCCTTCGTCGACGCCACCGGGCTCGACGACCCCGTGGCGCGGGCGCGGCGCGCCCAGGCGCGCATCCTGGAGGAGACCGGCCTGACCGCGAGCGTCGCCGTGGCCACGACGCGCCTGTGCAGCAAGATCGGCTCGGACCTGCGCAAGCCCGCCGGCTTCGTGGTGACGCCGCCCGGTCAGGAGGCCGCCTTCCTCGCGCCGCTGCCCGTCGAGAAGGTGTGGGGCATCGGCCCGCGCACGGCCGAGGCGCTGCACGCGGCCGGGCTCACCCATGTCGGCGAACTGGCCGCGGCCGGCCTCGCGCACCTCGCCGGGGCGGTCGGCGCGCGGCGCGCCCACGAACTGCGGGCCATGGCCCGCGGCCACGACGAGAGCCCCGTGCGCACCGAGCGCAGCCCCAAGAGCTACAGCGCCGAGCACACCTTCGCGCGGGACGAGGGCGACCCGCGCAAGCTGTGGGCCGAGTTGTGCGCGATGGCCGAGGAGCTGGCGGGGCGGCTCGCCGCCGCGGGCCTGGCGGGGACGACGGTGGGGGTCAAGCTGCGCTATCCCGAGTGGGTCACCGCGACGCGCGACCGTGGCGCGCCGCACCCGATCGACGAGGCCGACGCCATCGCGCGGGAGGCGGCCGGCCTGATGCGCCGCCACTGGGAGCGCCGCCCCCTGCGCCTGATCGGCCTGCGCGTGTCCGGCCTGCGCCCCGCCCCCGCTTACCGCCAGTTGCCGCTGTCCATGTCGTAGCGCAGGGTGTCGAACGTAGTCACGCGTGCTCCGCCCGAGCTTTTCGATGGCATCGGGAGCCAACCGCTGTCACGACACGAGCATGTCCACCAGAACCTGACGGTGATCGCAGCCGTCCCCCCCGTCGGCGCGCGGATGTTCTTTGTTGTCACCCGCACCGTCATCGGCCCCGCCAAGAGCCGACCCGAAAGGCAGATCGAGGTCTTGGTCACGGGTGGCGACAGTTTTATAGAACCATCCGCAGTTCGTACAGGGCGCGCCGAAGTTCGAGAAGGTGTGATCGAACTTGAACTTGCCGGGTAGAAACACCCATCGAGGGAAAAGATCGTTCTGGTTGGTGAGCATGTAGTCGGCCGAGTACTCGTCCGGATGGATGGCCAGTCTCCAGTGCCTGCCAAAGGAGTAGTTGACTTTGAAGGTGCGCGGGACTTGCAGCTCGGAGAGATATTCCGTATTCCAGTCGCCGCCGATGATCGTGCGGTTGCCCGTCGCAAGCGTCCGCCAGTAGCGTCCGATCTCCTCGACACGACACGCGGTGCTCGTGGCGTCTACGCCGGAGTTGGGATGCACCGCGACCGCGGTGATGACGTACTTGCGCTTCAGCAGTAACTGGACGCGAAAGCCGGTGAAATCGTAGTTGCAGCGCCGTTTCCCAAAAGCATCGTTGCGGCCGAATGCCGAGAGCGCGCTACCCGGCATGAGGCCGAGACGGCTTGTCTTCCAGCCGATGCACTCGTGTTCGTGCGACGCATTGGATGCGTTCCAGGCTACGCGCCTCCCGCTGTAGCGGTTGACGCTTGTGTCACAGAGGCCAGCGTAGCCTCCAGGGAGGACCGAGCCGCCTGGGAAGGGGCCCGTGAACTGCGCGCTGCGCAGGGCCTCCGACAGCATGATGATGTCCGGTTGCCACGTGTCGATGTATTGTCGAATCGACGTGACAACAGTTGAGTCGCACAGCTTGGATTCATAGCACGTGAGCGACACGTTCCCTGCATTGATGGCCAGGTAGCGCAGGAACAATGGCCGAGGGGTGCGCGTTGGCGTCGGCGTCGGCGGCGGGCACGCGTAGACGATGTGCGACCGCGCGGCGGCATAGGGGAAGCCGGCGCAGACGGTGGGCGTGGCGGTTGGCGACGCCCCGACTGTGGCGGTGGCCATGGCTACGGGGGTGGCGGTGCACTCCGCGCCGTGGGTCGGCGTCCCGGTGGCCGTCACGCCCGGGGTCGCCGTGCCGGTCGCGCGCGGGGTGGTCGTACCCGTCGGGCGCGGTGTCAGGGTCGATGTCGGTCGATACGGCGTGGCCGTGCGCGGGATGAGCAGCGATCCGGGCGCTGCGTGTCGCGCGGCTTTTCTGGCGGGTGTCGGCGCGGGATGGGGCAGGGTCCGACCCGCGGCATGCCGCGTAGCCCGACGCGTGGCGTGCCGTGAGCGTGGCGCCGGGCGCCCTGCGTGTGTCGCCGGGTGATGTGGGCGTAAGGCCGGGCTCGATGTCGCCACCCGTGCCGGCCTCGTCGTCGGGCGTGGCGTGACTGTTCCGGTCGGAGGGCGTGGCGTAGCCGTCGCGGTCGCCGGGGTCCTGGTCACCGTCGCGGTCCTGGTCACCGTCGCGGTCCCGGTCACCGTCGCGGTCCCGGGTAGCGGGGTGGCGGTCCCATCGCACGGCCCAAGCGTCGGCGTGACCGTCGCCGTCGGGGTGACGGTGAGCGTGGCGGTCACCGTCGCGGTCGCGGTCCCGGTCCCGGTCGCGGTCGCGGTGGTGGTGGACGGTGGCGGGGGGGTGCTCGTGCCGCCCGGCGGGGTCGTGCTCGTGCCGTTCGGCGGCGGGGGCGCGGTCCCCGTGCCGGATGGCGCCGTCCCGTTAGGCAGCGTGGGAACCGGCGCGGTCCCCGTGGACACAGGCGCGGTCCCCACGGGTACGGGGGTGCATGTAGGCGCGGGCGTGGAGGTTGTCGTCGAGGTAGAGGGGGTTGTGCCGGTCGCCGTGGGCGTGGGCGTCGCGGGCGTCGCGGTGGGCGGTCGTACCGTTATGGTGGCCGTCGTCGAGGCGATCGGGACCGACGCGCCGGCGCCTTGCGCCACCGCGGCCGTGCCGTGTGCGCGTTGCGCGACGGCCATAACCGTACCGCGAACAACGGTCGCCGGTCCTGCTGTGGCTGGCACATAATACGTCTGAGTCGCCGGGGGCGGCGAGGGTGACGACGGCGGCGCCGTGCCCGTCGGCGGGTGTGACGTGGGCGATAGATACGGCGACATCGTGGCGGTCGTTGGCGGCGTCGTGCCGGTCGCCGACGGCAAGGCGGCCGTCGGCGAGACAGTCGCGCCGTGCGTCGCGGTCTGCGTTGCCATCGCCGTGGTTGTGGGTGTACCGGTCGGCGTGCCGGTCGGCGTGCCGGTCGACGTGCCGGTCGACGTGCTGGTCGGCGTCGCCTCGCAAGGAGAGCCTGTTTCACTATCACCTGCAGCAGGCGAGGCTGCGGCGTAGGCGCCTACCATGCCAGAATAAGAGGTCGCGACGGGCGTCGCGACGATCCCCGTCAGCCCCGTCAGCCCCGTCAGCCCCGTCAAGACAAGGAGCGCGCCGCTCCACCCGGCACGGCGGTGGGCGCCGCGCCGTGGCCTACCTGCCGGCCTATCGACCCTGCCGTCGTTTCGCTGTCCTTGCTCGCGCATCCCTGTGTCCTCCTCATACGTCATCGGTTGCGTCTCATCGCGCCACACGAACGTACGTCTCTGGTCATCCTGATATGCAGTGTGGGGGTTGCGCTGGGTAGCGACCATGAGGAAGCACAGGATTAGCCCACGGAAGTATCTCGCGTGGGGAGTGGCGAGGCGGCATCCGCGACATCTCGCGAGCCGCTCGTCGTGAGCAGGCGCCCCACCACACGGGCCACCCCTTCCCTGACAGGTGAGACGGCTATCTCTTTGCTCTTGAGGAGACGATTGATGAGGGTGTCCCGCGCCGCCCCGCAGATCGTCCGCCTGATGACAACGGGAGGACGAGGGCGTCGACGCCGCGCTCGAGCGCCACAAATGGGGCGGGCACAGGTCATGCTCAACGGTGGTGTGGAACAGAGCGAAAGGAAACAGAAGAACATGGCCAAGACATTCAAGCAGATGGTGAGCGAGGCGCGCCAGGAGGTCCAGGCGATCAGCCCGCAGGAGGCGCAGCAGCGCCTACAGAGCAACCCCAATACGCTCGTCGTGGATGTGCGCGAGCCCAACGACCCCAGCCACCAGAGCCTCGGCGACATCCCCGGCTCCAAGGATGTCCCGCTCGGGGTGCTAGCCATCAGGGCCGACCTGGAGATGCCCGAGAGCGTCCGCGACCAAGATCTGCAGGACCGCTCGCGACCGGTCATCACCACCTGCCAGGGCGGCGGGCAGGCGGCGCTCGCCGCCAAGACCCTCAAGGACATGGGCTTCACCAACGTGACCATGATCGAGGGCGGCACGCAGGGCTGGAAGGACGCCGCCCTGCCCACCGAGCAGCCCGCGTCCTAAATTCCGCGCTCCTGCGCTCCCGACAAAGCAACCGGGTCGCCGATGTGATGCGCGTCTCCCGCCATGGCGGACGCTTTCTAAGCATGTGCTCAGAAATCTGGCACGGTTTTGTTAGGCGTGATTCGCCCGAGAAACTGTGCCGAACTTATGGTCAGATGCTTAGTACTACAACGTTAGGTTGTCAAGACGTGTCGAGGAGACGGCGGAGGATA
>JAABUX010009052.1_pt1 | contig 11349 bp, 12 predicted proteins | sample 5561851 | NCBI WGS metagenome assembly JAABUX01 (sample SAMN10711883, study PRJNA513361) | rock metagenome | isolation source: Antarctica rocks | place: Antarctica: Victoria Land, Richard Nunatak red sandstone | collected 2016-01-03 | reverse complement strand
CGCCGTGCGCAACTCCCAGAACTGCCGTCGCTCGGGACGGCGGGTCAGCACCTCGTCCGCGCTCGCCACCACCTCCCGCGGGCCGATGCGCGGCCCCAGGTGGCGCAGGTCTGCCTCTCCCTCCCGCACCGCGTCCCGCTCCTCGCGCCGCACCTGCAGCACCCGCTCCCAGTCGGCCAGCCGCCCGCCGCGCGGGGCCGCGCCTCCCCGTCCGCCAGCGCCTGGTCCACCGCCGCGCTCAGTTCCGGCGGCCAGCCCGCCCGCCGGCGCGGCTCCCGCCCCGGTGTCAGGCGCGGTCGAAGCGCCGCTCCACCTCCGCGCTCCTGCTGGGCGGCGAGCCAGGCCACCTCACCCCGCTCTGCCTCCGCCAGGGCCGCACCGTGCTCACGGACCACCGTGCGCACCGTGCTCGTACAGACCACCTCCGCCGCATCCTCGTGCGTCTGCCAGCCCAGCAGCCGCGTCGCCGTCACGAACGGCAGTGTGTCCGGCAGCAGGCAGGCTATCTCCTGCAGACCCCGCGTGATCACGATGCCCCCGTGCGGCGGCAACACCGCGTTGCCCGGCATCACGTGCCCCGTGCCCGTGCCCGTGCCCGCGCCCGCGCCCGCGCCCTCCGCCAGAATCTGCCGCCGGATCGTCAGCCGCCCGAAACGGCTGGCCACCGTCAGATCAGCCAGCCCGTCCCGCTCCCAGGCCCGAGGGGGGGGAAGGACGGCAGTGGGCCTCCACCGCCGCCGCGTCTGTCGCCTCCCACTGCGCCTCCATCACCCGCCGCAGGATCGCCTGTCCCGCCTGGTGCGTCTCCTCCTCGATCACGTCGAGCGCCGTCCCCGCCGCCACCTCCAGCGGGTCCACCGGCGGCAGGTCATATCGGGCCACCTCCGTCGTCCGCTCCCCGCCCTCGTCCTCCTCCACCCGACACAGCACCACCCGCAGCCGGCTCATCGCAGTCCCTCCTCGTTCCCCGCTTCCTCGTTACAGATAACGTACCGCATCGCCGCCTCCTGTGATCGCGGTCCCCTCACCCCAGACCTTCTGCGCGCTAACGAATTGTCGTAGGCGTGCAGACGTACTGGGACGACTGGGACGACTGGGAGCGCGGGCGGCTCGCCCGCTTGACCCCGCGGCAGCCTCGTGAGCGTATGAGCCACCGTCGTGGATGCGAGCGATGCGGGCGGGCCGCCCGCGCTCCCCGTGTCCTTGCCCCCAATCCCAGGGCTTCTGCGCGCCAACGACTTTTCACAGACCCTGTGTTGCGAGACGGTTAGCTAGGCGCTAACCCGACACCGATTCAGGGGGCAACGCGGGTCGCCTACCAAACGAGCCGGGTAGCGCCCGCGCAGCAATGTCCTCCAGCCGCCGGGTGTTGCGGCGAGTGGGCCGCCAGTGGCGCCCGCGATGCGTCGTCACGCGCCGCGGAAAAACAGACGAGGAGGCGCGGAGCTAAGCTCCGCGCCTCCTCGTCGTGTGGGCATAATATGTACATTCTGGGCTGGACCACTCGCGCCACCAGGGACGAGCCATCAATGCCCCGACTTAGTAGCGGCTGCTGCTCCCGCGGCTGCGACTGAAGCAGTCGCTGCAGTAGACCGGCTTATCGCCGCGGGGCACGAACGGGACGCGCGCGACACCTCCGCAGGAGTCGCAGACGGCCTCGTGCATCTCGCGCGGACCGCGGTCGGACGAATAGCCTCCACCACCGCCACCGCGGCTGCTGTAGCTATCGCCGCCGCCCGACTTGCGGGCAGCGCGACAGTCAGGGCAGCGGCTGGGCGGATTGGACAGCCCACGCGACGCATAGAACTCTTGCTCGCCGGCCGTCCAGGTGAAAGCGTTGCCACAGTCGCGGCAGGTGCGGGTTTGATCGGTATAGGTGGTCATTGTGTCTCGGAATCCTCTCCCATGCGCCTCATGCGCATCGAAACCATGCGGGGAACAGGCTAGCCAAGGTCTCGCGCTCGATCCCACGGCCAGCCCACACCGTCATGGGGAAAAGATTGCGAAGTCAAACCGTGGCTTGCTTCACCCATACTCAGTATAGCATCCTCAAGCGTCCGACTGCAAACCCCCTGTCCCGTGATTAGTGGCTAGTAATGAGTGGCTAGAATCGTCGTTGGCACGCAAAAGACCTGGGACGACTGGGAGCGCGGGCGGCCGGGCGGCCCGCCCGCTTGGCCCCGCGGCAGCCTATGCGCGCCGGCTACCGTGCGCGCCACTCGCGCCACTAATGGACGCGCTCGACCACGCCGCTCTGGGCGCTGCGGTAGGCGGCCGCGAGAATCTCCACCGTGCGTGCGCCAAGCTCGATCGGAGAGCAGTTGTCGACCGGCCGGCCGAGCGCCAAATCCACCAGTGTCTCGATCGGCCCGACGCAGTCGTACGCGCCGTCGTCCGGACCGAGCTCCAGCCGCACATCGTCGTCGGGGCCGCGATAGCGCCACACCGCCTCCCGCTCGAAATCGATCTGCACCTGTCCATCGGAGCCAATCGCCCGCATCTCCAACTGATCCTTGTTGTCGTTGGCGCCCGCGTGGCTGGCCCCGCCTGATAGCGTGCCGATAGCGCCGTTGTCGTACCGCAACGCGATGGCGTCGTGGAGTTCGACCGGCGCGGACAGCGGCGCCGACATGAAGGCGAAGGCCTCCTTGCCGCGCAACTCGGTCAGCCATAGGGCCATGCCCAACGCATGCGAGAGCTGCGCCTGGCCGTATCCGCCGCCGGACAGCCGCGCGTCCGTCCAGGTCGCCTGGTCCGGGACCGCCTCGGGCGCGGCCTTGGGGTACGCGCCCCTATTGGAGAGCAGATCGCGCGTGACCGAGGCCATGCGGATAGTGAGCTGCTCGATCTCGCCGATGCCGCGGCCATCCTCCATCAGCCGCCTGGCCGCGCGCGTCATCGGCTTATAGTTCCACCCGAAGGCGACGAGGGCGTGACGGCCCACCCGCCGCGCCGTCTCGACGAGGTCCCAGGCCTGGGCCGGGTCGATGGTCAGGGGTTTCTCCACCAGCACGTGCGCGCCTGCCTCCAGGGCGGCCTTGGCGTGCTCGTGGTGCAGGCCTGTGGGGCTGGACACGACGCAGATGTCGATCCCGGCGTTGATGACATCGCGGTAGTCCTCGCTGGCAATGGCGAAGCCATACCGCTCCCTGATTCGCTCCAGCGTCTCGCCACCCAACCGGTTGACCGCGACGAACTCGACGTCGTCGGCGCGGCGCGCCAGGTTCGGCAGGTGCGAGGCGACGGCCCACGAGCCGGCGCCGATCACCCCCAGGCGCAGTTTTGGCATCTGTCCCCTCCTCCCCAGCAATGCCGCGCACGCGCCGGCACGGCCGCAATCGTTTCCGGCCCCTTCGTTTTACGGTACAGTCACGACGCGGGCGTGTCAAGGGCGCGCGGCCACCGGACCGATTGACGCCGCCGCGCGACGGCCCGTATAATCGCTGTGTTGGAATCGTATCCAATGTGGATGCGCGGAGAGCGAGGGATTGGTAGCCGCGCGAGTGGCGAGGAGGGGGACATGGCGTGGAGTCTTGGCGCGGGGCTTGAGGGCAAGGGCGTGATCGTCACCGGCGCGGCCGGCGGCATCGGGCGCGCGGTGGCCGAGGCCTTCGGCGCGACCGGCGCGCGGGTCATGGCCGTGGACCGGCGCCAGGAGGCGGTCGAGGTTGTCGTCGCCACTATGGACGGGACGGGACACATCGCCGTCGGCGCCGACCTGCGCGCCCTCGCGACCCACGACGCGCTCGTGGCGCGGGCGCGCGCGGACTTCGGCTCGCTCGACGTGCTGGTACATCTGGCTGCTGTGCTGCGCCGCCGCTCCAACCTCGACGACGTGACCGAGGACGACTGGGACTTCCAGGCCGATCTCAACCTCAAGGCCAGCTTCTTCCTCTGCCGCGCGGCCGCCCGCGTCATGCGGGAGCGGGGACACGGCGGCCGCATCATCCTCTTTTCCTCTCAAGGCTGGCAGTCAGGCGGGTTCGGCGGCTCGGTCGTCTATAACGCGACCAAGGGCGGCATTGTGACCATGACGCGCGGCCTCGCCCGCACCTATGGCCCCGACGGCATCACGGTCAACGCGATCGCGCCGAGCTTCGTGGTCACGCCCATGTTGATGGACGGGCTCGATCCGGCGCAACTGGAGGCGCAGGTCGCGGCCACGCCGCTGGGGCGCACGGCCGAGCCCGAAGAGATCGCCGGCCCGGTCGTCTTCCTGGCCAGCCAGCATGCCTCCTTCATCTCCGGCGCCACCCTCAACATCAGCGGCGGCTTCCTGATGTATTAGGGCTCGCTTCTCGCTTGTTGAGAAAGCCTACAGCGACGTACAACGTACAACGTCCGGGCTAGCCCCTGACTGGACGTCTAAAATGGGACGCCACGTCGGGGATGCCGGGCGACACCTCTGGTTGCCTAATCTGGGGAGGTAGGCGAGCGTTAGCTGGGCTTGATAAATGAACGCTTTTCAGTTATGGTGTTGCTGAAAGGTGTTCATTTATCAGGGAGGGATCATGCCACGCCGTGCCGACCCCCACCGCCGCGCCGACATCCTCGCCGCCGCGCGCGCCGTCTTCCTCGCCGAGGGGTATGCCGATGTGCGGGTCACCGAGATCGCCGCGCGCGCCGGCGTCGCCGCTGGCACCCTCTACCTTTACTTCGACTCCAAGGAGGCTATCGCGCTCGCCCTCGTCGACGATGTCGTCGCCCGCATGGGGGAGCGCCTGGCTCCCTCTCTCGCGCATCTCGACACGCCCGCCGGGGTCGCGGCGCTCGTGCATGAGGCGCTGGCGTTCGCGTCCCTGGAGCAGCACATCATGCGCCTGCTACCCGCCGACATCCTGCTCCGTAAGGCGAGCGCCCCGCCCTTCTCGCCGTCGCCCGCGCGCCGCCGCTTGCACGAGGCGCTGAGCCGCGCCCTCGCGGAGGGCATGCGCCGGGGCACGATCCGCCCCTACGACCCCGCTGTCCTCGCCGAGGCCGTGGCCGGCCTTGTGACCTGGGCCATTGAGGCCTGCTTCCAGCGCGACGAGGGTGATCCGGCCCGGTACGAGCCGACCGTCGCGCGCGTGCTCCAGATGGCCCTATTGACCGCTCCACAGCAAGGAGGGGGGATGACTATGCGCGTCTTTGTCACGCGCGGGTGATCGGAACCGCTGGCAGAGAGGGCGGCTGCATGACGGTCTTCGCTACCCCAATACGGTGCGCTCTTGCCGCTGTCGAACGTCGGTTTATGCTCCAAGAAAGGTGCTGACCATGCACACAATCCTTCTTCTTCTGAATCTCCTCGTCTCCCTCGCTTCCGCAGTGGCGGCCGTGATTGCTCTTATCCGACCGGCATCTTTCTCTGGCTCGAGTCACGTTGAACGCGGTGAGATATTCTACGTGCGTATGTATGCGGCGCGCTCCATCCCGTTCGGGCTAGCAGCCGGAATCCTGCCGTTTTGGCCTGGAGGGCCAGCTGTCGCGTGGGTCCTCTTCACGGCCGCGGTGATTCAAATCGTGGATGTCGTCATTGCGGTGGGGAAGAAGGAGCGGGGGATGATGATAGGCGCATCTGTCGGAGCGATCGTGCATCTCCTTTGCGGCATTGCGATCATATAAGTTCTTCTCTTAGAAGCGGTACTTCTCCACGATGTCCTCGCGGACCTCGACGCCGAGGCCGGGGGACCGCGGGACCTCGATCCACCCGTCCTGTTGCTTGAACGGCGTGGCCACTAACTCGTCCTGCATCGGGTTCGGGAGCGGCTTCATCTCGAACACCAGGCAGTGGTCGGAGATAGCCGAGAGCGCCAGGCTGGCCGCCGTGATGATGGCGCTGCTCCAGGCGTGCGCGTTGTACCAGACGCTGGCGCTCTCGACGAGCCCGATCAAACGGTGGAAGCCGGTGATGCCCTCGGCGCGCCCCGGGTCGCAGCCCACCACGTCGACGATGCCCGTGTTGATGAGGCGCTCGTAGCCGGCCGCGTTCCACTCGCGCTCGCCCGTGGCGATCAGCGTCTTGACGTGGGGACGCAGCTTGCGGAAGCCCTCGATATCCTGCGGTTCCAGCGGTTCCTCGATCCAGCGCAGGCCCTGCTCCTCGAAGGCGTTGACCAGGCGGATGGCGTGGCCGACATCCCAGGGCAGCGACTGCCCGCGGTCGATCATGATGTCGGCGTCCGGCCCCACCGCCTCGCGCAGCAGCCGCACAAAGGCGATGTCGCGTGCCGCGTCGTAGCCGAGGTGGGCGTCTCCGCGCTTGCCGAAGCCGATCTTGACGCCCCGGTAGCCCTCCTCGCGCACGTAGCGTCCGTGGCGGTCGGCCTCGTATTCGATGCTGGCGTTAAAGGCGTGCGTACTGGCGATCACCGGGAGCCGGTCGCGGCGCGCCCCCCCCAGCAGCGTGACCAGGGGAAGGCCCAGGATCTTGCCCTTGAGGTCCCACAGGGCGATGTCGATGGCGCTGAGCGCGAACGAGGCAATGCCGCCCTGGTAGCCGTACCACCAGGTGTGCCCCTTAATGCGTCGCCAGTGCTCCAGGTTGTCCAGGGGGTCATGCCCGATCAGCAGCGATGTCAGGCCCTCGATCACGGCTTGCGTCGCCCGCGCCGCCTCGGGCCATTGGGTGATGGACTCGCCCCAGCCCACGGTCCCGTCGTCGGCCTCTATCCGGCACAGCGTCAGGTACCGCCTGTTGTCATTGTCGTTGGGCTCCGGGTAGGCGACCGAGATGGGCGTCACCGAACGGATGCGCATCGCGCACCTCCTCTCTAGATTCGTCTATGATAGAAGCAATCGGACCGGGTGCTCCAGCGCGTCGCACACCGCGGCGAGGAAACGCGCGCCGACCGCGCCGTCGGCGACGCGGTGGTCGACCGAGAGCGTGAGGCTGACGCGCTCGCGCGGCACGAGCGCGTCCCCGACGTAGACCGGCACGCGCCGCACCGCGCCGACCGCCAGGATGGCGGCCTGCGGCGGATTGATGATGGCCACGAAGGTGTCCACGGCGAACATGCCGAGGTTGCTGACCGTGAAGGTACCCCCCTCGTAGTCCGTGGCCCGGCTCGCGCCGCCGCGCGCCCGCGCCGCCAGTGCGCGCGTCTCGCGCGCGATCTGGACGATGGACTTACGGTCGGCATGGTGCAGGACGGGCGTGACCAACCCATCCTCCAGGGCCACCGCGATGGCGATAGAGACCTCGTCGTGCAGCGCCAGGCGGTCGCCCGCGAAGGAGGCGTTGAGCGTCGGGAAACGGGTCAGCGCCATGGCCACGGCTTTGACGACGAGGTCGTTGACGGAGACCTTCTCCTCGTCCCCGCCCTCCACATTGATCTCGGCGCGCAGGGCCAGCGCCGCCGTCAGGTCCGCCTCCCTAGTGAGATAGAAGTGCGGCGCGTCCCTCTTGCTCTCGGCCATGCGCCGGCCCATCGTTTGCTGGAGCCGCGTCAGCATCCGTTCGGTGGGTTGCGCGGCGGCGGGAGAGTCGGCGTCAGGCGCGGCCGCCGGTCCGTCTCCGGTTATCCTCTCCCGCGCGTCCTGGTCCGTGTCCGTCGCGGATCGCAGCGGCAAGCCGTCCTGGCCCGGCGCCGCCGATTCGTCGTGCACGGGTCGCGCCGCCTCGATGGGCGCGCCGGTCGTGTCCACGGCCGACGCGCCAACGGTCGCGGCGGCGGCGGCGGCGGCCAGCACGTCCTCGCGTGTGATGCGTCCGCCGGGTCCGGTACCATGGACGGTCGAGAGATCGACTCCCTGCTCCCTGGCCAGGCGACGGGCCAGCGGCGACGCGCCCGCGGCGCCGCTTGGACCCGCGGGAGGCCGCGCGGTGGGAGGAATCATTGGGTGAGATGGCGCGGGGACGGTACTCTCTTGAGCGGATACGCCGGCGGCCGCGGGGGCGCCTGGCGAGGCCAACGCGGGCTCGGTTCCGTGGCCGTGGCCGTCGGACGGCTGCTCCACGGTGATGACCTCTCCCGGCGCGGACAGGACGGCGATCGGTTGCCCGACCGGCGTCACCTCACCCTCCGGCACGATAATGCGGCTCAATACCCCGCTAGCAGCCGCCTCCATCTCGATCGTGACCTTGTCCGTCTCGATCTCGGCGATGGCCTCGCCGGAGCGCACGGTCTCGCCCTCGCGCTTGAGCCAGCGGGCGATCTTTCCTTCGGTCATATCGTAGCCCATCTTGGGCATCACGATGCTCGTCGCCACGCGCCCTCCCATTTGACCCTGACAATGCTTTCCGGTTACGATTCCATCATGATAGTAACGTACAGGGGGCGCCGCGGACAATAGCGCCTCGGGAGGTGTCGCGATGAAACTCGCTTGCGCCGACTTTACCTGGCCCCTGCTGCCCCACGACCGCGTCCTGGCGCACATCCGCGCGCTCGACATCGAGGGCCTTGACCTGGGCCTCTTCGGCAACCGCTCGCACATCAGGCCCGAGACCGTCCGGGCGGACATCCCCATGTGGGCGGGCATCCTGCGGGAGCGGATCGCCGGGGCCGGGCTGGAGCTGGCGGACCTCTTCTACCAGCCCTGGACGGACTTCGAGACGATGGCGCCCAACCACCCTGATAGCGCACAGCGGGAGGAGGCCGCGGCGCTGTTCCACGACATGCTCGAGCTGGCGCGACGGCTGGGCGCGCCGGGCATGACGATGCTACCGGGCCTGCGCTTCGGCGACGAGAGCGCGGAGGACTCGATCCGGCGCTCGGCGGAGGCGCTCAAGTGGCGCGTCGACGAGGCCGCGCGGCAGGGTGTCGCGCTCTCGGTGGAAGGGCACCTCGGCTCGAACGTCGATACGCCGGCCGCGTTGGCGCGTCTGGTCGAGCTCACCCCGGGGCTGACGCTGACCCTGGACTACACTCACTTCACCTACGCCGGCGTCCCGGACGCGGAGATCGAGCCGCTGCTCGCGCACGCCCGCCACTTCCACTGTCGCGGCGCGGCCAGGGGCCACCTGCAGACGACCTTCGGGGAGAACACCATCGACTACCGGCGCGTGCTGCGGCGCATGCGCGAGATCGGCTACGGCGGCTATGTCGCCATCGAGTACGTGTGGCAGGACTGGCAGGGCTGCAACCGGACGGAAAATACGTGTGAGACGATTCAGTTCCGCGACCTGGCGCGGGCGGAGTTGACGGCGATGGCGGAGCCGGCCTGACAGCTTGTGATAGGGGAGACACCGATGATCAGACGGATTGCGCTGGTACGCCGTAAGGACGGCATGACATGGGAGGAGTTCTGGGCGCACTACACGGGTCCCCACGCGGAGATCGTGCGCCGGCTGCCCGGATTGCGCCGGCTCGTACTGTCCCGTCCGACCGGGGAGCAGGCGACGGAGTGGGACGCCGTGGGCGAACTGTGGTTCGACAGCGCGGAGGAGATTGCGCGGGCCTTCGCCGATCCGCAGATCGCCGCCCTCCTGCGGGCTGATCGTCCCCTCTTCCTCGGCGCCTCGCAGGTCGTCGTGGTCGAGGAGGCGGTCCGCTGGCCAGGGGAGTAGCGGGGCGCCGCCCAAGGGTGTCACTTTAAGCGATCTGTGGCTCTCCGGCGCTCTCCGAGTCGCCAGAGAAACTTGAATTGATAATAGGCGGAGGGGAGCTGAAAGACCTGCGTGGCGAGGAGCGCCAGAAACGGCCCGTGGGCATTGGCGATCAGACCGCACAGGTAGAGACAGAGTGCGAAGGTCAGGCTATTGCCGAAGGAGTTCAGCGAGGCGATGGTCGCGCGTTGTCGTTCGGTAAACTCCTGCTGCATCAAATGCTGATTCGCGCTGTCGCCGGCCCCATAGAGCGGTAGACTGAGCATGATAAAGAGGGGCGATAGGGCCGATCTAGCCAGCGCGGCCAGGACGATGCCCAGTGTCCCGACAAACCGGTCCGCCGCCAGGACCCTGACATACCCCAAGCGGTCGATGATCGGTCCGGCAAAGTAGAAGCTGGGGACGACCCCGCCCTCCTGGATCGCGCGCGCGACCCCAATGGCCCACACGGGCCATACGGCCGCATAGACCGCCGCTTGATACTCATACGACGCCAGACCGCCGCCCCCGAGAATCTGCGCCAAACTGAGGTAGCGTAGGTTCAGGTTGTCACGCAACTCAGAGAACGCCTCGCCCAGGTGACGGCACACGTTGCGTTCCGCGTCGCCCCTTCTGAGCTCCGTCAGCAGCAGCGCACAGACCAGGGTCACAAGTTGGGGCAGGACATTGATCCACATGAACAGATGCGGCGACCACTGCAGGAGTAGCGTCGATCCCAGCGCCGCCACGACCATCGCGACGCCGATCAGCCCGTTGAGCCGCCCATAGTAGTGCTGGTAGGCGCTCTCTTTCCGCTCAGCGCTGAGCAGGTTATGCAAGTACGCATTGTTGTTGCCGCTGAACAACGCCCGTGAGCCGCCTTCCAGGGCGGAGCCCAGGAGAAGGAACAGGTACCCGCCGTTCCAGGCATAGAGCAGGTAGGCGCCGAGAGAGAGGACCGACCCAAGGACGATGGTCCGCTTGCGTCCGATCAGGTCAGAGAAGACGCCGGTTGGAATCTCGCACAGGGCCTGGGCGACCCATACGACCGATATGATAGTCGATGCCGTGGCGTAAGAACCCGTTAGCAGGTGGAAGTACACAACCTTGATCGGGACATAAAAGTCCAGTTGGTTGAAGAATGAGAAAAGGTTGAAGAGGACGACGGCGCGTCGTTGTTTCATCCTGTTATAGCGCCACCGGTCAATCGAGATGCCATACTTCCTCGGCCTGGAAGAGCCGGCCCTGATCGTCGGTCAGCGTGACGATTATATCCTCGAACCACTCCGACCAGCGTCGGTTGACCTCGGTGGCGCCGACCTTGCCGAAAGCCGTCTCCGCGTCGGGGTCGCACTCCGCGTAGGCCATGACCTGCATGCCGCGTCGAAACAGCGTGTAGTTCTTGATCCCCGCTTCTTGCAGAGCCTGAACGAGCTCGGGCCAGATCTCGTCGTGGCGCCGCTTGTACTCAGCCTCGGTCCCCGGATAGAGCTCGAATGTAAAGAGAATGCGCTGCATGATGTCCCTCGCTTTCCGCCTCCGTACCCTCATGATGCCCCGCGCCAACTGGCCGTGCCGTCCCGAGATTGTGATCGTGCGTGCCGGCCGCCTGACCTTGAAAGGTCATGGCAGATTGTCATGTCCCTGCGGAACGCCCCCACACATGAAAATCGGCAATGTACACAGTAGGGACGGACCTTAAAAGGTCGACGCGTGAGCCGTGCGCAGTCGGGTGACGGGCTAGCAAAGACCCATACGCATCAAGCTAAGAAACGGCCAGGGAAGCTCGTTTGGCATCATAAGGATGTAGACGACCTCACGAGCAAAGGAGCTTCCCTATGACCACG
>JAABUX010009050.1_pt1 | contig 11351 bp, 15 predicted proteins | sample 5561851 | NCBI WGS metagenome assembly JAABUX01 (sample SAMN10711883, study PRJNA513361) | rock metagenome | isolation source: Antarctica rocks | place: Antarctica: Victoria Land, Richard Nunatak red sandstone | collected 2016-01-03 | reverse complement strand
GCCGTAGCCAGCCGGAGAGCACGAAGACGGCACCTCACCATGTTTACGCAGGTGAGGTGCCGTCTTCCTGGCTTGTGAGCGAGAGCCCCCTTACGGAATCGAACCGTAGACCTTCTCCTTACCATGGGCACAGCTACCACACCCTGAGCAGGCAGGACACAACACGCCCGGCCGACTTGGGCGCGTATCGGGCATGATCAAGCTCTGAGAGCCGGAGCTGACGGGATTTGAACCCCTGACCCCTCGATGCGAACTAGCGCCAGTTCGGCCCTTAGCGGTCATCTGGGGAGGTCGCTTCACGTTGGTGGTCATCCTGCGCCGCTGATGGCCCATGCCGTTGCTGTACTCCGGTGCTGTATGGAGCTGACCGCCGGGCGCTCTCCCGGCGTCGTTTCTGCGCCCACAATGGGCCAGGCAGGCCTACCAGGGCGATCGCGGCTGCGATACCGGCGAAGAGCCCGAGGTCAAACGGTGTGTGCGTCGTCCAGTCCAAGAACGCGAACACGAGCAGCTGGCAGAGCACTGCGCACCCAGCAGGAGCAGCGCATATTGCCAGACCGTTCGCCGTTCCAGCACTGCCCGCCGACCCGCCGCACCGGGACCTGCCCGACCCCGGGCACGTGCTAGCCGCGCTGCACGCCGCGATCACCCGGCCCGTCACCGTCGGCTCCGCTACCGCCGCGTTCGCCGCCAGGCTCGCCCTACTGCCCACCGCCAGCAGCACCCACGGCAGCAGCCCGCCCCGGCCACCGGACCGCGAGTCCGCCAGCAGCGTGGTCGACGCCGCCACGATCATCCCGTCCACCGACAGCGGCGTCAGCGCCGCCACCCACCTGGGCTGGCCATGCAACGCCACCAGGGCATGCATGTGCAGGTACGACACCGTCCCCGCGATCAGCGCGAGCAACGTCACGCACCAGATCTTGGTCCGCCTGATCCACCGGTCCGCCCGCCCGGTCACGCCAGACTCCCGAAAACCAGCTCACCGGTGATGGCGGGCATGTACGTAAGCTGCGACTCGCTCCTCGGACACTCTGATCAGGCGCGCGTTCGCGCTGGCGGAGGAGAACGGGCTGACGATGGCGGACCTTGTCAGGGAGCTTACTTACCGGCTGCCCCGGCTTCCGCTTCCCCTGGGCGAGGCCCGCGCGGACACCCGCCCCCAGCTCCGGCGGGTATGACCGCCTGGCCCCTCACTGTGCGGCAACGCGCCAGCCGGCATGGTGGTCAAATGCAGCAGGATGGGGCCGTCAGCGCAGCCTGTTGATCATGGGCCGCCACCGGAGTTCAACGGAACTCGGCGATAACCTCTCATCCGGCAACTTCCGGATAGGCACTATATTTTTGCTTTCGTCGGACTGAGTCATTCCGAAGGGGACGCCAGCCGTTAGCACGACGGACCAACGACAATTCGTATCCTTGTTGCTGACCGCAGGAGATACTGGTTATCGCCAACCTGGTAATAGACGTCGACCCCCCTGGCCGAGCCGCCTGTGAATGCTGGCCTCAGCACGAGGACGAGGTTGGCTACCTTGTTGCCGTATACTTGCGCCTTCTCGGCAGCCACCCGCTGCTGCCAGTGCTCACCTGCTGGCATCTGGTCCGCCTGCGGGAACCCCAGTCGCACGCCGTACAGCACAGTTCCTGTCACCTGCACAACGTAGGCGGCGAGTACCCGCAACCCGTGGCGGGGATCTGTCAAATTCACCTTCGTAATGCGTGCGGTGGCGGTCCCATGGTTCTCCAATGCCACGAGCGCATAGGTTACGATGCTACCCCTCGGTACGGGCGTGCAAAGACTGCCCGGATCGCCGCCATTACCGAACGGGCCGTTAGGCAAGCTTCCTCCGCAAGCTGTCAGCACCATTCCTGCCAGCAGGATGACTGTCGCTGGCAGGAATGGTGCCGCAGGCTTAAACTCGGCCGGCGACAATTCGCTTCGGGCTCCCGCCTACATAGTCGTTAGTGCCGCATAGGTAGTGCGATAGCCCCAAATTGTATACGACAGTGGCATTCACAGAATACCCGGTTTGAGCGCTTAGAGACACTCCGATTACCGGGATCGTGAATCCTCCGGAGAACACGAATGCCGATGAGTCCGTCTTAGTGAAAACAGTACCCCTAAGATAGTAGCTGCAGAAGTGAGCAGTCGGTGCGCCGGTACCGCCAGTCGTCGCGCCGCCATCCCACTCGGTGACCCTTGTCTGATAGTGCTGATAGCCATTGATGTGCTGGCAAAGCTGGCCGTACTCTGAATGGCTGAAGTCGGTCAAGTAGTGAGTGCTGACCGCGCCCGTGGAGGACGGAAATTGCGTTGTGCTTGAAGTGTCGTAGCTTGCGGTCCCCGATGCGGTAAACGTGCCATAGGAACCTGTATTGGATGTGGAGACCCCTAGGCTACTTGACTGACCGCGCCCGTAGATGAAGGTCTGAGTAGTGGCAGTAGTAGTGTCATATGTAGCACCGATTACGGTCGCGGTAGGGCTAAAGGTTTTGATATAGGCCCAGACGCAGCTAGTGGGTACCCGCGGTAGTGCATGAGCCAATGGAATAAGTTGCAGATCGGCTCGCTCTGGCGCCGCTACACGGGAAACGCCGTCGGGCGATGCAGTTGCTATCTCAGTCCCGTATGCGGTCTGAACAAGGCGACGGGAGAAGCTGAAACTGGCATAGGCTGTCCTGGTTAGTGCGTCCACTTCGAGATTGACGATCCCGTTTGGCATCGCCGAGGACCGCAGAGCCACTGGCGAGGATACTGCGATGGCGTACTGTCCTGACGCGGTCGTCGTAGCGGTACCGACTACCCGCACCGGAACGACCTGTCCCGGCCGTCGCAGCTTGGACAGGCTGCTGTTCCGCGGCCATGCATACAAGGTGACGTCAGCGCGTGCAAGCGGATGTCCACTTGCCATGACGGTGCCGCGGACGGCGAGCGCGCCGAGCAGCGGACCAGTAGCAGCCGGTTGCTGACGAGTGACTGCAGCCAGCCCAGGCGGACCAAGGCCGACCACGGACGCCAGGATTAAGCCAGTAGTCCCTAGCAGCACGGCAACCCGCTGACGCATGAGCGCCTCCTCTAGCTCGCGATCAAGACCCCGAGTCTGACATGGGCGTCGCAGGCGTGGCAATCCCCTCGGACCGTGGAGACTTTGGTTATGGTGATCTTGAACGCTGAGCGGGGGCCTTTGCGGGTGCCCCGCGCGCCTCGGGGGCAGGCCTGGCCTGCCCGTGCTTCCTGCCTGAGGGGCCGCAGTGGTCTCCGGGGTCAGGGCCCGGCCCGCAGGGCCGTCGCGTCAGCGATGCGCAGCAGCCTTGAGGCCGGAGGGGTGGCCCCGTACGATGCGCGGGGCACCGGGAGGGCAGCGGCGGCGGAGCCGCCTCCGCTGGTCTTTGCCCGCGAAGCGGGCCAGTGGCGCTCACGCGGCCTGCCCGCGCTGGCCGGCCTCGCAGGCGGCCGGGGAGATCCTCCCGATCGCCGAGTGCCTCCTGGTCATGTTGTACTCATCGACCCAGGCCGCGACCCTGGCCCTGGCCCGGGCCCTGGTCGCGAAGTGCTCCAGGGACCGCAGCTCGAACTCCAGCGTGGAGTGCCACGATTCGATGGCGGCGTTGTCCAGCGCCGATCCCGGCCGTCCCATCGACTGGCGGATCCCCAGCCGCTCGCAGGCCGCCCGGACGGTGCCCGAGGTGTACTCGCTGCCCTGGTCGGTGTGGAAGATCACCCCGGCGACGTTCCCGCCCCGGACCGCGGCGGCCATCACCAGTGCCCCGTAGGCCAGCTCCGCGTCATGATGCTCCGACAGGGCGAACCCCAGGATCCGGCGCGAGCCGATGTCCAGGACCGAAGCCAGGTGCAGCCTGCCCTCATCCGTGATGATTTCGGTGCCGTCGCCGAACCATTTCCGGTTCACAGCCGTCGCGGTGAAGTCACGTCCCACCAGGTCGGGGGCACGCCACCGGCCCTTCCCGGGCCGGGTAGCGGCCTTACGGCGGTGCTTCGCCCGGGCGGCCAGCCCCAGCTCGCGCATCAGCGCCGCGACCGTGTTCACGCTGACCTTCCAGCCCGCCTCCCGCAGGTCAGCGGTGATCATCGGCGACCCGCGCTTGCCCTTATGCACGGCGAACAGCCGCGCCACCTCCGCTTTCAGCAGCTCCCGCCGCGCCCGCCGGGGCGACGCGTCCCCGCGCGACCACTTGTAGAACCAGGACTGCGACACCCCCAGCGCCCGGCAGCTGACCGAGTGCGGGATACCGTGCTGATCCCTCTGGGCGGCGATGAACGCGGCCACGGTTACCGGCCCATCGCTTCGGTGACCCAGAGCGCCATGCCGCGTTTCAGGACATCACACCGCATCCGCAGTTCCGCGCACTCCTTACGCAGGCGAACCAGCTCGGCCCGCTCGCCCTCACCCAGGGTCCCGTTACCGGGCTCGCGCCGACGGCGGTCCAGGGCCACCCAGTTGCCCAGCGTGCCGTCGTTAACCCCGATCTCCCGGGCTACCTGCGCGACCGGCTTGCCGGTCTCCCGGACCAGCCGCACTGCGCCCTCCCGGAAATCCCGGTCAAACTTCCTGCGTGCTTCCATTGCCATCACCATTCCTCCTTACAGGCGATGTCTCCACGATAGGAGGGGAAACCCAGGCGTGTCTTACGTGGACATGAAATGGAAGCACTCAGCGGGGAAGCGCCGCGCCACCATCGCGTGGGCACTCGTCACCGTCATGCCCGCAATGATCGCGGCCAGCAAAGGCAAGCCGGACGACAAGGCCATGCGGGCAGCGCTGCGGCAGTGGGGATTCAACACCAAACGGCGCGCCGACTGCCCGCCAGAGACTGCCGTCATGCTTAACTGGCTGTCCCGCAACACGAAACCGGTTTCTGCGCTCACCGATCCGGCCGTGATGCGTGCTGTGCTCGACGCGGCGTCAACCCAGCTCAATGGCCAGCCCGCGGCGGCGTGGACCGGCCGGACTAACCGGGCCATCCTGGCGAACGCCCTCGAGTACGCGGTAGAGCTGCGAATTCTCAGCAGCAACCCCATCAAGGCTGTCAAATGGAAGGCACCGAAGACGACACAAGAAGTTGATCGCCGCAGCGCCGTCAACCCAGCCCAGGCACGGCGGCTGCTCGACGCGGTGCGCGGGCAGATGCCCAGCGGCCCGCGGCTGGTCGCATTCTTCGCGGTCATCTACTACGCGGCTCTCCGACCGGAGGAAGCCGTCAACCTCCGCGGGGACAACATCATCCTCCCGCCACTTGTACGAAACGCCGCAACGAGCGAAGGGGAAGAACTTGCTGACAACTGGGGGGAGTTGCGGTGTAAGCATTCAGGTCTCAGCTACGCCTGATGGTTACCTGGGGTGATGTGACTCAAGGCCTGGTGCATCGGGCTGGTGGTGGTTACGGGGGGTCAGGGATCGGCGGCATCCAGGGGTTGCCGGCGAGGGCGTCGCGGATTGCGGTGAGGACGTTTTCTCTGTGCTTGGCGGCGGTGGAGATGTAGCCGCGGATGGCGTAGCGGTGGCGGGTGGTGGCCTCGGACCGGAGCCTGCCGGAGATTTTCTGCTGGGTCTTGGCGGGGCGGACGTCCCGACGTGCGCGCCGTCGCCGCCGTGGCCCGGCAGGGCCTAAGAGCGGTGGGCGGTGCCCGGCGCGTCACGGTTCCCCGATCTTGCCCGCGGGCCGCCCTGGACATCATCGGCGGCTCAGCCGACAGGGAAACCTTTCGCTGCCGTCCGAGATGGCGGGCCGGTACGTCACTGTGATTCCCGAGTTCTGGGGCACCAAGCGCCAGTTCATTCCTGTGCGGAATCGACCCGATCGTAATAGGCATGGCCTGCTCACCTCCGATCGCCGGGCATTGCGGCCAGGCGCAAGCCGCCGAGGCCCACAGGTGGCCCGGCCCATCCAGGACCGGCTGATCTGCGTTCCGTCATCAATCGAGATCCGAAGACAGGCCATCACGCATAGTAGGCGTTCGGCGTGCTAAGAGCCTGGCTCAACTGAAGCCTTCGAACAGGGCAAACGTTGCCGGTCATGGCACTAGCTAGGTTGGAATCACATAGCGGAGAACTAGTGCATCTCCAGGAATGATGGCAACCATTACTCTGACCGGCTTATTCTCGCCCGTATAAGCGGTGCGAGTGAGTTCCGCTACGGGCACACCGGTACCTATCGCTAGACGACGTGCCTCGTCAGGTGTGGGCATGCGTGTAATGATCTCGTCCACGTCGTAGATTTGTTCGTAGCCAGCCTCTTTAAGAATGTCCTCTCTGGCCGTGTCCGCTGGTGCGGCCAGTTCGGTACCACGAACTATTGCCTCATCGAAGTAATCATCTGACGTTATGCCAGGGTTGCTATCAATGAAGCGTACGCGACGCCGGACTACGACGAGATCTCTTTCCGGCACGAGCTTTAGGCGGGTAGCGATATCCTGCGGCGGACGGATCGTCTCGACTTCGAGATCTTGCCGTGTGGGATCGTGCCCCTGTCTCTCTATGTCGGTTTCCCATGCGTCAGATGAGGCTAGACCTGTGTTTTCCGGTAGCTCGAACTCGGAGAGCCGCCACACTAGGCGCTTGTTGCTGCGCACTATGCGGCCACGGCGCGGCCGAACAATAACTAGCCCTTGCTGTTCAAGCAACTGCAAAGCCGACCGCGCTGTTTGGCGACTTACCCCGTAAGCCCGCGCCACATCCGGTTCAGATGGCATGAGTGCGCCGGGTACCAGCGCTCCGGTTTCGATCTGCTCCCGAAGTTCGTCAGCTATGTGCCGCATTCGGGGTTCTTCAACCATGCTTGCCTCTCACCTTGTCTTGACAGACAAGGTTATCCGCTCAAGCCCAACCTGACGCATCTCGGGGCTCAGGACCACGCGTGACGCGTCTCTGGGGTCACGGACGGGGGGAGCCAGGCTCCCGGCGCACGTCTCGTCCCAAGCTCATCACTCCGCCGACAAGCTTGTCTGACCACTTCTTGACAGACAAGCTTGTCGGACATAGCCTCCTGGTGAACGTCCGGTCCCTGGCCCACAGCCGCCGCCAGGGGCCGCATAACACAGGAGGTTCTATTGAGCACCTTGCACGAGATGAAGCCGCTGGCCGAGGCGCTGCCTACGCTGTCGCTCCGCGGCCTGCGGGACATGGTGTTGGCCGGTGACCCGGGTTGCGTCTGCGATCCGGAGCTGTTCACCGGCCCGGCCAATGCCGAGTCCGACACTGAGCCGCTGGAGGACCGGTCGGCGCGAGTCGCCGTGGCGCGGGAGGTGTGCGCGTCCTGCCCGGTGCGGCTGGCGTGCCTGGCCTACACGCTGCGGACCCGCCCGGCTGCCGGGGTGTGGGCCGGGTTCACCGCCGAGGAAATCGCGTTCCTGACGGCTGCGGCTGCCCGGCCTGCCCGGCCGCGCCGCAGCTCCGCGCTGCGCCCGGCCATCACCCCCCCGGCTGCGGTTGGCGAGGTGGCGTGATGAGCGCTGAGGATTTCACCCGGACCTTCATCGCCGCGCCTGCGGACCCGCCCGCTGACCCGGTGGCGAGCGTCAACCAGCTTGGCGCGGTCTGGTCACCGGATTTCGATGCTTACGCCAGCGGCCAGCTCGACATCAGCCGCGTCCGCTGCGCCCTGTGCCAGCACGCGCCGTGCGACTGCCCGCCCTTCGGCACCCCCGGGTACTTCGCCCTGATCGACCTGCGGCACGGCCGGAACCCGGCAGGTGCGTGATGGGCTGCAACGGGCTGCACTGTGATGGCTGCGGCCACGGCGGCGGCGCTGGCCCGGCTGCGGCCGTGGTTGTCCTGCTGCTGTTCATCGCGGTCGGCCTGCGGAAAGTCTGGCCGCAACTCGTGTCCGCACTGGAGATCATCGGCTGGACGCTGGCCGGGATCTCCGGGGCCGTCATCGCCGTCACGGCCACGGTGGTGACCGTGCGGGTTACGCGGGGCCGCCGCGCCCGCCGGGAAGGCCAGCAGATCACCCCGGGCCTGTACCGGCCGTCCGGGTACCGGATCACCCCCGCCAGGACCGTCCCCGGCACGGTGCTGGGTGCCCGGCCCGGCAAGACCGGCGGGCGGCCAGAGATCGGCAGGACCCCCGCAGGTCACACCGGCCGCCCGGCGATGCCCCTGCAAGCGCGCGGCGAATGGCCGGAGGCCCGGCGGGGGCAGCGATGAGCACCGCCCCCGGCGTCGTCAACGTCCGCCTGCCCGGCGCTGCGCAGGACGTTCAGGCCGCGGCCCGCCTGCCGGGCTGCGCCGCCGCGACGGTCAGCGGCCTGACCCTGATCGAGATGAGCCAGCCGAACCCGAACCGCCGCGACGCGGGTGAGCGCGTCTACCTCACCATCCGCATCACCATCCCCCGCCTGCGCCGGGCCAGTGCACAGCCGCCAAGCAACTCACCGGCCCCGCGCTCCCTCCAAGGAGGCCCCTGCCATGACAACCACTGACGCCAGCCCCGTGACTGCCGGTGCCACCCGGACAACTGCTGCCGCGATCCTGCGGGCCGTCGCCGACCTGATCGAGGCACGCCCGGACATCCCGGTGCCCGGCAGCAACATCAGCTTCTACCTCCGCGGCCAGGACGCACCCGCCCTGATGGCCGCTATCGCATCGGCCCTGCCGTGCGAGTGGCAGGCCAGCACCAGCCGCAGCGGCGAGTACGAGTGGCTGACCCTGGACAGCAGCCCTCCCCGGCCGAGCGCGCTCAGCGGCGCGAGAGTGACGGTCATGGCCCCGGCCGCCGACACGTGCGTGCAAGCCGGGGCCAGGACCGTCATGGTCTGGCGGCCCGCAGCGGCCCTTGCCGGGCTTCTGGGCACTGAGCCGGTCAGCGAGGTGGCGTGATGAGCAAGGCACGCGTGATCGCCGTGACAGCGGCCCTGCTGTTCCTGCGCTGGCTGGCGACCGGCCACGTGGCCCTCACGGCCGCCGGAGTTACCGTCAGCATCCCCGCGCTCGCCATAGCGGCCGTGGCCGTCGTCGCGGTGACCGCCGCCGTGGCCGCGCTGCTGGTGTACCGGACCCGGGCCAAGCGGGCCATGCTCGCGGCCTGGCAGGCACCAAAGGCGGCCACCCGATGACCGCCGCCGCCATGACGAAAACCGCGGCGCTGGCCATCGCCCGCCGGGCACGCCGCTACGGGCACAAGGGCGACCGCAACGACCCGCGGGCCGTGTCCGTGACCTGCCCGCAGTACAGCCAGCGCGTGAACGCGGTGCGCGAGCCCCGCCAGGCCAGCCGCGGGCCGCTGTATGAGTCGCCGGGCCGGGCGCTGGACCGCGCCATGCTGGCCCACCTGACCGGCGGGTGGTGCGAGTAATGAGCATGTCCGCCGAGTTCGACAGCCGCACCGACCGGCGCGTGTACGCGCTCGTAGCGGGCGGGGCCGCCGCCCTGTCCTACTACCACGCCCGGGAGTTCTTCCTCCCGTTCATGGGCGCGCTCGGCGCGTCCGTCACGCCGCTGCTGCTGGACGCGGTGGTGTTCTGGCTCGCCTCAGCTAACGTCCGGCAGGCCAAGGCGGGCCGCCCGCTGCCGATGCTGCGAGCTGGCGCGTACGCCGTGCTCGCGCTCACCGTCACCGCGAACGCGCTCGGCGGGGCCACCGTCGCCGAGCGGGTGTTCCTGGCACTGCCCGCCGCGCTGTTCGGGTTCCTGGTGGAAGCCCGGACCCGGCTCGCGCTGTATGAGCACCGGGCCGAGCACGGTGATGACCGGCTGCGGCTGCGGCTGTGGCTGCGCCACCCGGTGCGCGCCGGCCGGGCGTGGCTGTGGCTGGCCCGCCAGTCCGCCCCCGCCTTCGACCGGGCCAGCGCCGAGCGGGACCGGCTCCGCGCGGCCCGCGATGCCGTCCGGCTGGCCCTGCCCGGCCGGACCCGATCGGTACGCCGTGCCCGCGCCGGGGTGCTGCGGGAACTGGGCGCCGGCCGGCTGGCCCCCGCCGCCGCGGTGGCCGCGTCGGGCCTGCTGACCCGCTCCGGCGTCCCCGAGCTGCACCGGGCCGCGCTGACAGCCGCGCTGGGCATGCCCGCGCCGCGGACACCCCGCGGACAGGGACCGGACACCGGCACGGACACCCCGCGGACATCGCAGCGGACATCCCGCCCGGACACCGCGACCGCGATAGCCCGGCTGCGGGACCGGCACCCGGACATGCCCGCGGCGGACATCGCCGCCCGGCTCGGCATCACTGACCGCACCGTCCGGCGCCACCTCGCCAGCACCCCGCCTGCCGCCGAACCCGTGGCGGCCTGACCAGCAGACAACAGCCCGGGGCGCGGTCACGACCGCCAAGCCAGCGCCGCGCCCCGGCCCCTCACACCGGAGGAACACCCATCATGTCAACAACGACCCCTGAGCCCGAGGACACCGGCCGCGAGAGCGGCGGGGAAGTCGTGCCGTTCCCGGCCCGCCAGCCCGCCGGGCCGCCCCCCGACAGCACGTCGGACACCTCGTTTGAGGTGCAGTTTGACGCCGAGCCCGGCGGCACGCCGGAAACGGTGGACGCCGGGGAGGGGATCGTGCTCCCCGACCCCGACGGCGAGCACTACCCGGTCATCCCCGAGCACCTGCGCAGCCTGCCCGGCATCGGCGAGGCCCTGGGCAGGCACGGCCGCCGGATCGGCCACCGGGCCAGTTTCCACGGCATCCGCGCGCCCCGCTACGTGCTGCTGGCAGCGGTCTACGCGGTGGCCGGGGTGTTCCGGCTCGCGGGCCGCCAGACCGCATGGTGGTGGCTGTCTGAGCAGGACTTCCTGCGCTCCCACGCGGTCGCGCAAGCGGACTCGCGGGAGTGGATGAAACTGCACCGCGAGGCGAAGGACACCCGCCGTGTCCGCGGCATCATGCTCGCCGGGGAGGCGTTCGCGCTGCTGCTGGCCGTCCTGGCCCTGATGCGGTTCGCGCCCTGGTGGGGCTGGCTGGCGGCAGCCGCCGCGGCGGTGCCCGCGCTGGCCCGGGCCGGGCGGCCCGAGGACCGGCCGATCATCTCCCCGGCCACGACCGTGCCGCGGTTCCGGGTGCTGAACGCCGACGTGGTGCTGCGCGGCTACTACGCCGCCGGGCTCGGCCACCCTGATAAGCCCGGCCAGCAGGTCGAGTTCGAGTCCGCGATGACCCGCGACGGCGAGGGGTCGCGGGTGCGGGTGGTGCTGCCGTACGGCACCGGGTTCGATGCCGCGGTCAAGGCCAGGGATGACCTGGCGTCCGGCCTGGACGTGGCGCCCTCGCAGGTGTACCTGACCCGGGACAAGTCCAGCCACCGCCGTCACGCCCTGTGGGTCGCTGACCGGGACCCGCTCGCGATCCCGGCCGGGCGCACCCCGCTGCTGGACGGCAGGCGCCGGTCGATCTGGC
>JAABUX010009049.1_pt1 | contig 11352 bp, 5 predicted proteins | sample 5561851 | NCBI WGS metagenome assembly JAABUX01 (sample SAMN10711883, study PRJNA513361) | rock metagenome | isolation source: Antarctica rocks | place: Antarctica: Victoria Land, Richard Nunatak red sandstone | collected 2016-01-03 | reverse complement strand
AGCGAACCGCTGATGACGTGTCGAAATCCAGTAGACGATGTCAAAACCGGGGGTGCGGCTTCCTTCCGGGATCAGTTCGGGGGTGGTCCTGAAGCCTGCCCGAGCGGCATCCGGCATATAGGCGGCGCGAAGCCGGACCAGGCTCTTGTATGGAACGTGAGAACCTGTCGCTCCGATGCGAAGGGAGACGCCCAAGCGGCGAACACCGCAAGGGCTAGAGTACCGATGCGGGGCACAGGGGCGGAGCGGCCCGTAGTAGGGTTGAGGGTGCTGTAATGGCATCGGACCGAAGGGGCTGCGTTGTTCAGCCGCGGCCCAGAGCCAACCGGTAACGGGAGGAGCTCTGTGGACAAGGCAAAGCCGTTCGACATTCACGGCCGAACATCGGGAGCCGTGTGAACCGAGAGGTTCAAGCACGGTTCTAGGAGCGCCCGGGGGTGAAATTCCCCCGGGCGACTCGCCAGATAAAGGGGCAGCTTGTCCTGCGAGATGCCCCGGTGCCGGCGCAACCAGGAGCGTAGCAGCGACCAGAACCCCTCCATCGTGTTGACGTGCACCTCGCAGAAGCCGTCCCCGTCCTCGTCACGGGCATACTCGCCGCGGGCGTGGCAGACCGTCTTTGCCGGTAGCCCCGGGCTGGCAGGCGAGCGTAGATGCTATACTCGTCCGTGTGGACGAGGGTGCCCGGGGTGACGGCGGCGGTGATGATCGGCATGATCGTGCCCTGCCGCACCTTGGCCAACATGCGCAGGACCACTTGGCCGCCACGCTGGATCAGCCCGAGGATGGGTGGCTTGTCCTTCGCCAGCGTGCCGCGGCCTGGCGCGCCTGCCAGCTTGCGACGGCGTCCAAGCCGCCCCTTTTGGCAACAGCCGCCGGCTGTCCCTTGTGCCCGGCCACAACGTAGACCTCGTCGATCTCGACCTCGCCCGTCAGCTCCACCGCCGGCGTCCTGACGGCCAGCCCGCGGCGCAGCTGCTCTGTCATGGCCTGCACGTCCGAGACGGCCAGGCCCAGCTCGCCTGCGACCTGCCGGTTGGAAAGGTTCAGCCCCATGAAGTAGAGGCAAAGGACCCACACGCGCAGCGGCTGGTGGTGCCCGGCCAGCACCGTGCCGGTGAGGTCGTCGAAGCGCCCGTGCACACCTTGCAACGATACCGTTGCCGGTGCGGCTGCGTGTCGTCGCACCCGTCCCGGATCACCGCGGAGCTGCCACACCCAGGGCAACACACCCCCTCTGGCCAGCGATGTTGGCGCACGAAGGCGAAGCACTTGGCGTCGTCCGTCAGGCCCGAGATGTTGACCAAGTCCGGTGCGGCCATGATGGCGAAATCTCCTCGCGCAAGGCAGGGCGTCGCGCTCTCATCATCAGATCAGGGATCCGTCCGCCACGCCACCCAGGCCCAAAAGCCACCACCCCGGAACCCAACAAGAGCCTCCCGGGTTAGGTCAGGGCAGAGCCTCCTACGCTGCGCCGGTTCCGGACGCCAATGGGCGGGTCCATGCGACAAGGTCGCGCCGTTGCCAACATCGGCCGCTGCCAGGCCGATCCCCGCGGACACGATCCACGAAGAGCTTTGACAGCGCCGTTCACGCGTTGCTGATGTCTCCTTTACATCTCCTGCCTACCACTCAGGAGCGACTGTGTCTTCTTTCGATCCGTCCGAAGCTGACTGAGATCGACCCCATTCTCAGGAAGCCTTTCGACTCCCGTGAGGTGCTGGAGATACGCCTCTATGCCAGCCAACACGCAATCACCGCATTCGTAACCGTTCGACTGACTCCTCGTGCGTCCTTGAACAATCTCCCAACCCCTTTCTTGGGCTAGGCGTCTGGCCACCGCAGCGAGGCCGCTCTGCTGCGAGTCGTGATAATAGGCTCTCGGCGGTTGCGCCAGCCTATCAACGACGACGAAAGCATGATGGCTGCCTTCAGAGCCGCCGCTGTAGGGTCGATTGTTCAGTGGCAGAATAATGACGCTCGCGTTCGATTTGCGGTCTGGGTCGCGGTAGGCCAGAGTATCGAGCCTCTCGTTCTTGTTCAATGCGATTTGATAGGCGTCTAGGGGCCTGACCAAACGAACTTTCTCAGCGAGCTGCGGATATTCCTGCTCCAGCATCTGTGTGCCGCGAAGTAAATGCCGCTGATCCAGCCATTCCGTATTGCCCGGGCGAACGTACACGCCATGCCTTGCGATCTCGTCTTTTCTGAGCAGCTCCCGGCGCTCTTCTTCCGGGATGATTGTCCAAAGATCGGGAACTGTGGAAGCGAAACCCAATGGATCACGCTCTGCGATCTTGGCCGCGGCACTGGACTCAGAGACATGCTTCGGCTGCTGCGCGACTTGCGCTCTGAGGGAGCGCTCCGCCTTCTGACCACTCAGGGGCACGTTTGTCTGGACCACTCTGTCAAGATGCGACAAGACGTCGGCGACCTCTTCATTCGGTGGTTTACGCCCGGCTTCGCGCGGCTTCCGACTATCCTGGGATACCATGTAATCGGCAAGCTTCTCGTAAATCGGAAGTAACTCCAGCGGTTCAAGCTTATCGCGAACGCCGTTCAGTTCAGCGGCCAAGCGATCCGCCTCAGTGTCCTCCAACGGACCTTTCGGGACCTTCTGCAAGAGTTCGGACAGCATTTGCCGTGCGGCGGCGACCTCGGCTTCTGTAAGTATCGTGTCGTCCAAATCCGAGAGAACATCCTGCTTAACCGACTTCCGGAACTCCTCCAGAAGTGCGCTAACTGCCAAGACGGGTAATCGATTCGACGCCTCGCCCTCGGACGCTCCGGAAGCGATCTGACTCGGGGCGGGGCTGGCGCCTTCGGGTGCAATCCCAGGTGCCTCCGACTGCGCTGTGAAGCTGACACCCACAACGCTGTCGATGTCGGTGTCGCCGCTATAATCATCCGCTGGAACATCGCTACCCATAGCTGCCCCGACAAACGACCGACTACTCCTAACGAGATCGCTCTCATCATTGCTGAAGGCCGCGTCGTCGTCGTCCCTCAGTGTACGCTGCGTGGCGGGCAGAATCGTCAACGGGCCGGCGGCTAACTCGGGTTCGGAAGCGTGTCTTCGCGCCATGCTACGTGCATGCCATTTTTCGATCACGCCCAAAGGAGACCCCAGCACCTTATCCGCAAAATCGTCAAAGCCGTCCTTCGAAACGTCCGTCGTGCGCAGTTCCGCCAGCAGCCAACGTTTCACGATCGCTTCCTGCAGCAGGCCGAAGTCCGACCTGGCATAGGCGTGGACCAGCTGAAGCAGCTTTGCACCGTCGCGCTGGAGCCGTTCCCTGGCACTGAATACAGGCCAAGGAAGCGGCTCCTTCCCGCCGGCGTGGCGGGGCGGCCGCACTTCCTTGAAATCGTAGCCCGCGCCCACCGCTTGCGCGGCACGCAGATAGGATTGAATGAAGTTCTCCGCCGTCTTGCCCGCGTCCTTGCCCTCGACTCTGTGTGTGGGGCGAAACTCCCCTGCGACATGTCGGATCGCATAGAGGCCGCGCTTACCAACCCCAATGCGGACAGGCTCCCTACCTTTCTTACTTAGCGAATTAGTTGGATTCATCAAGTCGAGATTGTAGAAGGTGTGTGTGATCTTGATCTCCTCCGTCAGGCTGCTGCCGTTTGGCGTCGATGCAGCGTTCATCGACCCGGGTTCATCATCCACCGAGACCAGCTCGATTGGTCTGCTTAGAAAACTGACCATCAGCCAAGCAAGCATCTCCGACTTCTTATCGATTCGGTGCCTCGATGCGTCGGCGGACTCCAATGTTCCATTGAGTTGAACAGATCCAAACAGTCCATCCACGATCTGCTTGGCATGCACCTTGATTTTGCCTTTGTGCTCAAACTCATCGTTTGCTCGGCGAAATCGGTATTGCTCGCCGTTCGCGGTCGGGATCTTTTCGTAATAGCCGCCCTTTTCGCGGAAATATTCGTGATGTGGGTTTCTCGTCGCATCGTCAAGGAAACTGCACATATCTTGGGCATCTTTGTTTCCCTTGGCCGCCTTCACGAGCACCGCGTTGATGGCTTCCCCCGTGGTTCGCTTTGCTGAGTCGCTAGTGTAAGGATATAGCCATAAAGCAAGCTGAGAAGGAGAGAACTCGAGCGGTCGTCCCAAGAAGTAATTCTTTGTAGCACTGATAAACTTCAGGCCGACATCAGAATAGCGCGGGTTGTGCACGTCATGAGCATACGACTCCTCTGTCCCTGGATCATACAATGCCTCGCCATTCTGCAGATGATGCAAAAAGTTGAAGAATTGTCCGCTGTACGGGTGAATGACACGAAGACCGTCCTGTGGCTTCTCCTGGCTTCTCTTCTGCATATAATCGAGACAGTCGTCATACTGTTGCATCTTCTTATACGTATCGATCTGCTTCAGGTAGACAACCTGCCCGATGTCCGTGTATTCTGATCCGTTCGCTGGTTTTCCTGCATTTGCGTCGGTGTGAACCAGCTCGAACACCGCGCCCGGCGTGCCGATCAACTCCGCCTGAGCGAGTTCGGCTCTATCCGCAATCTTGACGAATGTTTCCTGCAATACGTGCATGCGTTGAATCGTCGGTCGGGGCGATGCGCCAAAGCCGGAGATTGGCGGGAGGAAATGCGCCGTCACCTTGTCGGACGCCGAGGCTGAAAAGATCTCAGTCATCACGGCGTAGCTGCCACCGGTCTTCATCTGCCCCGGTTTTTCACTATGAAATAGCAGGTCCTTGCGCTGAAGCCACTCCTCCCTTGCTTGCGGCGTCAGCCGTTGATATTCGGCTTCGCCGAGCACCCTAGTGAGAAATTCGTTCTCCAGTCGCTCTTCCGTTTCCGACGACAGCTGTTTGTCTTCGGCTTCCCCGATCACTCTTTTGCGCAATTCGTCGTTTACCCGCTCTTTTCTTTTTCCTGGTGCCACTTTCCCGTACTCGGATTCGCCAATCACCTTTCTGAGCACCTCATCCATCAGGCGCTCTCTCCTGTCATCCGGCATAAGCTGTCGATAATCGTCATCTCCGATTGCATTCTGAAGCAATATTTCACTCAGCTGCTCGTCTCTCCCTTGGGGGGACAGTCGTTCGTATCCGGCTTCGCCGATCGCACCCTTAAGCACCTCGTTCTTGAGCCGCTCGTACTCACTTGCTAAGATTGCTGTCTCAAAGCTTTCTCCCTTCTCCTCCAGTGAATCAGCTTTACTGGCCATCGTTGCAAGCTGTTTGCGCATAAGCTTTGCATATGTTGTTTCGCCGAACATTCTCGTAGGCAGTTCTAGTCGAAGGCGGTCGTTCCTTTCTGCCGGCGTCAGTTTCCCGCGTTCCTCTTCACCGATCGCCCTCTTAAGCAACTCGGCCTTCTCCGTCTGCGCCGGCTCATAGTAGCTGGCTTCGGTGACCACCGCCCGCACGACCGCGCCCGGGAATGGTCGTGCGTGCGCTACACCGAGATTGACCAACAGCGCCTGGATCGGATCGACACGGCTGTGCTGCTTGCCCTTGATGTTACTGGCCCGGTTCATCACCCGATACTGGTAGTCGGCAGAGCCGGTGAGATCCTCGTAGTGTGAATCGCCTGTGACGGGCCAACGCAGCGGATAGTGAAAGAACTGTGATTCAACAGTATAAGCAACGATCGCCTGTTTGATCTGACGTAGTAAACCATTGTTGAGCGGACGCAGCTTTCCCAAGGTCAACTCGCCCGGTTGCGGCGTAATCCTAGGCGGCTCGGCGCGAAGATCGCTCACCCCCGGAGCGGTACGCAACCAAAGGTGTATTTTCCACCCAGCGGCCTGTAGGGCGCGGGCGAAGGTACCAAGCTCGGGATCCACATGATCTTCAACCCGCGAACTATTGTCACTGACAGGCCGGCTTTGGAAGGTGAAATCGCGGTTGACGACTTGCACCACTTCATGCTGAAGGCCCGGCCGCGTCCGCGAGACGTCCAGCTTTCCTTCATCATCTCGCTGCAAGGCGTTATGCACGCCTTGTAATGCCTGTGCTTGCTTAGCGCGAAACTTTTGTTGATCTTTGCTGGCTTCCGACCAGCTATTCGTTATTGGAAGTTTCTCGTCGGCCTTGAGCGCTCCACCCTTCGCGAAGCTCCTCGCGCCGCCTATCCGAGCGTCTTGATCTGCTATGGCTTCATTCCACAATCTATCGTATTCCGTGCGCTTCGCATCCGTCGGATGCGCACCGAGCTTCTGCAATTCGAGCGTATGTCGAACTCTTTGCGACGAAGCGTCTTCCGCGCCGGGCCTTCGTGCAACCCAATTCTTCAAATGCGCATGGCTGAATGTAAGTGCGTCCTTGATTAACGCGCAGTTCCTAACGACCACATTGAATCTATTGAACCACTGTTTGAGCTGTTGACGCGCCAGATTTGTCGTTGAGTAAAATCCACTCCCGCTGAGCCGGTCGAAGGAGATGAGAGCGTTCTCAAATTCGGTGAGTATGTTGGGCGGTAGCTTACCGTCGTTCCACAGCTTCGAAAGTGGGGTGAGATCACGGTTCCTGACCGCAGATTTCAATGCGCTCCAAAGCCCGCTAGCTTCACGTTGGTATGCGACCTGACGGGCATAGAGATCTGCGTTTGGTCCGATTACGCCGTGGGCTTTGAGGAGATGCAGTGAAATCGGCGCGATGAGCTGATCCCATAAGCGCGTCAGGCTGCGGTTGACTGCCGCTTCCGCAACGTTACGTCCGGAGAACACAACGTCTGTCCCGCTCCACGCCGCACCCCAGGCGCGCGCGAACAAGTAGGTCGCTTGCTTCCCGAACTCTATCATCGCGTGAGGCGTTGGCCACTCTTCGGGCGCGGGCATACTGTCGCTCAGGGCATCGAAAACGCTCATCCCGAATGCCGCCACGAGCAGGGTCACATACTCCGGCTTATCCGCGTGTCTCAATCCCGCACGCTCTTGGATCTTCAGATTCACGAAGAGGCGGAGATATTGCTCAACGCTCCCCTGCAGCACTCTCGTGGTAAACTTCGCCGCCTCTTGCTCGAACTCGAGAAGCCCATCCGGGACTATGGGGGCTACGGACTCTTTAAGGGCGGTCAATGCCTGCTGAGCCAAGATTATGAACGCAACGGCCTCGGCGATTGTAGCAGACGAAGCCGCACCTGCACCGGCTGCGTTGAAGGCGATCGCCCCCTTAATGAAAACGTCGTCTTTGACGACGTGCTCTTTGAGGTACTCTACAAATTTGGACAACCCGAACGTGATACCGAACTTGATGGCTGCTTCCTCGGCACTGTTGACTACTCGAGTCAGACCACCCCTACCCGGCGCGACGAATGCGTGCTCAGAATAGATCGCCTGTAGGAAGAGGCGTCCGGCATTGGTCAAGACGTTCGGGTTCTCGAGCCATGGACCGAGCAGCAAATCCTCGCCGTTGGACAGCTGAAGTTTTGGATTAGGACGCCCGCTTTCCGACCCGTGCGGTCCCGTGGCGGTGCCATCAATCGTAAAAGCGTCGATGCGTTTCGTACTTGTGGGTGCTTGCGGCTCGGTTCCCACGCCCAAAGCGCGATACCCCGGGCGGTTCGCGCGCCCATGGCTCGATCGATGGAGCTGCAACTTAAGCTCATCATCCGACATGGTGAGCCGCAGGGCAGTATTATCCTGAAGACGTATCAACATGATCACGCCCGGCCGGAGCTGCTTAACCCCCTGCTCGATGTTGTCGATCCCCCCGCTGGAACGGCGGTCAGACGGTCCCTGCCCGCTCATTACACGCTGGATGTGCCCCAATTTCACTCCTGATTGCTCGGATGCGGGGCCGAGGACCTCCCAGTTCCGTACGCCGAGCACCTGGAACGCCGCCCTGCCGGCCAAGGTGAGCTGCCCGAGATGCCCAGCTATCTTGTCACCTAGGATTGCGGGCGGCCGATCAACCTCACCGTCTTCGTTAACATACACGACCAACCTGTGCTCAGGGACGTTGTAGGAAACCAACAGAAGACGAGAGCCGTTTCTCAAAAGGCCCAAACCGCCGGGCGGCATGGAGTTTTCCGCATCCGCCCAGGCCAGGCCTTTCGGAACTGGTGGCTGGTTTGGTGCGACGGACATGATCGGGTAATCAGACTCGGCCTCGGTCCGCCGTGCCTGCAGTCGCGACTGGATCGATGCGAGCAAAATTTCATTGCGTATCGGCGTTTCCTGCCTCGTGTCCAGGTATACCGGTACGTGCAGCGCCGTCTGCATCTTCTTCTTCTGCTCGCCGAGTTGGTGTAGGTAGGCCTTATACGGGACGATTGGGGCTTGTTTGTTGTCATCTAGCAACTGCCCGAGTGTCTGCAGCGAGAGGATGCGGTCGTTGAACCCCTTTACATAGTACCGTTCGGCAAATTTTACGACCGGCAGCCTTTCGGTGAACCGGATGTCATGACCAGCTTTTATGTGCGCTTCAAAGAGCAAGGCTCCGTGCACGTCGTTCAGATCAACAAGCTTCATGCCAGCAGACGCGGACTCTACGTAGTCGCCGCAATATTTTCTGCCGAATCCGTCGAGTTCCCCCCTCGTAGCGCCGTAGTCCTCCAGATTGGCAAAATAAGCGCGCTGCACGTCATTGAGCAACGTGGTCTGGACGTCGTGGAAGTGCCGACTGACACGCCTAGCCGCCGTTGCCGCTTTATCGGCAAGCGTCGGTCGAGGCGGCTCAGCGCCCGCCAGATCCCGAAGGTGAGACGAAAGGGCCGAGCCTGAAGTCTGGCTCGGCCATGTCGGCGAGGGAGGCTTCTTCGGCAGCTGGGATCCCGACGCAACCGGAGAGCTTGGCTCGTGCACTTCGGGAATGGTCGGCATCGGAGCACGCGAGGGGTCAATCAACGGGCGGCGATTAAAGGACATGACAGCGTTCTCTCAAAAGCATTGCCTTATGGCCGAATTCGCGGACCCACGCTCTGAAGCAATGGCCACGCAGCTGGAGGTGTCTTCTACAGGACAGGAGCAAGAAATTGCGACAATTAGTTACTTTCACTTATCTCCATCCTCTCTCCCGCAACGAGTGCGTGACAAAGCCGTCGAGATGTTGCAATAGGAGCAATACTAAGGCTTGCGTCGCTATGAGTAGCCGGTTCTGTCACAACACGTGGCGTAGTGGGCCGGCGGTTGCCGACGCGAGGTCGACGCTGCCGACTCACATTCTTTTCGGATGCGATCAAGCGCGCGCCGAAGATCGGCCTGGGTACCGAAGCTTCCTGTTGCAATAGACTCTCCGAGGCATTAGGAGCCGGCGAGCCCTTCAACTGATCTGCCTTGCCGTCCGGAGTCGCGGGAACGAACGAACGCACAACTGCCGTCCGATCATCGTGCGGCGAACCGGGGAAGTCGAACAACTCAGCCATGTAACGATCATCGACCTCGCGCGTCAGGCAGCCTTATCTGACATGACGACATTGACGGTCTTGTTGGTGTCGCCGGCCAGCGCCATGGAGGCCGCGTCGTCGTCGGGGAAGGCATAAGCGTGGTTCTTGAAGCCGTCGCCGGCCGTGCCGCCATCGCCGAGCACGACCGTCATGTCCACCGAGCGGCCGCCGAAATCCTTATCACCGTCGACCTTGCTGACGTCGTTATTCTGCTTGTTCGGATCTTTCAGGTCGGCGCCGTCCTCATCCATGACCTCGTTCGGATGGGTGTTGCCGCTTGCATCGGACGGGGAGACACGCACGCCCAGCGCTTTTGAGTCGCTGCGGAAGCTCTGCGTCTCGCCGGGCCGCAGCGTCATGGTGGCCTTGTTGGCGTTCCTATCGGAGTAGGTGAAGGACTGCTTGCGGTCGGTATTGTTGGTGACGTTGAACACCTTATCCGTCCCGCCGGCTTCGATCACCTTGCTTGAGTCGGGATTGACGCCGTTGATGGGCATTGCCTGCGCCACGCCGCCAGCGTTTTGGGTAAGCTGGGTCCGTTTGAAATCGCCCGAGGGTTGCGAGGGGTCGCCAGCGCTCTGTGCCGAGGCCGAGGTTCCGGCCTCCTTGGCCTGGGCGGCATTGCCGGCGGCATCGGCGGGCGTTGCCCCGGAAGGGTTCGCGGCGGCGCCCCCGGCGGCTGGAGCCGGCCCAGCGCCGCTGCCCGGGGCATGCCCGGCATCGGCCGGAGGCGTCGGTTGCAACGCCTGCGCCAAGCGTTGTGCAACGGTACCGGTATCGGGCGGGGCGCCGCCACTCGCGCCGTTCCCAGCCTGCAACTCGGTCTTGAGCGCTTGCAGCAGTTGCGCCAATGCGTCCTGCAGCGCACCGCTGCCAGCGGCCGGCCTACCAGCCGCCGGCTGGTCCGGTTGCTTGGGTTCGGCCGCCTGATCGATACCGCCGCCGTTCCCGGCCTGGAGCATCTGCTCGAGCGCTTGCAGCAGGTGCTTCGCCGCGTCGTCGAGGGCGCCATTTGCCGGCCCGCTTGGTTGCTGGAGGCCGGCCGCACCGTTCCCCGCCGCACCTCCGTCTGCACCGGAAGTGGCCTTCGCGGGGTCAGCGATGCCGCCAGCCTCACCGCCGGGTCCGCCGGCCGCACCCGGGCCGCTCTTTTTAGCGTCCGTCAGCGCCTGCACTAATTGTCGCAGGGCTGCGTCTACGCCGTGTTGACCGCCCGCGATGCCGGCGGCGCCCATCTGGTCCGCCAGTGCCTCCACCAGATGTTGGGCTGCGGCGCCGAGCCCGTTCTTTTCGCCCGCGCCCCAATCGGCATTGCTGCCGTTGTTCACCGCATCCGTGCCGACACCGGACTGCGCGCCTCCGACCGGCACAACCTGCCGCGATTGCGCGGGAGCAGATTGTCCGTCCGGCGCGGCCATCGGGTCAGGCGTTGCTTGGCGCGACCGGAGGCCACTGGACTGCAGGGACTGGACCAAGTTCAGCAGTTCGCGACGGAACGGCTCCATGCCCTTACTCAGCTGCTGCGCCATATTCGCCGGCTGGAGCGCGCCCGAGCGGCTCGCCGTCGCAACACCGGACGCCAGTGCCTGTGCCATGCTCGCCGGGTCCATGACCTTCATGTGTTTCTCAGATCGCTGTTTCGACCAGCAAGCCACGCGCTTGCCGCTCCCGGCAATGGCAGAGCTTGAACGTATCCATTCAAGCGTGCATAGGACGCTGGCGGGATTGGCGAGCGGGTGACACATCCCGCCATCAAGTCTCTGTTCTGCTTAAAGAATGCGCCCCCTGCCGGCCGATGACTATGCGATCCTCCTCGCTACCCTTAAGGACCGGATCCGAACGGCGCGGCTGCGGGCAGCGATCGGCGTGGTTCAGAATCTGCCATTTTTGGGTCACACGGGCGTACGAAGACCGCCGGCCTGTGAGGGCCGGATTACGACTGGAGGGGTGTCCTTTGCGGGAGGCGGCCGGCCTCCCCGTAGTCAAGCC
>JAABUX010009047.1_pt1 | contig 11354 bp, 8 predicted proteins | sample 5561851 | NCBI WGS metagenome assembly JAABUX01 (sample SAMN10711883, study PRJNA513361) | rock metagenome | isolation source: Antarctica rocks | place: Antarctica: Victoria Land, Richard Nunatak red sandstone | collected 2016-01-03 | reverse complement strand
GCGGTCAGGGGGTACGGCGCGTCGGGCACGATCTCGGCCCACGGCGCGAGCGGGTGCGGCGGTGTGGCGCGTAGGGCGGCCATTGATCTTCTGTCCTCCGTTCATCGCTCCATCAGTCGCGGTCAAGTGTCACTTTCTTCTTTGAGTGGCGTAGTTCTTGATTCTTTAGCTGGCGGCGTTGGCTACGGCCGACGACAGCCGTATGTCCGCGAACACCCCATAATGATCACTCGGGACCACCTGTGCTCTCGGGGTCGGCTCAGTGCCGAATAGTTCCACCCGATCGACGTAGGGGTAAGGGGCGGGGTAACAGTCGCGGAGCAGAATCCAATCGAAACGAGCGGGTATCTCCACCGTATGCGCGCTGTGCCACCGGGGGTTGTGAGCGAAATCTAAGGTGGCAGGGGCAGGTCGGCCCGTCCGGTAGGCATCGTACATCGCCACGTCGAACCAGTGCGTGCTGTGACCAAGCAAGGATGCTTGCCCCAGCAGGAAGGTATGGATGCTCGATCCAGGGTAGACGTTGAAATCGCCGCAGAGGAGTTCATGGCCCTCATGTCCTCCCGATGCACGACGACCCGCGATCCATTCTATGATGGCCGTGATCTGGCGCTCTCGCTGCAAGATGCCAACGATACTGCTGTCCAGGTGGACGTTCGTAATAGCCAGCGGGACGCCGTCGACCTCAATGTCGAGACGGAGCGCGCGCTCCGCCGACTGATCGCTGCTCTGCCACCCTGCTTCCGCTCTCGTGATGGGGAGCCGGCTCAGGAACGCGAGCCCCTCGCCGGGATCATCGGGATACGCCTCGAACACGACGTGGCGATAGCCTGTTGTATGAGCGATATATGCGGCCGCACTGCGCCTGTCGGACGGGCCGATCATAGCGCGCACTTCCTGCAGCACGACGATATCCGCGCCGACACGCCCGATCTCTTCGGCGGCAGCCTCCAGGCGCTGAAACCAAGTGTGGCGCGCATTCCACAGGTTGTAGGTCGCGATCCTGATTGCTCCATGTCTCCTGTCACCTACCATAGGATAGCCTCATTGTCCGCGCGATGATACCGCTGCTTCCTGCTAGACGATCGGTCACGCTGCTTGGTGCTTGCTCTCGTCCGCCGCGTGACGCTATATGCTGCCAAATTATAGCCATCTTTTTGCTTGGCAGGAGTGAGTCGTGATATTGTAATAGAAACACTACAGGGAATGTTCCTTCCAGGAAGTGAAATGCCTCGGTGACCCCTTCCGACGCCGCTCACGATACCATGCATCTGGCGAAATTCACTTCACGAAAGGTGAACGGTCTCTCTGCCAAGGCCAGTGATCGCGCAGCCGCACGCCTGCTGTCTATCGTGTAGGAGCTGTTGATGTGGCATGTTCAATCGAGATCAGGCGCCATTCCTACACGAAGAAAGGCGACGGACGGGGCAAGGGCTCGCATCTATCAGCGCAGGGTGTCGCGTTCGCTCGCGAGATCGGCGCGCACATCGGGCCTTTCGACTTCGTCCTGACGAGCGCCATCCCGCGCACGCTGGAAACGGCGATTGCCATGGGCTTCGCCGTCGACGACCAGCGCGACACCATCGGCGACATTCCCTCGGGTGTGCTCGACGAGATCGGCCATCATGATCGTTGGGGGTGGGCGGAACCCTTCGTGCGCTTCGCAGAGTTGGTCGCTCGCGGAGGCCCGACGGCGCGCATGGGCCGGCGCCAGCGGGAGATATGGGCGCAAGCCTTGGAGGCCGTTGCGCCACAAGGGCACGTCCTTGTTGTCTCCCACGGGCGCGTCATGGAAGCTGGTGTGGTAGCCTGTCTCCCGGACAGGGATTACGCTGCGTGGGGCACCCCATTTCGTCACTGTGAGGGTGTGCGAATGGCGTACGAGCAGGGCCAGTTCACAAATGTCGAATTCTTGCGAGTCGAACAACTAGGGTGATACCGCTAGCTTCGACGCATGACCGTGCGACCATTACGCCATCCAAAGTCTACAAAACACCGTCATTCAAAGTATAAAATGACAGTCAAGCTGTAGGATTCCGTAGTTTTCGTGTCTTCAGCAGGAATCGCCACGCCTGCTGTTCCACGGTTTTTGCTTTCATTGTCCCACAGTTTATGGGTCTATACTCTCCGTGTTCCCTAGTTTTTGAGTCCAGGGACGAGCATGGTGCATAACCCCCTTGTAGGACGGCACTCGGCGCGGTAGTGTGGGTCTAGTTGACATGATCGGGCCAGGAGAGCCGCGATGGCACGACTCCACCTCACCGTCGGGACGCGCTATGAGCAGGGGGCACAGGTCTACGTCGTGCGGCAGCTTTTGCCCGACGACCGTCTCCTCGTCGAGAATCAGTCCTTTGGCGGCCAGGCGATCCACACACGGGACGAGGTCTCGGCAGCGTGGGCCTCTGGCGCCCTCGTCTTCGAGGTCCACGGCGCCCGCACGCGCCCCTCCCCAACCAGTTCCCTGGCGACCAGCTACACGATCGCCGACATCGCGCATCTGCCGGAGACGCAGCGGGCCGAGGCGTGGCGGCGCTACACCCTCATCGCGCCTCTGCTGGCCCTGGCCCCGCACGAGCGCACGCGGGAGGTGGTCGACGCCCACGTCGCCGCGCAGCGGGTGGGCCCCCACGCGCGCGCCGGCGCGCGCTCGCGGGTCAGTCGGGCCAGCGTGCGGCGCTATCTGCGCGCCTTCGAGGAAAGCGGCGGGGACCTGCGCGCCCTGGTCCCGGCCACGGCGACACAAGGGGGGAGGGGCAGCACGCGCTTGCACCCCGACCTCGAGGCGATCGTGCAGGGCGTGCTGGCCGAGTGTGCGGCCGCGCCACGGTATCGCACGCTGCGCGATGTCTACCTCCTGGTCGCCGGGCGGGTCCGCGACGTCAACCACCAACGCCCCGCTGACGACCACCTGGCCCTGCCTGGCCGGACCTCGCTCTACCGGCGCGTCCGGCAGGCCGGGGCCACGACCATCCTGTGTCGGCGCGCCAGCGCGATCGAGGCCCATGCCGACGCGGGGGTGCAGCCTGGAGCTGGGCCGCGGACCACCCACGTGCTGGAGCGGGTGGAGATGGACGACACCCCGCTCGACCTGATCCTGGTGGACGAAGAGGATCGCCTGCCTATCGGCCGACCCACGGTGACGCTGGCCCTCGACGTCTACAGCGCCTTCCCGACCGGCGTCTACGTCGGTTTCGAGCCGGCGGGCTACGGCGCGGCCATGCGCTGCCTGCTGCACAGTATCCTGCCGAAAGAGGACACGCGGGCGCGCTACGGGACCGTGCAGCCCTGGCCGGTGCATGGGGTGCCCGAGACGCTCGTCGTCGATCACGCGCCGCACCTGATCGGCGCGGACCTGCGGGATGCCTGCGGCCAACTCGGCATCCGCTTCGCGCCGGCGCCGGTACGGCGCCCCTGGCTCAAGGGCGCGATCGAGCGCCAATTCCGCACCCACAACACCGGGCTGATCCACACCCTGCCCGGCACGACCTTCTCCAACGTGCTCCAGCGCGGCGATTACGACGCCACTGGACACGCCTGCATCTCCCTGACCCGTTTCTGGGAGATCCTGCACGTCTACTTGCTCGACTTCTACGCCCAGGACAGCCATCGAGGGATAGACGGCGTGCCGGCCCGGCGCTGGGCCGAGAGCGTGGCGGCGGGGTGGACGCCGGCGCTGCATCACGACGCCCGTGAAGTGCGCATCATCCTGGGCAGGGCGGCGACCCGCACGATCCAGCGCACAGGGATCGACGTCGCCGCCCTGCGCTATCAGAGCCCGGCGTTGCAGGAGCTGCGCCAGCGGTTGCCAACGCCGACGGTGACGCTCAAGTACGACCCGGAGGACCTCGGCGCCCTCCACGTCTACGACCCGGCCAGTGGGGGACAATGGCTGCGGGTACCGGCCCTCGACCAGGCCTACGCCGGCGGCCTCTCGTTGTGGAAGCACCGCGTCATCCGCGGGTACGCGCTGCGCACCATGCACGACGGCGTGGACATCTATGCGCTAGCCACGGCCAAGGAGCGCATCCAGACGATCGTCGACGACGAGTTCCGGCGCACACGTCGCGTCAAGGGGCGGCGAACGCTGGCTCGGGCCAAGGGGATCGGCGTCCCGGCGGAGCAAGACGCACCGGCGGAGCAAGACGCACCGGCGGAGCAAGACACACCGGCGGCTGGCCCCGCCGCCGTGGGGGCCCTGCCCGTCGCCGCCCCGCCGCGGCTCGTGGTCTTGCCGCCCTATCGGTCGGATGAGGCCGCCGGATTCGGCGGCGACTACAACTTGCCCCGCTAGTCGCCGGCGGGGGCGACGGGCAGAGCGGAGAGGAGGGATCATGCACGACCAGGCCGCCGGCCCATCCCCCGCGTCCCCCGACCTCTCTGAGGGCCGCGCCCTCTCCCTCGCGGAGCGTCTGGCCCGCATCGAGCAGGCGCGCGTCTTCTACCCCCGGTGGTCCGCCCTCCTGGAGGAGATCGCGCAGTGCCACGCCTGGCGCCGGCTCGCCGGCGAGCCAGCCGAGCCGTACGGCCTGCTGGTGGTCGGGCCGACCGGGGTCGGCAAATCCAAGCTGGTCTCCTCCTACGCCTGGGCGTATCCGCCCGTCGTCGCGGCCGATGCCTGGGGTGAGCGCACGCTGCGCCCGGTCGTGCAGGCCACCATCCCCACGCCGGCCACGGTCAAGAGCCTGGCCGTCACGCTGCTGATCGCCCTGGGCGACCCGCGCCCAACCAGCGGGACGGTGGTGACCATGACCGACCGCCTAGTGCGCTACATCGCCGATTGCCGCGTCGAGCTGCTCATCCTCGACGAGCTGCAGCACTTCGTCGACCGTCACAGCCACCGCGTGCTCGACGATGCCAGCAACTGGCTCAAGCTGCTGCTCAAGACGACCAAGGTGTCGTGCGTCCTGGTGGGACTGCAGCATGAGCCAGTTGCACTGCTACGCGCCAATGCGCAACTGGGGCGCCTGTTCGGTGACCCGTACGTCCTCGATCCGTTCAGTTGGGACGACGACCGCCCCGAGACGATCGCGGAGTTCCGGCATGTGCTGGCCGCGGTCGAGGGCTTGATGCCGCTGGCGGAGCCCTCACACCTGGCAGACGGGGCATTGGCGCGGCCGCTGTTCGTGGCGTCGAGCGGGCTCATGGGGCTGCTCATGGCCCTGATCCGCCGCGCCACCCACCTCGCCGTGCTGCGGGGGCAGGAGCACCTCGACGCGACGGTCCTGGCGGACGCCTTCGCGCATCGCCTGGCCGGCGAGCGACGGGGCGTCCGCAACCCCTTTGTGCCCGCCCCCGCGTCGCCGCCCGTCGCCGCGCCGCCCCGTCGGGCGGCGGTGTGACGCCGGCCATGCCCCTCGTCAACCGCCCCTACCCGGCCCCCTTCGAGCGCCTGGACAGCGTGCTCGACCGGGCGTGGGCGGCCAACTACTACCTTGAGACGCGCCAGGGCTGGCGCGCGACGCTGCGGTCGCCGTCGCCCACCCCGTCGGGCGGGTGGGAAGACCCGGAGTTCGTGCGCCGGGCGAGCGCCTGGACGGGCCTGGCCCCGCGCACGCTCTGGGCCTGCACCCTTCACCGCTTCGCGCCGTGCTGCGTGTGGCCGGAAGACCTCGCCGCGGCCTCGCCCGCCGACACCATCGACGGGCGTCCGCTGTGGCGCGACAGCGATCGTGCCCTGTACATCGCCGTCGCCGATCGCATCTGCCCCGCGTGCTGGCGCGAACGGCGCGTGCGGCTGCTCCCCTGGCGTCTACGCTTCATCACGACGTGCCCGTGGCATCGCACCCTGCTGGCCGATCGCTGCGACAGGTGCGGCCACCACGTGCACCTGGGGCGCGCCCCCGACGCCTGCCCGTCGTGCCACCGCGCGTGGGGCGCGCTCCCCACCCCGTCGGTCGCGGCGCACGCGCCGAGCCGGGACCTCACTCTCCTGCTGTGGAGCGCCATCGGGTGCGGCGTGCCCTTCCCCCCGCAAGGGTTGCCCCTTCCCGCCGATCATCCCCTGCGTGGCCTGCATGCGGCCACGCTGCTCCTGTTCTTGTGGGCCGCGGCGCTGTCCGCGCCCGTGTCCTGCGTCGTCAACCCGCTCGACGACGCCGCCGACGCGGATGCAGTGGACTTTCCCGCGGCGGCGTGGCGGGCATGGTCTGACGGCTGGCTCTGGCCACTCGCCCCGGTGACGCGACCGCCCCGCGATGTGGGGCAGACGCACGCGGCGCTGGTCCGTGTGTGGCGGCAGATCGTGCGCTCACCGACCGCGGCGCGGGACCTCCGGGAGTGGCAGGCCGAGACCGAGGCTGTCCGGGCGTTGAAGGCCCGCCACCGGCGTGTCCTGGCGTGCGCCGCTGAGCCGTCGTGGTCGTGGTTGGACGGGGAATACGTCCGGGGCGAAGCGTGGGCGCGGATGAACGATGCGGAGAGCGTGTGCCACCGCACACGCGAAGAGGCGCTTGGGCGCGCGCCGACCGCACCACGAGGCCAGCCGCTCCTGGCCGCGCGAGAGGTAGCGTCGGGGCTGCGGGTTGGCGCGTACGCGCTACGGCTGTGCGGGCATGCGCCAGACGCGCGGGGCGTGTGCGTCGCGAGGGACGACGCATGGCGCTCACGTCTGGGTGCGATCTATGCCAATGAGCCTGCCGGGGACGGCGGGGCAGCCACGCTCACCCTGTCCCAAACGGCGGACCGCTGCGGCGTGGCCGAAGCGGAGGTCGTCGCACTGGTGGCGGCTGGGTTCGTGGTGGCGGAGCGGGGGCCGCTCATCGATGGCTCGCCGGAGTACCAGTTCAGCCGCGCGGCGTTGTGGCGTTTCTTCAGCAGCGTCAGTCCGCTGTCGCTGCGACCGCGGGACACGACCCTCATCCACGTCACCCTGGCCAGCGCGCTGCGCCAGTTGGGCGCGGTCGGCCTCCGCGCACCGCAGGTCCTGGCCGGCATCCGAGCCGGGGACCTGCCGATCTGCTGCGGCGCCTTCGACGCGCCGGCCGTGAGCACCTGGGTCCCCCAGCACGCCCTGGACGCCTACCGCCAGTCCATGGCCGGGCTCGCGCGCCAACCCCTGCTGTCAGCGGATGAGGTACGGCGGCGCCTGGGCTGCTCACCGCGCGCATTGCGCCGCTTGTATCGCGATGCGGTGTTGGCGCCGACGATTGACGGCACGGACCAGGGCGGTGTCCGATGGCGCTATGCCGTGGGCGAGGTTGAGTACGCCGCGTGGCGCTACGTCACGGTGGAGGACGCGGCGCGCCTCCTGGCGCGGTCGGTCGGGACGGTACGGGGCTTGATCGCCGATCGTCGGCTCACGCCCCTGATCGGCCCGCCATGCGACGGGAGCCGGCAGTATCGCCTCGATCGCTTCGCGCTATCCCGGCTACGTGGCGCACACGACGATTCCTGCTAGAATTATCCTTATCACAGGAATCCGGCAAGTCCCCACAGGTAAATGAAGGTCTGAATTGGGGTGGGAATTCTATTGTTATCACAGGAAATGGGAGGCGCGGTGATTCTCGAGCACCCTAACGTACGGGACCGGTCTCTAGAGGACCTGATCGCCGACTTCCTCGCCGACCTCGCGCACAGCAATCGCTCGGCCCACACGCGGCGAGCCTACGCTGCTGACCTGACGCGCTTCTCCTCCTTTTATAAGGGGCCGGTGGATGGCATCACTGTCGACGTGCTCCGCGCCTTCTTTGCCACGCGCGCATCCCTCAGCCCGGCCACGCGCGCCCGGACCCAGGCGGCGCTGGCCAGCTTCTTCGGCTGGGCCTACCGCCACGACCTGCTCGACACCGTACCGATGGCGCGTGTCGAGCGCGTGCGCCCCGATCCCCCCAAGGTACGCGGCCTCAAGCGGGAGCAGATTGAGCGCATCCTAGCCGTGATCCCCCCGACGGAGCCGCGCGACCGGCTGCTGTTCCGGTTCATCGTAGAGACGGGCGTGCGCATCAGCGAGGCGCTCGGCCTCTACGTCGAGGATCTGGACCTTGCGGCGGACGACGAGCATGTCAGCGTCCTCGGGAAAGGCAACCAACGCCGGACGATTCTGCTCGACGATCCGGGGGTGGTCAAGGACCTGCGCGCCTACCTCAAGCGCACGGGCTACCGGCATGGCTCGCTCTTCCGCGCCGAGAAGAACGGGCGCGGCGGGCCCCTGCGCTACCAATCGGTGCAGGAACGGTGGCAGCGCTATTGCGCGCGCGCGGGCGTCGCCTGCACGCTGCACCAGTTGCGCCACGCGCATGCCACCGAGCTCGTCAATGACGGCGTGAGCCTGGCCACGATCCGCAAGCGTCTGGGTCACAAGAACCTACAGACGACGTTGCGCTACGCCGAACAGTCGGACGCCACGGCCGACGCGGAGATGCGCGCCTGGCGTCGACAGCGGGACCGACGTCGATGATCGACGGATGGGCGATGGCGCGCCTGGGACAGCACGCGGGGGTAACCTTTCTTTCCGCTCCCGGGACTATGTTTATGAGGAGATGGCGAGTGCGGGCCAGACGCTGATGAGGAGGGGGATATGAGCGCGGTAGAGCCGAGTCAGGATCGATGGGCGCAATGGCTTCTCCAGCGCCGACATGGCGGCGACCCCGCGACGCTGGCGGCGATGGTGGGCGATTTGTACCGGTTCCGCGACAGCGTCCTGGGTCATGCCGCGGTCACCGCGGGTGAGGTGCTGCTCGACGTCGGCACGGGCGACGGCCTGATCGCCTTCGGCGCCCTCCCCCTGGTCGGCGAGCAGGGCACGGTCATCTTCAGCGACATCTCGCAGGACCTCCTGGATCGCTGTCAGGCCCTGGCGAACGAGGTGGGCGCGTCCGACCGCTGCCGGTTCCTCCGCGCCTCCGCCGACAACCTGTCCGCCGTGGGCGATGCCGCGGTCAATGTGGTCACGACCCGCTCCGTCCTGATCTATGTGCCGGCCAAGCGGCAGGCCGTCCAGGAGTTTTACCGCGTCCTCGCGGCGGGGGGCCGACTGTCAATCTTCGAGCCGATCAACCGCTTCGCGTCGCCGGAGCCGCCGCATCTCTTCTGCGGCTACGACGTGATGCCGATCAGGGACAGCGCCGCGAAAGTCCGGGCGGTGTACGACCGCCTGCAGCCGGGCGAGACCGATCCGATGCTGGACTTCGACGAGCGCGACCTGATCGCGTTTGTCGAGCAGGCCGGGTTCGGGGAGATACACATGGACCTCCACATCGAGGTCCGACCGGTTCGCCCCGAACCGTGGGAGAGCTTCCTGCGTCGGTCCGGCAACCCGACGATCCCGACGCACGACGAAGCCATGCGGGAGGCTTTGACACCCGCAGAGGTGGAGCGATTCACGGCGCATCTCCGGCCCCTCGTCGAGCAGGGACGCGGGACATGGCGCATGGCCGTGGCGTATCTCTGGGCCGTGAAGTGAGCGTATGGAAACGGGCGGCTCCATGAGCGCGCCGCGACCGCCGACGCTCCGACAAGCCCCCGAGTTCGTCAAGCTCTGGGCCGCGCAAACCGTGTCCCTGTTCGGCTCACAGGTGACCGGGCTCGCCCTCCCGCTGACCGCCGCCGTCACCCTGCATGCCTCGGCCGCCCAGATGGGCGTCCTGGGCGCGGCGGAATACCTGCCGTTCCTGCTGATCGGACTCGTCGCCGGGGTGTGGGTAGATCGCCTGCGCCGACGTCCGCTCATGGTCGTGGCCGATCTCGGGCGCGCGGTCATCCTGGGCTGCGTGCCTATCGCGGCCCTCGCCCACGTCCTACGCATAGAGTACTTGTATGCCGTGGCGTTCCTGGCCGGCGTGCTGACCGTCTTCTTTGACGTCGCGTACACCTCGTTCCTGCCCGCGTTGATCGAGCGGACCCAGCTCGTCGAGGGCAACAGCAAGTTAGAGGGCAGTGCGGCGACGGCACAACTGACGGGGCCGGGGATAGCCGGCGTGTTGGTTCAACTCGTCACGGGACCGCTCGCCATCGCCGTGGACGCCGTGTCCTTCCTCCTCTCTGCCGTCCTGGTGGGCGCCATCCGCATCACAGAGCCGGCGCCAGGATCGCGGACACAGGGGCAACACCTCTGGGGCGAACTCACCGCGGGACTACGGCTGCTGCTGGGCCATCCGCTCACCCGACCGGTCGCGGTCGGCGCCGCGATGGGCGCGCTCTTCTCCAACGTGGCGGGCGCGGTCTTTGTGCTCTACGCTACGCGCGACCTGCATCTCGGGCCGGCGCTGCTGGGTCTCGTCTTCCTCGCCGGCGGCGCGGGGGCAATCCTGGGGGCTGTCCTATGCGCGCGGCTCGCGCGGCGCTGGCAGGTCGGCCGATCCATTGTCGGCGGGCTGGTCCTGGCCTACGTCCCTCGGCTCCTCGTGCCGTTCGTCGGCGGACCACAGGCGGTGGTTGTCGCGACGCTGATGGGCGTCCAGTTCGTCTCGGGGCTCGCCTTCATCGTCTGGGACATCAATCAATTGACGCTGCGGCAAGCCGTGACGCCCGATCGGGCGCTGGGGCGCCTCAATGCGAGCTTCCGCTTCCTCGTCTGGGGTGCGATCCCGATCGGCTCTCTCGTCGGTGGCTGGCTCGGCACGACGCTGGGCTTGCAAGCCGCGTTGCTCATCGGGAGCGGTGGCGCGCTGCTCGCCCCCGTCTGGATCGGGTTCTCTCCGGTGCGGGCGTTGCGTGAGCATCCGTCGCTCCCCGGCGACGTGACCGTCGAATCGGCCCCTGACACGCCTCCTGTCGCATGATGCCATTCTTGATGGGGACAGACACCGATTGCTTCGTAGGCCAGCCATTTGCCATAACAGTCCTGCCATCTACGTGATGTAAGAGAGTCTCCGTGCAGCCATTTACGATCTATACACACCGACAGCGTCCGGAGCTTGAAGTGCAGATTGACACCTTCGGGAAGGTGTGGCCCGAGTTTATTTTCCACGGCGAGGCACTTGAACCGATCACGATAGACCGCGCGGCGGATGTCGGGATATACATGGAGCCGAACGTATGGATGGTCCATCGTGCCGCGTCGCAGCCCAGATGATGTCGGCGCTGTACGTTGTCATAGATGACGATTGGCTCACCCTTTGTGGCACGTCGGCGCATGCTTTGTGGCAGAAGTCTCAACCTTTGTGACAACGCAAAGGTCGCCGCTGTTCTGCCCGCGTCTTGGTAGTTCCAAAAACTGTGGAACGCTGGGGGCAAGAACTGCGGAACGAGACTCAAAAACTACGGAAGCCTACAAGCGCCCTCTTTTTCCCTCCAGTATACCCCCTCCAAGCGGGCACGGTAATGGCAATTACCGTAACCACTTGGGGCAAAGGAAAAGGCCGTCCGCGAGACTGTCCCGTTCTCGCGTCGGCCCTACCTCTCCATCATACCATCTC
>JAABUX010009046.1_pt1 | contig 11354 bp, 8 predicted proteins | sample 5561851 | NCBI WGS metagenome assembly JAABUX01 (sample SAMN10711883, study PRJNA513361) | rock metagenome | isolation source: Antarctica rocks | place: Antarctica: Victoria Land, Richard Nunatak red sandstone | collected 2016-01-03 | reverse complement strand
GAGGCCCGCGCTCCCTCCGCGTGCAGCGGCTGTGGGAGGAGGGCGGCGTGGGGCGCTTCTACAAGGGCTTCACGCCGTGCTTGCTGCGCGCGGTGCCCGCCAACGGCATCATGCTGCTCACCGTCGATAAGGTCACCGCCTACCTCAACCGCCAGGAATAGATGTTGGGGTGGGGTTAGGGTGATTTACCCTTATACAACCTAACCCTACCCCCTTGCTCTGCGCCGCAATCCCGGCACGTATGTCGGTCAGCGTTTGGGCGCCTTCACGGCGTTGCGCATGGCCGTGCAGTGCAAAAAATAAATTATTTGCATGGGCTCACGCCGCGCCCCGCATCGGGTGCCTGTGAAAGGCCTAGGCTGGCACCGGCGACACGGTCGTTGCCGCAGTGAGCTTGCTGCCGCGCTCCCAACGGCAGCGTCGTGCTGGCTGTCTGGTTCGTGTTGATGAGGTGGCCAGAGCGGCGTCCAGCTGCTTGACACGCCGGGAAAGGCGTGCTGCTGGCGCTTGGTGTGGCGCAAGCAGGGAGGCTGCGCATGCATGCTGCACAGCACTGGGCAGGTCACCGTTGCGCTCAAGCCGCCGCCGAGTGCTGCAGCGCCCCAGGGCGAGCTGCACGCTGGCTCCGCTGCGCGCATGCAGTGCTTAAACGAGGGTGCCTTCTGCTGCGCCGGGTCGAGCATGTCCGTCTGATGCCGGGTAGGGGTTTTGGTTGGTTGGATAGTGCGGGACAACCTGTTGTGTGCTCCAGCTGCTAGAGATGCTGCTGACGCCGGCCGCGTACGCGCGACTTTACGCTTTTGCGCACACACTCTGGACGGAGGTTGGTTCAGTGTTGCATTATGCTCACATGGTGAGGCTGGGCCTTGCAAGGCAAATAAGTTACCTAGCATAATTTTCCCGTCCTGCAGTGCTTGCTGTGGCTTTCACCGACGGCCACCATTGCGGTCGATCTAGCGTGATCCAGACTGAGGGCAAGGCCGTTGTCATATGTTTGCTGGTTAGCATGCCGTTCAGTGCCGGCTGTGGCATGCCTCGGAACTGCTTGGAAAAGGAACCTCATTCTGGATGAAACTCGCATGCAGACTCTCTCATCCCTGAAGGGCCTGCTGTGGCCCCAGCACACGGTGTGCTGGGGCTAGCCAGCTGAACACGAATTTGGCGCCAAGAGGTATGACGAGGCAGGCTTCGCTTAGCCCGCGCGAGCTTGGGCTGCGCAATGGCCGAGGCCCCCGAGCAAGGTGCGCCGCAGGGATTAGCAAGCTCTGGAGCGGATGATGGAATCCAAGCAACCATGCCTGCCGCAGCGGGCGTGGACGATGCACTCCAAGCCTCCGCCAGGGAGGACACGGCCGGGCGCCTGCCGAATCCGTTCGAGGCGCAATGCGCTGGCAGCGCCGGCAAGAAGGGCCAGCCTGCTCTGAAGTCTGAGATCTTCGAGGTGCTGCGAGAGCACCCCAGCGGCCTGGAGTTAGCTGACATTGTGCGCTCGATTAAGGAGCGCAAGCTGCGCACATTTGTCGGCAAGGCCGTCAGCCAGGTGCACCTGCACTCGCACTACACTCTCTGCAGTCGCTCTGCTGGACGTTGTCGAGGCAGCCTGCTCAGCTCAGCCCTGCAGTCTGCACCAACCTGGTGCTCGGCATGCGCTGCCGCAGGTGGCCGCTGCGCTAGCAAAGGACCCGGAGCACTTTCTGCCTGATGCGAGCGCCTCGACCTGGGCTCTGACGTGAGCCACGCGCGCTCCTACACTTCTTATCGTCCGCGCCTTGTCCTGCATGCGCAGTGCGGCGTTTTCAAATGTCAAGGAGCATCGCACTCGGGCTCACTCCGTCTTGAGAGCCGGAAGCGGCGCCCGCTCACCGCCGCGCTCTGCGACACAGGGGGCTGCTTCCGCCAGCAGAGCTCGCGCGGCGCGCGGCCGCCCGCCGCAAGCCAGGCAGCGGGGCCGCGGAGGGCGGGGCAGCCAGCCCAGCCGAGCTGGCGTCGCCGCCGGCGCAGGCGGCGTCGCCCGCAGAGCCGCCGGGCGGCGCGGCCGGCGGCGCGCCCGCCGCGGACGGCCCGGCCGCGCCGGCGGCGGGGCCCAGAGCGCGGCCGCTGCGGCCCCGGCGTTCCTCCGCGGGCGGCGAGGCCAGAGCGCGGCCCGAGGCAGAGGACGGCGGCAGGCCTCACAGCCCCAGGAGCCCCGGACAATCTGAGGAAGGGCCCGCCGGCGGCGCGGCGCACGCGCTTGCCGCTGGCGGCGCCGGCGCGAAGGGCGGCGATGCCGGCGGGGCTGCAAGAGATGCGGGGCCGCCGGCGGCACTTGCGGGAGGTGCGGGGCGCGGGGGCGGCCGCGGCGCTGGCCGCGGCACTGGCCGCGGCGCTGGCCGCGGCGCCGGCCGGCGGCAGAAGCGCACGGCGGCGGCGGCGGTGCCTGGGGACCTGCCGGCGGGCGCGGCGCTGGTCGGCATGGCCTGTGACATCTGGCGCGCCCGGCGCACACGCCTCCCGCTCCCGTGCAGCCTGCCCTCCCAGACCTCCTGCTGGCGGCGCGTGCGCAGGCCGCGCACACGCCGGCCTGGCCCTGCTCTGCTTGACGTGCACGGTCTACAGTAAAAATGCATTGGTCTTAGAAGATGGGGGTGGGGTCGCTGTACAGCCCGTTGTTGCGCTGTGCATCCCCACATTTACAGGGCGAGGCGGGGGGCCGGCTGACTGCGCCAGCCCCGCCGCAGGTTTGACGGCGACGGCAGGTTCTACCCGGGCGCCATCTCGTCCCACGACGCGGCGCAGGGTACCTACCGGGCGCGCCCCCCAGCCTGCTCCCGCCATCCGCCCGCGCGGCTGATCCTGCGCGGCCCGCCAGCTGCTCAGGTGCCCTGGTCTGGAAACTGCTCCTCTCACGGAGGCAGCGGCGACTCGCGCGTTCTGCATGTCCCGGCCATGCCCTCTCTCTCAGAGCAGGCATGGCGCGCCCTCTGCTGCGCGCCTGCACCAGTGTGCATGATTCGTGCTCCGAGTGCAGAGTCAGAGCTGCCCGCGCTCGCCGCCCCTGCGCGGCCGGCGCCCCTGACGCGCAGGCCGCGCGCTGCGCCTGCCCGAGCGCCGCCGCCGGCGCGGCCGGACCCAGCGCCCATGCTGCCCCTTGGACCTCTCATGACACCCATGGCTCGAATTATGAATGCCCGCGCCGACCTCAACCCTGACCCTGCCCCTGCCCGGCGGCGCGCCCGCAGGTGGACTACGACGACTCAGACGTCGACCTGGCGCTGCGCCTGCTGGCGTACGAGGTCGTGCGCGGCCGCGGCGCCGGCGCGCCGCGGCTGCGCGTCACGCGCAGCCAGAAGCTGGACGAGGCGGGGGACGAGGGCGCGGCGGACGCGGCTCCTGCGGAGACAGAAGCGCCGCGCGCGGCCGTGGCGGCCGGGGCAGCCGGGGAAGTTCTGGCACCCGATGCGCAGTGCGGCGCGGAGCAGGCGCGCGCGGCGGGCGGCGCGCCGCGGGAGCCCGGCGCGGACAGGCAGGGCGGGGGGCCAGCGGGGCCGGCCGGCCCTGCCGGGCCTGCCAGCGAGGAGGTCGCGGGCGGCCGCGCGGCTGACAGCGAGCTCGTAGAGCCCAGCCCGGGTGCCGCCGCGGCCGGCGCCAGCGCCGACGCAGCAGCACCCGGCGCTGCCGCCGCCGGGGAGGCCACGGACGCGGCGGCCGGCACTGGTTGGGGCGCTGGCGGGCTCGCACAGGCAGCGGACCTCACAACGGCGGGACCGGCTGGGCCTGAGCAGGGCGTGGCTGCGACGCCCGGGCCGGCATCGCCTGCGCCAGCGGCTGACGCCACTGCAGAGGAAGCGCCAGCGGCGTCGGCCGTCACGGCCGCGACCGCTGCGGCCGTGCCGCCAGCGGCGGCGGCCGGCGTGGCAGCGCCCACTGCGGCAGCGCCGGCGGCGGCAGTGCCGGCGGCGGCCGGCGGCGAGCGTTCCGGGGCAGGGCGCGAGCCAAGGGGTGCGCTGGCAGGCGTGCTGGGCCTGAGCCGCCAGGGGCTCACAGGGCCCTCGGGCGTGACAGGGCGCACGGAGGTGGGCGGCGCGGCCGCGCTGCTCAGCCGGCCGCTGGCGGTCCCGTCGCCGGCGCGACGCGCCGGCCGCGCGACCCCGAGCCTGGCCCTGTCGCCCGCCGCGGACGGGCCTGCGCGTCCCGGCACCGCCGCGCAGGTGGCTGCCCGCCCGATTCTCCGAACGCCCGCAGAGGCGGGCGCTCGCGGCAGCCCCGCCGCGCAGACGCCCGCTGGTTTCAGCGCTGCGCAGGGCGCGCCGCAGCCGCCCGCCGCGAGCGCGCCGACGGCCTGCCGGGGGGCAGGGTCAGGAAGCAGGGAGATGCCCGGGGGGCTACCCCTTGCGCCTGCGCCAGCCGCCGGCGCGCGAGCAGACCCAGTCCGGACAGGGTCTGACAGTGCCCCGGGTCACCCGCCCATAGCCGTCCATGCGTCTGACAGTGCAGCGCCGGCGCTCCCTGGGCGATTCGCGGCGGGCTTTCCAGACGCGGGGGCAGCCCCTGCGGGAGCGAGCCCGCAGGACGCGCGGCGCATATATGCGGGGCCGGCAAGCGTGCCGAGCGGGCGCCAGGGCGGCGGGAGGCCGGCCGCCGGCGCATTTGTGACGGGGCAGGCCCTGGCGATTGACACGGAGGCCAACGCCGGCGTAGCTGTGCCTGTCACGGCTGCGCGTGCCGCTGCCGCAGCGGGGCTCGCCGGCGCTGCGGCGGCGCCAGCGGCGCGCGCACAGGCCGCGCCGGAGCGCGCGCCGGCGCAGCCGCAAGCCACGGAGCTCCTGCGCGACGCGGGGCGCGCGCCGGGGCCTGGGCAGGAGCCCGTGCCGCTGAGCGCGGGGCGCGGGCGCGCGCGCTGGGCCGCCGAGCCGGCCGACGCGGGCGGCGGAGCGCGCCACAGCGCGTCCGGCGCCTCAGAATCCCACCCTGGCGGCCGCGGCGCGCCGCAGGAGGCCGGCAAGCCAGGCGCGGGCGTGGCGTGGCTGGCGGGCTGCTTCCGCGGCTGGCCGCACGCCTGCCTGTGCCCGCCCGCTGGGCCGCCCGGCAGCCGCGAGCGGCCGGGCGCGCCCACGGCCGCAGCGCGCGATGCTGCTGCCGCGCGTGCGCCTGAAGGCGCGGGCGGCGCCGGGCGGCGCGAGCGGCCGCCCGAGGGGAGCCTGGCCTCGGACGGGGAAGCCCGGGGGCGCCGCAGCGGTGCAAACCCCAGCGGACCCTATTGGGAGGGCTACCCGCATGCCCCCTACTCGGGCAACGCGCGCGGCGACCCTGCCGGTGGCAGGGATGCGCGCAGCCACGGGTCCGGTGCGGCGGGCGCGCCCAGGGCACCAGACCCTGACAGGGCGCCGGCCCCGGCGCAGCGCGCGCCGCCGCCGCGCGGCGGGCGCAGCCCCACGCACAGCAGCAGCGCGAGCCCGGAGCCACGCGCGCCCGCGCGCAGCCCCAAGCCGGACCGCCCACGCAGCCGCCGCGGCAGCCCCGGCATCCGCAGCCGCAGTCGCAGCCGCTGCGGGCCCGGGCGGCGCTCCGCGGGCGCGCCTGACCGGGCCGCGCCCAGCGACGGCGCCCCGCGGCCCGGCGGCGCCTGGCGCGACCGCCCCGGCCGCTTGCCGGAGCGGGAGCGACTGGGGCTCGCGCACCAAGACCGTAGGGAGACCCTGGGGGCGCGGAGCGACCAGCGGCGCGAGCAGGAAGGCCGCCTAGCCGAACGCGGTGCTGCGGACGCGAGCGGCGGGCGCGCGCCAGAGGCGCGGCCGCGCGAGGACCCGCGGGAGCACGGCCGCGGTCGCGGGGCGCGCGAGGGCGACGCCCGCCCTGATCCCCGCGGCGGTCTGGAGGGCGTGCGCGAGCGCAGCGACCTCGGGCCCGAGCGCAGCTACGCGCGCGACGCGGAGCGCAGCAACGAGCGCGGGCCCAGCTCCGCGCGGGAGCGCGAGCGGGGGCTCAGCGCCATGCGAGAGCGCGAGCGGGGGCTCAGCTCTGCGCGGGAGCGCGAGCGGGGGACCCATGACGGCATGAGCCGCGAGCGGGGGTCCCAACCGTGGGAGCAGCGCAAGGCGGGGGTCGCGGCGCGGGAGGGCGTGCTTCGGGCGGGCAGCGAGCGCGCGGGGAGCATGCGTCTGGCCGAGCGCGAGGGCAGCCGCGAGGCGCGCGCGCCGGCGGCGCCGCCGCGGCCGCCCACGCGCCCGCTCACCAACCCGGGCCTGGAGGTGCGCAGCGTGCGCTGCATGTTTCAACAGTGCGCTCTGTCAGCAGTGCTTGCTCCGGCAGCGTGGCGCCTGCGCGAGGGTGCGGCCATGTGCAATGCTGCGCGCAACGTGCGGGAAGTGGCAGCGAGCTGTGTACAAGGCTGCACTGTATAGTACGCACTCGCATTGTAGCATCGCTCGACAGCTGGCTGTTCAGCTCTTCCGCTGCGCACGACGCCAGACGCACGCACCCAAGATGCGCAGCAGCCGTGCCTGTCCCGGGTGATCCACGAGGGCCGCCAGCGGCTGACAGCGCGCCGCCGCGCTCAGGTGATCAAAGAGCGCGAGCGGCGCGGCATGGAGGCAGAGGCCCGCCGGAAGGCCGCTTCCGGCGAAGAACCGGGCAACCGCGACGCGGGCCGCGCGAGCGCCGGCCGCGACGCCTGGCCGAGCGCCCGCAGCGAAGGCGCCGGCCGCGGGGGCTGCGCCGACCGCGGCGATGCCCGCGGCGGCCACGGCATGCGCGACGACGGCGGCGGCCGACGCGCGCGCGACGACGAGCGCGGCCGGCCCGGCGCCGACGAGCGCGGCGGCCGGGCCGCGCGCGGCGACGAGCGCGGCTGGCCGCGCGACGGCCGCGGCGGCCGCGACGCGCGCCCTGAAGACCGCGGCGACCGCGGCGGCGGCCGCGGCGGCGGCCGCGACGGCAGCCGCGACAGCGCGCGCGACGGCCACCGCATGCTGCCCAGCGACGAGCGCGGCCGCTGCGGCGATGGCCGGGAGCGCGTGGGGCGCCGCTCGCAGTCGCCGCCGCGCGAGGCGCATGCGCGCGGCCGTCTGCGCTCGCGCTCGCGATCCCGCAGCGCGCAGCGGCCCCGCAGCCGCTCACCGCGCCCCGAGCGCCAGGCCCTCGGTCAGGGCTCAGAGCGCGAGCGGCGGGACGGCCGGTCTGCGTTGCATGAGCTGCACGGTGGCCGGGAGGAGGCTGGACACGTTGCGCGGGCCTGCGCCGCCGCTGGTCGACCCGGTGGCAGCAGGGCCGAGCCGCACGGGCGGGGCGGCGCGGCGCGGGAGTGGGCGGACCACCGCAAGCGCAGCAGGTCGCAGAGCACGGGGGCGGCGGCGCACAATGCGAAGCGGGGGCGGCCGTCCGCCGAGCGGGGCGGCCCCGAGGCGGAGCCCACGCCCTCACTGTCGCCGGGCGCTGGCGGCGCGGATGCCGCGCGGCCCGACGACCCCGAGCTGGACCCTGAGTTCTCCATTGGCTCACCGAGTCTGTCCCCGGACGCGTCGCCCGTGGCGGCCGCTGCGCAGGAGCCGCCGGCTGAGGCTGCCTGGAACGCCCGCGGTGAGCCTCGCAATTCCCCGCCCGCCGAGCAGCCGCACCTGCAGGACGGCGCACGCGCTCCGGCCCAGGACGGCGGTGCGGGCGGCGCCGCGGATGCGCATGCTGCGCGGCCGGCTCGCCTGGACGCTCCCGCGGCGCAGCCGCTGCCGCGCGCATCGGGCACCGCTGCGCGCGAGGCCGAGCGGGAGGGCGCCGAAGGCGGCGCGGCGCCGGACGCCGCGACGCCCTGCGAGCAGAACTGCGCCCCGGCGGCGCTTGGAGCGGAGCGGCGGCGCGGCGCCGGCGCGCCAGCGCCGCCGCCCGAGGCGCTGGCGGACCGCTTCGACGAGGGCCGCATCTTTTGCTGCGAGTGCGCCCTACCCTACCCTACTCTGCGCTCCGGCTAGTCTAAGGACCACAGCAGTGTGCAAAGGCCCGGGGGCGACCGGCCTCAGGTGCCGCACAGCGGGGCTTCACCGCCAGCGCGGCGGCGCCCCAGGTCGGCAGCGCAGCGGACTCGCCAACTCCCTGGCGCATGGGCGCTGCGGCCGCACCCGCATAATGGGCCAGCGAGGCAAGCTGCGCCAGTGAGGGGGACGTGAGCACCACGCCGCGCAGGGCACACTTGATTGGCTGCAGGCGAGACGCGCGGCCGCGGTAGAGGCGCAAAGCGGGTATAGGGTGGGGTAGGGTGAGCGGGCAAGCAGGGCTGACTGCTCTCGGGCCGTGCGCGGCAGCGGCAAGGCGGAGCGCGACGCGCTGCTGCGGCTGGCGGTGGGCGCCGACGCGCCCGGCGACCTGGCCGGCATCGGCCCGCGCACCGCGGTGTTCATCTACAACGCCGCGCGCGGCCGGCTCAACGGCGTGTTTGCCGGCAAGCGCGGCCGCGCGGCCGCGCCCGCGCCAAGCGGCGCCGCGTTCGCGTACGAGGTCCGCCCCTGCGGCCCTGCCTACGAACCAGGCCAGCCTGTGGGCGGCCCAGCGGGGAAAGCCTGGCGGCAGCGTGCCATCTGGCTGACCGCTGAGCGACCATTTGCGACAGTGCAGAGCACGCAGGGGACGCGGGGGTCTGGTCGGCCTGGCACGCATGTGGCGGACTGCGCCTGCCTTGCCTGCGCCTCGCGCGCCCTCACCGCTGCCCGCGCCGCGCGCGCAGCTCAAGGTGGGCCAGGCGCTGAACGCGCCGTCGCTGCGCGCGGCTGACGCGGCGCGCTTGCTCGCGCGCGCCGGCGCGCCGTCGCCGGCCGGCGGCGCCGCGCCGGAGCTGCCGGCCGCGCTGGCACGGCGCGAGGCGCGCGCGCTTGTGGCGGCGTTCCGGCCGCGACCGCCGGGCGGCGGCGGGGCGCCGGCCAGGGGCGCGTGCGGCGCACTGTCCGGCGAGGGCGGCAGCGGCGGCGAGGCTAACCCGGGCGCCGACGGTGTGGGGCCGGGGTAGGGTGTTGGCGCGTGGCGCGACGTGATCGCCACCTGTCAGGCCAACAGATGTATGCGGAGGCGGGGCGCGCGCAAGCGGCGTCGCTGAACGAATGCGGCAGTGCTTGTGAGGCTGGCCAAGGTGCTGTTTGATAGGGTACAGTTGGCCACAGACTTTGGGCATCGCGCGGGCGCCGCCCGTGAACCTGCCAGTGGTGCAGAGGCCGAAACAGGCGCTGGCATGAACGGGTCAGGGGCTGGTCAGCCTAGGCGTGCAGAGGCGGGCGCCCGACTTGAACTGGATGAGTGGCTGTGCAGCAATTGGAAACATGTTTGGTATGGGCAGGCTGGTGCTCACTTTGGATGTAGACAGAAACATGTGCACAGCAAACCGATACACGACCGTTGGCAACGGCTTGGAGATATTCTGTCAGCCGGGCTTGACATTTCCATGTTGGCAATGATGATTGTGCTGTGTGGGCGTGCAAAACTGCAACGGCAGGCGCCATGCCATACTTGGGTATGTGCGTTTGACCAGTCTTCCTTCTACCGTGTACGTGCTTGGAACTGCGGTCTGCAAGCGCAATGCCATCATATTTGACATGTGCGCTGCGGCCGCTGTGCTCATTGAGTGTCCTTCGTGCATCTTTGGGGCAAAGTACGCAGGTTGCCGCTTTGGTAAGTGCCGCTTGCTGCACACTGAGTGACAGCGCAAAGAACGCATGTAGCACAGGACAGCTTGTAAGCAAACTTCTTACATGTCACCATAGCCTTCATACGAGCTTCTGGTAGCCAGCAGTGCTCCCTCCTGCATGTGCTGCCTTTATTGCTGCCAAGTACCTTGACAAAACCGGAGTGCATGGGACGTATGCCATGGTACGGGCTTGCAGCCGTCCAGCGCTATGTGTATGCCATACTCATCTGTGAGGGCCCCACTGGCGCAAATATAGGTCACCCCTGAGTTCGTGCACGGCACTCCGAGGTATGCATAGCTGGCCTGCTCTCAGACGAGCTGCCCGCGACTTTCGCAAGCCTGCGCGAGGCTGCGCATGCCGACCTATGCGCCCTGCATGGCGGGGCCGGCGCGCAGCTTGAGGTCCGCATAGGGCTCCGCCTGGGTTGTCTGGAGGTAGCCGCCGGCGTTCATGACTGCGCGCTCGGCTGGCCGCATCGTGTTCACATGATGTTCACTGCAGGCACGCGTCTGCAGGACGCAGTGCAAGAGCCCTGCGCGCGGAGGCGCACCGCAGAGCTGGTAGAAGAGGCGGGCGGCGTCCCTGCGAGCCATGGCCGTCGTGATCGCGAAGAAGGAGAGCTCCTCGGCCTTGGCAAAGCGCTCGCGCAGCACGCTGCGCGGTTCACATTTGGTGCACAGCCGCGTCAGGGCGCATATGCACACACAATTGAGGCAGCCTGGAAGGCAGTCCCATATCAGGAAAGGGCCCCGTTGTTTTTACACGTCCCTCATAGCAGCGCATGTCATTCTCATCTGTTGAAACAATTGCATGAAGAGGCGCAGCCCACTGGCAGCAGTTGTACACGCCAGGCATGTTGACGCCATGCTGAACAGCCAGATATGGGCCATGATTGTGTCCATTGCATGTTCGCTGCTAACATACATGTAGCATAAGACCCCAAGCAGTCCTGCTTGAAATCGAGGCTCGCGCGGCCGTGCGGCCGTACCGCACGAGGCTCATTGTGTTAGCCTGGGCGGCGGGGGGAGTGCCGGCCGGGGGCGGCCGCGTCTGCGTCGCGCCCGCGGTCTCCTCCAGCAGCGAGCCGCCCTTCTCTTGGAACTGCGTCAGCGGGCCTGCATGGCGCAGTTGTGCAATTTGCTGTCACTTTATTAGAGTCGCATGCCTGCCTGGCAGGGTGGCGAGTACGAAACAACTGAGGGGATCCTGCGACCATGCATGCTGCTTGCATGCTGCTTGCCTGCGCCGCTGCCGCGGCGCATGGGCGCGTGCGCGCCTGCGGCGGCTGCCCAGGCGCACCATCCAGGGTCCAGCAGCGTGTGGAATCGGTGTTCAGCGGTCCGACGCCCTTGGGCGCACTCCCAAGACACGCACACTTGGGCTGTGAATCCCTGAGCAGGGTTTGTGTGAAAGGGAGACTACACCGCCGTCGGGGCCCTCGTCAAGGGGTACCAGGTCGTCCAGCGCGCCCTCCACGCCGGGCGCGCCCGCCCCGCCGCCCTCCTCCACGTCCGACAGCCGCCGGCTGCCGCCCGCCGACGGCGCCCTGGGCATGCAGTTTCACACTGTGGTTGCGCATGGTAACTGTGGCGGGCTGCCGTGCAACAGCCCGTTTGCTGGGCAGCAAGGCTGTGAAGGACACCTAGTGCCCTGACACCCTGCATACGCACGTAACAGCGTCCAGAAGCCTACTCTGGCAGGCGGGCAGGCGAC
>JAABUX010009045.1_pt1 | contig 11354 bp, 13 predicted proteins | sample 5561851 | NCBI WGS metagenome assembly JAABUX01 (sample SAMN10711883, study PRJNA513361) | rock metagenome | isolation source: Antarctica rocks | place: Antarctica: Victoria Land, Richard Nunatak red sandstone | collected 2016-01-03 | reverse complement strand
TGTACGAGGACTCCTCGATCCAGTACCCGAGCAACCCGGCGCTCAACACCGGCGGCTGCCCCTACCGCAGCGCCACCTACCGCCCCAGCTACATGAAGTCGCTCAACCCGTCCGTCGAGTGCGCGCCTGCCCGAGCCTGGCACACAGCCTCTGCACGAGGTGTCCACGCCAGACTGCTTGGTGGTGGCATAGAAGCAACCACCTCTACCCGCCCGATCACTGAGGAGCTGCGCAGTAGAGACATGACTGCCTATCACATGGTGCTGTTCTTAGCTGATAGCCTGCCCTTCTCTAACATGCAGAGCGCTGTTTATACAAAGCCTAAGCAGAGTGCTATGCGGCCAAGTCAAAGCGGGCTGTATGACATGCAATGCGCAAGCGCGCAACCTGTTGTGGCCACGCAACCTGCTGCTTACCAAGTTTTGAGATCCTTGCTTAGCTGCCTACACATGTATATGCGACCTGAAAGGTGGGGCGGCGACTGCAACCTCTCCACATGGGCTGGCACGGGTCTCAGACCTGATGTGACACGCAACGCGCGCGGCGCGCAGCTACTTCCCGTACTACAACGTCACGCTGACGTTCCAGGGCGACGGCAACTCGACCGGCCCCAACGGCGCCAACATCGGCACGACGCTGCCGTGCGGCTACTGCTGGCAGGAGCAGCCGCCCTGGTCGGTGTACCGCGAGTCCAGCTTCGGCCACGGCACGCTCGACATCGTCAACGCCACGACCGCTCTCTGGCGCGTGGCGAACCTGCTGCGTTGTCTGGTGCCGCGCGCCGCATGATGTTGCTGGGTACTTTAGCACTTGGTGCACTCTCCGGCCACGCACGTAAGGTTGTGTCACAACCGCCAGGCGCTCTTTAGCTCAGCCCCACTGTGCTTCTGTGTGGGCGTGCACAGCCTGCTTGTCGTTCGTGCATGGCCTGAGCCAGAAGCTGCCTATTGCTTGGCCACGCCGGAAGATGCTCAAAGAGGCGATTCATATTGACCAACCAAGTGCTGTGGCCCTGCACGCGTACCCCTCGCCTCAGCAGTGTGGTCACCCGGGCATGGCCCCGCAGGACGTGGAACCGCAACCAGGACGCGATCGCGACGCCGAGCGACCAGGTGTACATCGTGCGCAACACCACCCTGTGCCCCAACAAGGCCCAGGGCGGCGCCAACGCAACCTTCGTGGCCGCCGCGCCCAGCCTGACGCCGCGCACGGGTGCGGGCTGCGGCATGGGCAGCGACCTTGCGGCAGCGGTGTCCTAGCACTGCCCCGCATGCTTGCCCGTCAGCTTCCCTAGCTTTCCGTGCATCTCTTGTTGTACAGGAGAGCTGCAGCTCCCTGCGCTGCGTGCACGCACGCGCAAAGTCACAAGTGAACGAGCCTCTGCAAAGCTCGAAGCTGGCGCATGTTTTGCATTTTTTGCATACATGCTGACGCTTCCCCGGTCGGCGTGACATGTCATTCCAACCATGCTCTTATTGTCTGGGCCAGCGCCTACTCCCCAAGAGGGATAGAGTCAAATTAGCAGAAGCAAGCTCTCCCGCATGAATGGATGGATGGTCCCATACCACCCACCCCAGCCCAAGCCTAGATCCGTGACGCGCCAAGTGCACCGCGCGCAGGCATCTGCAACCCGCCGTCGGCGACCACCTCGCCGGCGCCCACCACGACCCCGAACGGCTCGCCGGCGCCCACGCCCACGACCGCCAACCTGGGCCCGGGCCCGTCCCCGGAGACGTCCCCGAGCCCCAACCCGTCAGCCACCCCGAGCGTCACGACCACCGCCGCGCCCTCGGGCACCACCACCGCCGCGCCGACCACCACCCCCCGGGCCACCACCACGGCCGGGCCCACGTCCACGCCCTCGGCCACTACTTCGGCCGCGCCCTCGCCCACCACCACGCCCTCCGCCACCACCACGGCCGCGCCCACGTCCACGCCCTCGGCCACGCCCTCGGCCACGACCGCGATCACTCGGCCGCCCTCGGGCTCGCCCACGCCCACCGCCACGGTGTCGCCGTCGCCCAGCACGACTGCTTCGCCGTCGCCCACCAGCACGGCGTCGCCCAGCACCACGCCTGCGCCCACCACCATGGCCACGACCACCCCGGTGCGCCCTTAGATGACGCAGTGCGTCTGGAAAACCGTCCTGACATGCAGAGGTGCATGCGTGGCATTGTGCTGGCCGCTTATGGTCGTGTCAGGCTGCTCATCGATGCTTGCATCACATGCACCACATGCCCGTTCGCGCTGCGCGCGCGCGCTCACACCCTCGGCCTACCATCATGTCGGTGCCATACGGCAGGTGGCGACGATGAAGCCGCTGCTGCCCGGCCACCCGTACCTGGGCGACATCGCCAACTCCATCGCCAACCACTTCGGCCTGGGCGGCAAGCTGACGGCGGAGGACACCGACGCGTACGACGCGGCCGTCCGCCAGGCGATCGACGACGGGCACCACAAGTGAGGCCCTGGGCATGGATAGCGGGCGCGCGGGGGTCTGCCCGCGGCGCTGGGAGGGGAGGCGGGCACCGTTGGAGCACCCCTTGGACTCTGGGCACCATCGGCGTGGTGGGCGCCCAGCCAGGTGCTACACAGCGGGGCCCATATGACCTCCCTCGGCCGGCTTGTGATGCAGTGATGCAGATCAGTCCGCTAGATGCTCCGGGTTGGGCTCTTCTTCTCTTTCCCTCCTCCTGTAACTAGCAATGATAGTTTCAAGCACGGGCCCTACATGGCCGGCCCATTCTGGGATGGCAGTCGCGCAGCATTGTGAGATTTTGAGACTGGCAGTTTGCCTGCTGTGGAGAGCTCTTAGAGCAGTTGCGGGTCGCCTGTGGGACCATACATAAGGCCACAGGTGAAAGATGCACTGCTTCTTTGATACCCTGGGCGGGCGCCCATTGATGCCCGCCAGCCCCTTGGTGATTGATTCTAGTTGACTCACTTGGCCCCCTCCGCATATGTCCATGGCCCCCCTGACACCCCGAGCATAGTAGCAGGCATAGCGAGCGCTGCCCTAGGCTGCCCTGCCTCTTGCAACGCCGCCAGGCATATTGCCTGCGCATGCAAGCGGCAGCACAGCTGCGGGCTGTGCTGACCATTAACGGACTCGCACAAACCTTAACCGCATGTTTGCTTTGCAAGTGCTGTGTCCTATAGTCATAGGCTGGACTGTGCGCACTGCCAGTTTCAGCAATGCGCACACGCAGTGCTGCGATCACTGTGCCCGGGTCATGGTGTGCCTGGAACCCTGGAGGCGCACATGCGGCTGCAGCATGGTTGCATGTGTGTGGACGGGCTGCATGAAGGGTCACGGCGTAGTGAGCAGGAGGAATGGCAGCAGTGAGCATGCACGTACTACTGAGAGCTGCACAATAATACTTTGAAGACATTGAACAGACACAGGTTTCGCCTCAAGCAGCAGCACGTACTTGTAAGTCATGATACAAGTGCCATGTATTGCCATGATAATGGCCCTGCGCAGTGGTGAGGTGTCTCAGGTGCAGGCTCAACGCGCTCAGCATGCAGCCATAAAGCTACTGCGACCTGCGACATGCATCTGCGCGCTCCTTTGCAGGTTCTGAATTGTTAAGCGTTCCGCGGTGTGTGCGACGCCACACTCTGCGTATATATCGCACGCACACACCGCGTCTGATGACACACAGTCTGTGCAACATACAGGCGCACATGCAAGGACGCATGCTTCTGACCCCACAGGCATGGCACAGGTGACGGAGACCTGTCTGTGTGTCAACAGACACACTCTGGCTGAAGACCATACCCTGCTTTCTAAATGAAAGAACCTTGTAAAAGGTTCTTGAATATAAAAAGCAGGGTGAAATATGCAGTGTTGAAGGGCCCCAAGGATAGGAATACTCAGTTGAACACGCACAAGTAGGCAGGCCGAGGAGAACTGCTTTCAGGGAGGTTCAAGGTACCAGCCTCAGGGAGGAGAGTTGAGGTGCGTGCATCAGCGGCATTGCTTCGGCTTGGACCAACTTTGCTTGATCTGTCCGACTGCGTATGCCGGGCAAGCACCTGTCCAAGTAAAGTAACGGGGGCCTCTCAGCGTTAAAGGTTGGCACTGCGTCTTGCACACGGTATACGTGCTGATGTGGCGCCTCCGCTCCGGCTGTGCAGGAGAAAGCGTCAACATGCGGCACAACCTGGCCCTCGTGGCCGCTGTGCTCGCTCTCGCGGTATGCGTGAGCGGCCAGGTCCCCCAGGCGTCCAAGCCGTTCCTGGACACGCAGATCGCTATGAACGTGCGAGCCCCGGCCACCGGGTGGCCGCTTCAGCTGTGACGAGGAACCGCTGGGCTGCATGCTGCTGTAGCCTTGCTTGGTGCATTGGCCGTTTTGCGCCGCATATGCTGGGAGAATTTGCACTTTGCAGTCCGCAGAGTCCGGGCCTGCCTGCATATGTGACCTTGGGAAGGACGCGGCGCAGCGGCAAACAGTGCGCGCCCTGCGCTGCGCCCTGTGTGCAAGCATGCTACAAGCAGGGCGCGGGTGTTGCTAGTTTTCTGGACCCGACTCTGACTTCGTGCAAAACTGCGTGCGCGCAGACGTCGTCCACCAACGGCCTGACCACCGTGCCCTATGACACCAACCTGCGGCCCAACACCACGTGCGTGCCCAGTGTGGGGCGCGCCTGCACTTGCGGTGTAGGGCTGTGACCGGCCACAGTACTGCTGCGCTGGCACGGCAGGGCAGCACGCACCGCAGGCCCTGCAGACCAGTGTTGGTCCTCATGATGATACTCATCATCATAGTTGTCGTGATACTGTGGTGGCTGCTTAATCCGTCAATACAAACGAGCTCCCGTTCAGGCGGGTGGCTGAAAGCAGGCACTAGTTATGACTGGGTCGTGCTGCCCCCGCTCTGATGCTTGAGGTACGCCGCTCGATGCCATAAACAGTCTTTGCCCTGTAAGCCTGTGCTCACAATCTCGACGGCTTCTTTGGCAGCTAGGCCGCATGTTTCGTGACAGACTTGACCTGCGTTGCCCAGGTTCATGACCTTCGAGGGCCCGCTGTCTGGCCAGGATCCCAACGTGGCCAACAGCTACTCGCCGATCGAGCCGCAGGCGGTGCGCAGCATTGTTGTGCATGGAGCTACGCTGAACACTGTGCGATAGCGAAGCGCCATCATCTGCGCACGCTGCCCTCCGCCACCCTCCAGGATCCGTCCTCATATGGCCCGGCGTCTCCTGCCTCCGCCCCGCAGCCAGCTGGCGCCGTGATTAAACAGGAGCGCGTGGTTGCACTGGCCAGGCAGAGTGGGTTGCCTCAGCCTCGCATCCCAGACTCTTGTTGACCGCCCAACTTGCAGCTGAGTTGCGGGAGGCTTAAGAGTTGTCCCTTAGGCTGATTCCAAGCAACATGGTGCGTCTTGGTGATGCCGCAGGTGCACCTGGGCATTGCGGGCCCCACCGCCTACTACGTCATGTGGATGACCGGGTACAACACGGTGAGCCTCGCACTGCCCCACACCACACCCTCGGTGCCCTTGGCCGCTGCTGCTGGCTGCCAGCAGGCCTGCGCGCGCGCTGCCATGCGCGTGTCCCTGCCAGACAGGCTGTGCAGGGCCTTCAGGACTGGCTGCAAAATGACATGCCCTGACCGTCGGCTCCGTCGCGGCCGCAGACCTCCACCGGCACCCCGGGCATCGACTTCCCCGTCCTGAACCCTCAGACGGTCAAGACCCAGGTCTGCTACGGCCTCAGCGCGGCGGCGATGACGAACGTGGTCGTGGCCCAGCGGGAGGTGCGGCTAGAACCCTGTGCGGGTGCCCTGGGCGTGCGCATGTGCACTGCCAACCCCCTGGTCACAGCGTGCTCTCAGCCCGGCCGTCAGTTCGGCCTCAGCTGCTGCGACAGAGCATACCTTTGCGTAGGGCCAGCCCATCATGTTGCACGTGCAGCCTGACCGGCAACCACTCATTGCCGCGCGCGTGCGGCGCGTACGCACAAACACGCCCGTGCGGCGGGCGGCTGTTGACTGGCGCGCCGCAACCGCGCGCAGATCTACAACCAGATCTACAACACCACGTACGCCAACTTCCGCAAGGGCACCAACCCGCCGCCGCTGAACTACACCTCGCCCGTGCTCTCCAATGCGGTCATCCAGGTGACGTACTCGACGCGGTACTACTACCAGGTCTCGGACGCCAACGGTGTCTGCACCGGCCCGGTGTACAACTTCACGAGCCCTCCTCGTGCGCCCCCGCCTGTGCCCACGGTGTCATGAAGACCATTAATCCGGCGCATGAAGAGGCTGCTTGAGTGCAGAAACGCTGCAATGTTATTCGGTGTTTGGCTGATCACTCAGGCTTGCATGAGTAACTACCCTACGCATGACACAGCGTGGCCCATGCACACATGCCGGAGCGCATGACGCCTGATCCTTGCGCCCGAGCCGCAGCCCCGGCTACCTTCCCGCAGCGCGTGCTGGTCATTGCCGACCTGGGCATGTCCTACAACTCGTCGACCACAATGCAGCACGTCTACGTGCGCCCCCGCATGGGTGTTCCCGTGCAGACTGGTGCCGCACCTGCCAGCCTGCTTGCGCTGCGCGGGCATGCGACCCCTCTGGCGGACCACCACAAATGACCACAGGTGACAGGCGAGACGGCCAGGATGCATGCCAGCTGCGCTTGGGTGCCATTTGCATCTGATGACTGGCTTATAATGTCCCCAACATCACTGGGCACATTTCTGTGCGGTGCCTAGTCATGTTCCCATGCCACTACCGAGATGCATGTGTTTGACGTTCCCTGCATATGATTACATGCAAATGCAGCATGAAGACATCCACTGTGCGCAAATGTTGTGCTGTCAGGCGTGGTTGTCACTGCGCTACATATGCGGAGTGGGTTTACAATCGACACGCGAGCTCCAGCTGCTCGGCCACCCATGTATGCTGACCTGCCTGGGGGCTGTGCTGTGCAGGCGGACGCCAACTCGAGCACGAGCCCGACGTACCTGCTGAACGTTGGTGATATGTGCTACGCCGGTGCGCGCGCATGGCCCCTTTTCCTCGGCTACTGCCGATACCTCACATCGTGAGGTAGCTTCATTTCTATGGCGCTCCACTGTAAGCTTTTTCATGATCGCACCCAAGTGTCTCACTGCATGACATGTAAACAGCAAACAAGAAGGGGGTCATGAGCCGTCTCTGGGTTAGCCGTCTCGGAGCGCTAAGCGAGGATGTGGCTGCAGACACGGTCAACCCGGACAGCACGTACCCTACCATCCCCGCGAATGGCACGGGCCCCAACACGTACTACGTCTTCACCGCCGGCGAGGGCCTGAACTCTGCCACCTACCAGCCGGTCTGGGTGCGCCCCACTTGCCATGACATGTCCCGCTGCGCATCAGCAAGCTTCACATCCGAGCCTACCACAGTGGCTCCCACAGCGCGTGCATGCGTCTTTCCGCAAGTGCAGCAATCAGCTATGTAGCGCTGAGGTGGCGCTTTGGGCCGCAGGACGCATGGCTGCGCTTCCTGTCCCGCAACGGCCTCACCTCCTTCCCCATGGCGGCCTCCCCGGGGTGAGTTCTCGCGGTGCAAGCTCAGCGTGCATGCAAGCTCTCCTTACCATCCTTTGCCTCCTGCCAGGGTGCTGACGGTGCACTGCGGGGCGGTTGTGTACTTTGTTGCATATGCACACCGCATGTGATCAGCGCATACTTAAGCGCAGGCTACCTCGGGCCCGCCCCTGAAGACTGGCACGTTCAGGGCCTCTGCAGGGGGCTCACGCTTAAGGCGTCGCCTCTGGCGTATTGATCTGCGTCCAGTGGGATACCCTCTGAAGGGCGGGAATTGGGCGTGCATGTCGTGCATGGTGTGCAGAGTGTCGCGTGGCTTCAGCGCCTTCAGACGCCTGCATGCAACCAGAGTACCACTCTTCACGGTCTGCCTTCACGTAATTCCTGGGTGGCTGTGCGCGCGCAGCAACCACGAGATCGAGCAGCAGGCTGACAACGAGTACACCATTTTTGCGGCCTACCAGGCCCGCCTCAAGGTGAGCTCGATCAGCACCAGCTGTTCCTGCAGCACTTGCGCCACGGCCCGTGCACACACCCGCGTCGTAGCCCGCGCTCTCTAGCACTAGCAATCGGTTGTCCCTGCTTAGACGTGCTGCTGTGCATGCACGGCGTTGGCTGCCCGGTCCAGGACCGAGGACTCTGTGATAGTCGCTTGCCTCAGGCATGCTTGGACTGGTTGCCGTGGCAGCAGTGGTCCCTCTCAAAGGCTGCTGCTATCGCCGCATGCCTGGACACCGCATGCGCCCTGCCTGGCGCGCGCTGGCGCTGCGCTGTGGCGCAGCTGCTGCGCCCTGCCCATGCTGGCCGAGCCGTGCCAGCCAGCCAAGGGGATACACCATAGAAGGTCCATCTGCTCCATGGAGCGGTTATTGGAGGGCCAGGCCGGCGCGTCTGTGCGGAGCTGAGCAGGCCTGTCTGCGCGCAGAACCCTGCCGCGTCCAGCGGCTCCCCGAACTTCCAGTACTACTCGTTCAACTTTGGGTGCGCGGCAGCCAGCGAGTTGCACTCAACTTGCTCCGCATGTAAGCGAACTTGTATGAGTAGTGCGTCACCATCCATGCAGGAGGGCTGTAATTACTGGCGTTATGGTAATGCATGCAGCAACTTTAGGGTGACCCTGCATGCACCGTATGGATAGGCTACAATCTGTGGCAATTATATGCTGCACTGTATGGTGAAGCAGGTGCGTGTGCTAGGCGCCCAGTTGCTTACCTGCGGCTGAGCACACAGAACAGGAATGCTGACAGACTGCTCCGCGCCCGCACTGCAGGGCCGTGCACAACATCATGCTGTCGCCGTACACGGACTACACCGTCGGCAGCGAGCAGTACACCTGGCTGCTGAACGACCTGCGGGCCCTCAACCGCACCGCCACGCCCTGGGTGCGCCACCCGTCACCAGCCTGCTGCGGTGGCAGTTTGGAAAGCTGTACAGTGACCTGCTCACGCCACCCGTCACCAGCCTGCCTGCGGTGGCTGTAGGGAAAGCTACCTAGTGACCTGCCCAAGTGCTGTCCTCTGTTCGTGGCAAGGCGCAGGGGCGACACCAACTGATGCAGCTGCCTCCAGAAGTGCCTCGTCAAGTGTGCCTTTGTACCTCGTCAAGTGTGCCGGGGTGGCCAGGCGGTGGCAAAACAGACCCTGTGGGTGACCCTAATCTGCCCGTCACCTGGGGTTCAGCTCAAAACGTGAGCGCGCCGTGTGCCAGGTGGTGGCCGGCGTGCACAACCCGTGGGTGACCACCGACACGTCGTTCAAGGAGTTTGAGCAGATGCGTGTCGAGATGGAGCCCCTCATGTACCAGTTCGGCGTGGACATCATGTTCAACGGTGCGCGCGCGGCTTACTCTGACGCTGTTTGTGCATCACGCCATGACAGAGCAGGCTGGGTGTCTCTGCCACCTGTGCGCCCGCCTCAGGCTTACCCGGTCATGTAGGTCGGGAATTTGTCCTATGGTGTCCATAGCTGCATATCTTCACTTTCTGCATGTGCTGTGAGGCGGCTGTCAGCCAGCCTGGCGCCCCGGCAATAGGCCTGCCACAGCGTTCCCATGCTTGGTTTCTGTCTCACGAGTACATGGCCTGATCACATGCTGCACCTCCCTGCAGGCCACGTGCACAGCTACGAGCGCTCCAACCCGGTGCGCCGTCTGCCCCAACCGTGGGTCCTCCCGGTGTCTGTGGGCCGCTGTGAGTGGCAGCTTTCAGCAGCCGTCTGTCTGGCAGCTGCCTGGTCAACGCTGACCTAGCTGCAGCAACGCGTTTGCTCTGACGCTCATGCGCTGCCGGCCCGCAGGTGTACAACTACGTGCCCAACCAGTGCGGCATGGTGCACATCGTGGTGCGCACAGCGATCCCTGGGACAGCCCCAGTATAAAACATGGTGACAATCCCCTGGCACCCCTGGAGCTCCCATGCGGTAACCCGCAGCGCGCCTGCGCCCAAAGTGCTCTGCGGACGCCACCTAACCAGCACGTCCTCCTCCTCGGACCTGCTTTGCCCTTCCCCATCTTCTCACTATGCATCTCCAGGGCTGCCCTTAACCGGCCTGCACTCTCCTGCAGGTCGGCGACGCGGGCAACAACGAGGGCCCCTCCGGCCTGAACTACTACACCAACACGTTCGACCACCGTGCGCTCCCAGCCCCAGTGCTGACCTCCGGGGCAGGGCCCCTGCTCGCCTGGTGCACGCGCGTGTGGCAGCTCTGCCTCAGACAGGGCAGCGTGGCCTGGGCGCCCCGCTGTGCTTGTTGCTGAGCTTGCTGGTGGCTGCGCACAGCCGTGCTGTGTGATGCTATGTCAGCGTCACTGCATGCACCTGCGGTCCCGCCCGCCATGATCTCACTGGCAGACTGTATCCGCCGTTGCAACTGCGACCGTGCTCGCTGTGTGTGTCACACTCCACCTGCTCTTCTTACAAGATCTGCATGCAGCGTGTGCCTGAGCTGACCCCGGTCGCGCGCAGTGTACGAGGACTCCTCGATCGTGTACCCGAACAACCCGGCGCTCAATACCGGCGGCTGCCCCTACCGCGGCCCCACCTACCGCCCCAGCTACATGAAGTCGCTGAACCCGTCCGTCGAGTGCGCCCCGGTGATTGCTCTGACATGCACCGTTTACGCACACAGGCCGCAAGGCTGAACTGCTGCATGGTTGCCCTGCTAACACCGCGCACGCATGTGACATACAACAAGCAGCCACATGACAGCCTGACGCGGCATCAACAGGCCACCTGCCCTGAGAACATCAGGACTCAGCCCCATCGGTCGCTGCTGTGGCTGCACGCACATTGGCCTTGTCCAGAAGTGGCTGAGGCGCAGCTGCTCTGCCCCTATTCTCAACCCTAGCCCTTGACCTACACTATCCTGACGCTGCGACACCGCGCGCAGCTACTGGCCGTACTTCAACGTCACGCTGACCTTCCAGGGCGATGGCAACTCGACCGGCCCTAATGGCGCCAACATCGGCACGACGCTGCCGTGCGGCTACTGCTGGCAGGAGCAGCCCCCATGGTCGGTGTACCGCGAGTCCAGCTTCGGCCACGGCACGCTCGACGTCATCAACGCCACGACCGCCCTCTGGCGCGCGCCCAGCGCCGGCAAACTGCCTGTTGCGGCCTGCAACCAAGTGCTTGCATAGGCAGTGCTGGTCCTGGATGTTCGCCCGTCCTGTGCTACATAAAAGTCAGTCCGCCTGCATGGCACTGCACGGCCTGGAGATGTTGTCCATCCCCGCATTTGTGCATTCTCTACCGCTCGCCTGCGCTGTTAACTTGACCATTCACAGGTGCCGAGAGAGGCAAACTC
>JAABUX010009044.1_pt1 | contig 11355 bp, 7 predicted proteins | sample 5561851 | NCBI WGS metagenome assembly JAABUX01 (sample SAMN10711883, study PRJNA513361) | rock metagenome | isolation source: Antarctica rocks | place: Antarctica: Victoria Land, Richard Nunatak red sandstone | collected 2016-01-03 | reverse complement strand
GTTACTTCTGTGAGCAGTATTGGGAAAGTAACGGCGGTGATGATCTTGGTTACCACCAATGAATTCAAGGATATTAAAGATCCTAAGAAATTTGCCTGTTATGCCGGCGTGGCTCCTTTCCCGAATGAATCGGGATTATTTAAAGGCAAACCCCGGGTATCCCATCAGGCAAATAAAAAGATGAAGACTTTATTACACTTAGCGGCTTTGGGCTCTATACAGCATAATGAAGAAATAAAAGTTTACTACCATAGAAAAACTGTTGATGAAAGAAAGAATAAAATGAGCACCCTAAATGCCATCAGAAATAAACTGATTTTGAGAATTTTTGCTTGCGTAAATCAAAACAGACCATTCGAAAAAAATTATTCCAGATTAGTTGCTTAGATCATAGAAATCCTTTATTCAAGCCAGCGGTCACCCGCCTTCGAAGTTCAGGGTCCATGAACCAGCTCAATGTAGGGGTAATCTAAAAGAACGGAGAGAAAGCGCCATGGAACCCTATTTTCCTAATTCATCCTGGGTTTTCAGCAATCGCTTCCATTTCGTCTAGTGGAAATGGCCCTTCAGAAAGTGAAGCATGCTAGAGTTCAACTTCAACGGTAGATGGCGCTTCCCGCCTACCGCCTGACAATTGAATATGCACCCGCCAGAAGCAGTGGATTTTTTATACGGAAGTCGTGGCGCTTTTTATCCTTTCTTTTAATTTACCCCCACCAGGTAAAAGACGCTATTCTTTCGAGTAACCTAAAAGTTAAGAATGTGCTTGTTCATGTAGAGCCGTTCTATTACCAGCAGGCTTGAATTATTTTGCCGTGTTGGCATTAAATTATTCAGTACCTGTCTTAATTCAGACTTAATTCAAAAAGCCAATTGATCTTGTATCAAAATAAAAGAAGATATGACAAAGATCATTGTAAATATTTTAAATGTATGTATGTTTCTCATGGTTGCAAGTGTTTCATTTGCACAAAAAGTTGCAGAATCGAAAGTTCCTGGACAGGTCAAAACTGCATTTTTAAAAAAGTATCCTGAAGCCTCAAAAGTAACTTGGGAAGATGAAAAAGGTAATTTTGAAGCAAACTGGGGTGGTAAATCAGGGGAAGGAACTTCGGTTCAATACAAACCAGATGGTACATTCGTTGAACAAGTGCTGGCAATACCAGTAAGCACACTTCCTCTTGCTGTAAGCGACTATGTAAAAGCGAATTATAAGGGCGCAAAAATCACTGAAGCTGGTAAAGTAACCGATGCTAAAGGTGTTCATATGTATGAAGCTGAAGTCAAAGGAAAAGATCTGATTTTTGATGAGAATGGTAAATTTCTTAAAAAAGACTAAGTAAGAGATCACCTCGTTACTGGTTACTGGACTGTCCCATTTAATTTAAATGAGGCTGTCCTTTTTATTACTTCCATAATACGCACCAGAAGGATCTTAGTATTTATGCGCTGTTTCAGATACTGTATTTTATTTATTTTTACTTGGGGATGGAGCGTAACCCATGCGCAAAAAATTACAATAAGTGGTTATGTAAAAGATGCTTCAACAAAAGAATCCCTCGTCAATGCTTCAATTATAAATTTAGAAAGCAGGGCCGGGGCAACTACAAATCAGTATGGTTATTTTTCTTTAACTATAAAAAGCAGGGATACGCTTAATTTCTTTATTTCATATAGTGGTTTTAGTACGGTAAAAAAACGCTTGGTAAGGGGTGGAAATATGCAGCTTGAAGTTCTGATGACCCCTGTAAGCAATTTGTTAGGAGAGGTTAGAGTGGATTCCCGCCGGAATGCCGATAATATCACAAAACCACAAATGGGAATTATCCAGGTACCTATCAAGGCTATTAAAGATCTGCCTGTATTGCTTGGTGAGCATGATATTCTGAAAACATTACAGCTTTTACCCGGCGTTCAGCAGGCACAGGAAGGAACTTCTGGCTTTTATGTAAGGGGAGGAAACCTGGACCAGAACTTGATTCTTTTAGATGAAGCGACGATCTATAATCCCAATCATCTTTTTGGTCTCTTCAGTACGTTCAACGTTAACTCAGTCAACAGCGTTAAGCTTATTAAAGGAGGGTTTCCTGCAGAATATGGCGGCCGGCTTAGTTCCATACTGGATATTACGATGAAAGACGGTAATAAAACGAAATACCAGACTGAAGCTGGAATTGGCTTGCTTGCAGCAAACGTTACCTTTCAAGGTCCAATTCAAAAAAACAGATCCTCTTTTATTATTTCAGCAAGACAAAGCTATATTAACCTGCTCCTGCATCCGCTCACTTCTAATTCGACATCCTATTCATTTTACGATATAAACGCAAAGATCAATTTTGAACTAGGGCCAAGGGATCATATTTTTTTTAGTGGATTTAAAGGAAATGACAATGCTAGCTATACCGGTGCAAACAGCCTTAATTACGGCATTAATTTTGGAAACTCAACAGGTACCCTGCGCTGGAACCACTTATATGGAAATAAAGTCTTTTCCAACACTTCCCTTATTTACAATGATTATCACTTGCAGCTGGGTACAACCCAAAGCAGTGCATATGAGGTCCTGTATACGGGCATTAAGGACTTAAATGCTAAAAGTGATTTTACCGCTATCCTTAATACAAGACATACGTTAAAATTCGGTGTCAACTATATTTATCACACCCTCTCCCCGGCCTCGGTTTCTGCCCGTATACCAAAAAAAGGGAATTTATTCTCGATCAATCCAGACAGTATTCCAAAGCGATATTCCAGTGAGGCGGCGCTTTATATAGGTGATGAATACCATGCCTCTGAACGTTTTTCTGTTAGTTACGGCTTGCGTATGCCATTCTTTACAGGCTCTGGAAAAACGTATATGTTTTTAGAACCGCGCATTACCACCCAGTTTTCTTTAAATCAGCAGACTTCGCTGAAAGCTTCATTTACGCAGATGAATCAGTTTGTACACCTTGTTCCTAACAGTACAGCTTCCTTACCAGCAGATATCTGGTTAAGTAGTAACTCTGTGATCAAACCACAGAACAGCAGCCAGGTATCTTTTGGCATATTCAATAATTTTCAAAATAACGAAATAGAAACCAGTGTGGAACTCTACTATAAAAATTTTAACAACCAGGTGCTGTTTAAGGAAGGGACGCAGATAAGTGCCGGTACCGACCTGGACCAGGCTGTTACGTTCGGGAAAGGGAAATCCTATGGTATTGAACTTTTTGCAAAAAAAAGCTTTGGCCGGTTTACGGGTTGGGCTAGTTATACATTGTCTAAAACAACGCAGACATTTACTGAAATCAACCTGGGTAACCCTTTTCCATCTTCATTTGACAGACGGCATAACCTGGCTCTGGTCGGTACCTATGAGCTTACCAAGAACTGGACCTTATCGGCCGATTTTGTGTTAACGTCGGGTAAGCCGTATACTTTGCCCGCTGGCAAAGTCACTGTATATGGAGACGGTTCTTTATATGATAATTTCTACTACGATTACACCAGCCGCAATAACAGCAAATTGGGGACTTATAACAGATTAGACCTGAGTGCCTCTAACAGAAAGCAGCATAGACTTTTTCACAAGTATCCTTTTGAAAGGGAATGGACGTTTGGTGTATACAACGTGTATAGCAGGGCCAACCCGTATTTCGTCTACCTGACCATAGACCAGGCTACAAAAAAACCCCAGGCGACACAGGTATCCTTACTTCCAATTATTGTGAGTGTTAGTTACAGCGTTAAATTTTAACACCTATGCACCAGATACGTATCTTGCGCTTTATATGTTTAAGTCTTTTATGCAGTATTAGCGCTTGTCAGAAAATCGTCACAGTTACTCCCCCTCCATATACAAATAAGGTAAGTATACAGTGTTTTATAGAAGCCGATTCGGTACCAGTCCTTTACCTTAACAGAACAGTACCTTACTTTAGCGATGCCATAAAGAAAAACCAGCTGGTGGTTCGAAATGCGCAGGTATCCATTAAAAGTGTGTCCTCAGATGACACATTAAAACTCGATAGTACGTTCGATAAAATTGACTGCCAGTACATATATTTTTACCGGGGAAGCAAAAAAATTTTCCAAAATACAAGCTATGATCTTTCCATTACAAATGGAATAAATGTTTATAAGGCTACAGCGGTAACAGAACAAATTGCGCCTTCCATAGACAGCGTTATGTACACCTCAAAATTCAGTGATATAAATGGTGAACATGAAGGTGTGATTGTTTATTTTAAAGATAATGCACAACAGGTAAATTTTTACCGCTATGAAATGTTTAGGCATGCCGATACCAGTACAAAAAAGGCTGAAAGCCCTATTGTGAGTGCCTGTTTAGGGAAAGACAGCATACTCGTTCATGAAATCGGCCGGGCTGTGTTTAATGATATAGGATTGGAAGGGCAGCAAATCAAGATGGTCGCCGAACCGGCGTATTCGCATAAAAAGGGAACAAGAGGGTTTATATTTGTACAAGCCATTGATAAAAACGCATACAACTTTTTCGACCAGCTTGATAAACAGAAAATAGCCTCAAATAATCCTTTTATTGAGCCTGTCTTTTTAAAACCGGGTCAATTCGGCAGCCAGGCTATTGGATTTTTTTCTGCTAAAAAAAACAGCTCATCATATGTGTTTTTTTACCCTGAGTAAATTTCCTCGCCGGTGGGTTAACAGTCTGATATTGTTGATCACCCTATCGGTATTTGTGGTTAGCGCTGTAGCTCAGAAAATAACGGTTTCTGGAAAAGTTACCGATTCCCATACCGGTGAGGCGATTCCATATGCAACAATTGCTGTAAAAGGAACATCTATAGGAACTAACAGCGATTTTGACGGTCTATTTAGCCTTCTGGTAATGAATAGGAGTGATTCCATCACGGTAAGCTCCATTGGATACTTAAGGCAGTCTTATGTAAATAGCGGTGCTTTAAATCAAAAACTGCTTATACGCTTAAGCCCGTCTTCCCAGTCTCTACATGAAGTGATGGTCACTGCGCCCAGTTCAGGAAACCCTGCATGGAAGATTCTGCGCCAGGTGATCACGCATAAATCAGCAAACGACCCGCATAATTTTACCAGCTTTCAGTATGAAACATATACCCGTATCGAACTGGATGCGTCGCATTTAAGTAATACGCTCTTAAAAAAGAAATATATCGATAAGGCGGTATCTATCGCGAAGGATCTGAATATTTCCAGTGTGAATGACCTGCCAGTTCTTCCGCTTTATCTATCAGAATCCAGTTCAGACTTTTTTTTCCAGCGCAACCCTGAGTTGAGAAGAGAGAACATCAAGAAAACAAAGACCAACGGGATAGGATTTGAAGATGGAACATTGCTTGCTCAATTGACGGGAAGCACGTTCCAGCAGTATAATTTTTATAAGAATTTCGTAAGCGCTGCAGGAAAAGACTTTGTGTCCCCCATTACAGACAGTTGGCAAAGTTGGTATTCATATGATCTGGAAAACCGCAATGCGATCATTGATGGTAAAGTGTTTTTTCAGATTTCATTCAAACCTAAACGTCCTCAGGATCTGGCTTTTTCAGGCACTATGTGGATCGACAGAGTCAATTTTGCCTTGTATCAGATAAAAGCAACCGTAGAACCTACGGCAAATTTAAATTTTATTCACAAGATCTCTATTCAACAGCAAATGGATGGTGTACAAGGCCGCGCCTGGCTTCCTAGTAAAATACGCATCCTGGTCGAGGTGGATCAACTGGGCAAGAATTCTTCGGGACTTTTAGCCAAATTCTATGCAGTCAATAAAAATGCGGAAATAAATAAAAAGTATCCTGCAGATTTTTTTAAAGAAAGAATAGTCGTTTCATCTGAAGCCCTTGTTCGGAATGAACATTACTGGGATGCAAACCGCCCAGATAGCTTAACAGCGGCCGAACTTTCGGTTTACGGTTTAATTGATACCGTTAAAGCCATACCTACGGTTAAGACCTATCTTTCTATTGCCGACCTTTTAATCAACGGCTATTACCGGCTTGGAAAGATAAGCCTTGGGCCTATCCTGCAAACCTACAGTTACAATAACATTGAAGGCAGCCGCTTCAGGTTAGGTTTAAAAACCAACTCAAATTTTAGCAATAAGTATATTCTTGGTGCTTATGCTGCCTACGGTACAAAGGACAGGGATGTAAAATTTGGCTTAAGCGCAGATTATATATTTTCCAGAAAAAACTGGACAGAAGGAGGAATAAGTTTCTCGCGGGATTTAAATCTGGTAGCCTTATTAAGTGACAGCTACTTTTACCAGCGAAACAACCTGTTTTCAGCCTTCACCCGCTTTGGTCGTATAGATACCAGAAAAGCATTTGACCAGAACCTATTTACACTCTATCTGAGGCGGGACTTGTTTAAAGGTTTTACCGAAAAAGTAACTTTTGTAAATTGGTCTCTTGATCCGCTTTTCCTGTTTCAGTTCAGCGTGCCAAAAGGGGGGATCAGTCAGGAATTGCATGTTTCAGAATTGCAGTTCGAATCAAGGTGGTTGCCTGGCACCCAACAGTTATTTTCAGAAACATTTAACAGGCCACTTAACTTAAATGTAAATGCATCCTTGCCTGTACTTACTTTTCGTTATACTATAGGTTTAAAAAATGTTTTAGCGAGTGACTTCAGTTATCATAAATTTAGTTTTAACCTAAGTCAGACACTTAAAATGGGAACACTTGGGAGAGGTAAATATTCATTCTCTGCGGGGTTCATACCGTCGAAAGTTCCTTTTCCATTATTGGAAAATCACCTTGGAAATGAAACGTTCATCTACAATCCGAATGCATTCAACCTAATGCATTTCTTTGAGTTCGCAAGCGACCGATATGCAAGCCTGCAATACACCCAGCATTTTGAAGGATTGCTTGTAAATTCGGTTTCAGTCTTACGGCAGCTAAAATGGCGGCTTGTGGGAACAGCAAATATACTGTTTAGTAAGATTTCCCCCGCCAACCTCGGCAATGAATTTGACCGAAATGTTGTTGGTTTGCGCAGCCTGGGCACCTTACCTTATATTGAACTTGGTTACGGTGTTGAGAATATCTTTAGATTCATTCGTGTGGATTTTATTCACCGGCTAACCTACAGGGAAAATATTGGATCGCCCCTTAACCCGGTAAAGAACTTTGGTATAATGGTTTCGGCACAGATTAGGCTGTAATCGTTTATGTAAAGTGTAATAGCTCAAACTTGATCTGACAGTGTCCGATAATTATGAATTGTCAGATGTTAAGGATGAACTTACGAAATCATTGTAATTTCTCAAGCCCTGTTTTTGTTCTTCTGTGAACGATCCATTTTCAGCTTTGGTTGCTGCAAATGGATCTTCCTAAAGTTTTTCTAGAAGTTTGTCTTTTGCAAGTTGAAGGCTGTCCTTGAATGTTTGCATGGGTGTTTTCCCAAAGCAGTATTTTCCTGAATGCGTTCTTTGCTCGTTGTAGTTCTTGACCCAGACATCTAGATCTGCTTGCAGTTCCTCGATGGACCGATCGATTTTCTTTCGAAAGGCGATGGCATAAAACTCATCCTGGACGGTTCGGTTGAACCTTTCGCAGATTCCGTTTGTCTGTGGATGACGCGCTTTTGTTTTCGAATGGCTGGTGTCCTCGATTGCCAGGTACAGCTGGTACTCATGGCTATCCTTGGTACCGCAATATTCTGTACCCCGGTAGGGCACCACCCGATCATTCAGCATATCGGCTGCTACCAATGCTGTTTTACGGTCGTATAGCTTTAAAAATGGGGCCCCTCACGAAACGAATATATTGCACGTTAAGGATTTTAAATCGTCCTAAGCGGTCTATATTTCCCTTTTTTAGGCTGTTTGGTTCTTTGCCAGACGTAATCGCCTGTGAGATTAATATGTTCCCATTCTAAAGGCGATAAATACTGCAATAAGTTCTCATTGATTTCTGTACCATGTTCTTTCAATGAAGCAACAGCCCTTTCAATATATACTGTATTCCATAACACAATGGCAGCTGTCACCAGGTTGAGTCCGCTTGCCCGGTAGCGATGGCTTTCAAAACTTCGATCGCGAACTTCACCCAGGCGACCAAAGAATACAGCCCGGGCAAGTGCGTTTCTAGCCTCACCTTTATTCAAGCCAGCGGTCACCCGCCTTCGAAGTTCAGGGTCCATGAACCAGCTCAATGTAAACAGCGTGCGCTCTAATCTGCCAAGTTCTCGAAGTGCCGTTGCAAGCCCATTCTGACGGGGATAGCTGCCAATCTTCCTGACGATTAAAGAGGCGGTCACAGTACCCTGCTGTATGGAAGTGGCCAGGCGCAAAACATCCTCCCAATTTGCCCGAATACAATCGAGGTTAAGCGTTCCACCGATCAAGGCTTCCAGAGAAGAGTATTTTGTGCCTGGCGGAATATATAACTTTTTATCAGCCAGGTCCCGGATACGTGGCGCAAATCGAAAGCCGAGCAAATGCATTAATGCGAACACATGATCGGTGAATCCCGCTGTATCGGTATAGTGTTCTTCAATGCGCAGGTCAGATTCATGATAAAGCAGACCGTCCAGGACGTAGGTGGCGTCCCTAACTCCAACATTGATCACCCGGGAATGAAAAGGGGTGTACTGATCGGAAACATGGGTATAAAACTGAATACCTGGCTCACTACCATACTTAGGGTTGATATTTCCTCCTTTTTCTGCTCCGCCCCCGGTGCGAAATCGCTGGCCGTCAGATGACGATGTAGTTCCATCATCCCAATGACCAGAAAAGGGCTGCGCATGGTGGGCGTTAACAAGGGAAACATGAGCTGCCTGATAAGTCTCATCGCGCACGTGCCACGCCTGAAGCCAAGCGAGCCTTGCATAGGTGGTTCCTGGACAGGATTCAGCCATTTTGGTTAGACCTAAATTAATGGCGTCAGCAAGAATTGCGGTAAGTAATAACGTTTTGTCTTTAGCCAGTTCCCCGCTCTTTATATGAGTGAACTGGTCTGTAAACCCCGTCCAGCTGTCTACTTCCATTAAGAGGTCGGTTATCTTAATGTGAGGCAGAAGGCGGTACGCCTGATCCATTAAGTCAGCAGCTTCTTTTGGTCATTTAAAGAAACTAGTCCAACACCGTCCTTTTCAAAATCTGAAGCAAGTTCAAGAAGATGTTTGAGCGACCGCCCCAGCCTGTCTAGCTTATAAATGTAAACAACATCCCCTTTTCGTAGGGTGGTGCGCATCGAAGCGAGTTCAGGCCTGTCCGCTTTTGTACCAGATACTTTTTCTTCAAAAATCTTTTCACAGCCCGATTTTGCCAGCGCGTCAAGTTGCATTTCCAAATTCTGTTCTTGGGTAGAAACCCGAGCATAACCAATTTTCATCTTTGTATACCGCACGCCATCGGTGCATTCAAATTTAATATACTTTGATTGGTGTACAAGAATAATTTACTCGCCTACTACTCCATACGGCTATAGGCCGCGTTTATATTCACCCAAACAATGAACCTTTTACCGGGCTTTTGTGTACAATTTGAGGAGGGTTTAATTATACAATGAAGTGTCATGCCCAGAAAGGAATACTTAGCTCAAGAGGCCCGGCAGCGGTTTGATTGGCCGCCTATTTTAAGTGCAGAACAAAAGCTAATTTTCTTGCAGGCTCCTTCCTGGGCTAATGAGTATGTAAGGCAACTACAAACCCCCTCTAACAAAGTAGGATTTCTTTTGCAGGTAGGATATTTTCGAATTGTCAGCAGGTTTTTTGTGCCAGGCAGGTTTCTGCAGGACGATGTAGATTTTGTGACAGACAAAATTTCAGTAGACGTGAATGCGGTCGAGATGGCTGACTATGAAGGGAACACTGCCAGAAGGCATCAAAAAGACATTCTGGAATATTTTGGATTCAGTGGATTTGATAAGTCAGCAGGAGAGGCAATGCTTTCCGAAGCAGAGCGTCTAGCTCACGTGCAAACCCGGCCCCATCTCATTTTTCAGGGGATGGTCAGTTTTCTTCAGGAGCACCACATAGAAATTCCCACCTACCAGACAATTAAATCCATACTCGATAAAGCGCTTGTCACGTTTGAAAGCAACTTAGAGGCGATTTTAACACGTAACCTCACACCGGACGATACCTTGCTTTTGGACAATCTTCTTAACGAGCACCAATCCTATGAAGAGGATCTTAAAAAACACCTCAAAGTAAAACGGTACGAGATAACTTTTTTCAAACGAATCTCGCAGTCGATGGAAACAAAGCATATCCGTGAACGGCAGGAGAATTTTCAGCACTTAAAAAGTATGTACCTGCAAATTGTACACGAGGACGTAAAATTGAGGCTATATGAAAGCCAACTGCATACAGCGCAGCTCGTTCAAAGCGCCACTCACCGTAGTATTACCCACATCGACGTGCTCCGGGCGATTGAAACGATCATCGCCGACACGAAAGTCGGGCCGCAAGAGAAAATTACGGCCATAGATGAACTCTTGAAAAGAAAACGCTTGTCTCAGAAATTATTGGCAGAGGACGGGGAGCGTCTACGCGCGCTCAGTGAAACCAACCAAAAGGTGAGTGATCGGGAGGATTACTATACTGCTTTGGAAACGGGCTCTTCGAAACTAAGTGGCAAGGTGTCAGATATTATAAAGATGCTCGTACCGAGCCTCTCCTCGTCAGACAAAGATGTTCTGACTGCCCTCGACTATTATCGAGAACGGAACGGGACAATCACCCAGAGTACAGCCGTGCCCACCGCTTTCCTTGATATGGAAGAACAGCAGCGTGTGCTGACAAGCGCCGGTAAATTGCGGCCCGGGCTTTATAAAGTTTTTTTGTTCAGGGCCGTAAAGGATAGCATCAAATCGGGAGCCCTCGCCATTGACTCGTCGTACGATTACCGTGCTTTTGAGGAGTATGAAATTCCTGCAGGTCTCTGGCAAAAAGAAAAAGAAAACCTTCTTGAGCGAGCTGGCCTTTTGCACCATAGTCATTCAAGAGCCACGTTGTTGCAGCTGAATGAAAAGCTGAATACCCAGGTTAGGCAAACCAATGAGCATATCGCGCTAGGAGAAAACAAGCAGGTGTCCTTTGATACGGACGGGGGATGGCACTTGGCAAAAGACAAAAGTGACGAGGATTCTACGCCTTTAGAAGACTTCTATCCTCAGGAGTATGTCATTCCTTTGTTGGAAGTTCTTACTACGGTTGAAAACGGAGCGGGTTTTACGGCCGTACTGACCCATCAAGGAATCGATTACGTGCCCAAACGACCTGAACTGAAACTGTTCCTTGCCGCCATCGTCGGCTTTGGATGCAATATCGGAATCCGAAGGTTTTCCTATATGTCCAAAGGGATAAAAACCAATGCCTTGGAAACAACAGCCCTTCAGT